>Ga0247727_10000167_pt1 | contig 148335 bp, 142 predicted proteins | sample WisWelCaveWW1625_FD_202498 | JGI IMG/M metagenome (GOLD analysis project Ga0247727, IMG submission 202498) | Biofilm microbial communities from Wishing Well Cave, Virginia, United States - WW16-25 | ecosystem: Environmental > Aquatic > Deep subsurface > Groundwater > Cave microbial mat... | reverse complement strand
TTATATTTTGAAGTTATTATTTCCATACAGATCATCCTCCGTCAATAACTTGTTTGCAAAATACAATTTACTGACGAGGTGATCTATTTAATTCCTTCTATTTTTGATTAGGGTTTCATATTAGCCCAAAACATATAAAAAGCCACTGCCTTTCTTGGTTATTATATCATTGCCGAGGTCGCATAGGCTGGTTATTGCGGAGGATTGCTAATCCTCTGTCCGAAAGGGCACGAGAGTTCAAATCTCTCCCTCGGCGTTTTTTTAATGATAAAATGATTATAATAAAACGATGAGGATGATAGTGCTGTTAAACGCAGTATGTTAAGCGTACGACCGAACGTAGTGAGTAATTGGAACGTGTTCCAATTCATTACGAATCAAAGATTCAAAATGGTCGTACTTGATTTCGCTTCCAATTCTTTGACCTATGGTCAAAGTTCTCTGGGCTTTGCTCAGAGTATGGCGAAAAAATTGGTGAAGAGCTCTCCTTCCGCGTTTTTATTAATAATGTTATAAGTCTATTATCTGGGGGAAATGATGATGGGGAAACAAGATGCAGTACAGGAAACGCTTTCTATAATCATACCTGTTTATAATGAGAAAAAGACAATTCAAGCATTGATTGAAAAAGTAAGGAAGGCGGATACCCTTGGCCTCAAAAAAGAACTTATTATCGTTGATGATGGCTCAAATGATGGAACCGGTGACCTCCTAAAAAAGATAAATAACGCAAAAGTATTTTTTCATGAGAATAATAAAGGGAAGGGGGCAGCAATAAGAACAGGATTGCAGCATGCAAGAGGAGATATACTTCTCATTCAGGATGCGGATCTTGAGTATGATCCAAATGATTATAAAGCATTGTTGGAGCCACTTATTGCCAAGAAAACAGATGTTGTGTATGGTTCGCGTTTTGTGCAGAGTAAGATATTTCCCAAAAACATGTATTATGCGCATTGCTTAGGAAATATGGTTCTTACTGGTATGACAAACGTGCTTTATTCTGCAAATTTAAGTGACATGGAGACCTGCTATAAAGTAATGAGAAAAGAAGCGGTAAAGGGACTCCAATTGAGTTCCATGAGGTATGACATTGAGCCAGAGCTTACCGCAAAGCTTCTGAAAAAAGGTTTCTCAATACATGAAGTGCCTATTCGATTTGAACCAAGAAGTTTTGAAGAAGGAAAAAAGATAAACTGGAAAGATGGCCTTGTTGCTGCATGGACGCTTGTAAAGTATAGGTTTAATGAATAGCGGAAAGTGAAAGCATTGGATATAATTTAGTACAAAATGGAAACGCATAATCATTCTATCGCTTCTACCGCAATGGTAGTAATGAGTCTAACGGGGCTTGGATATGTTCTAGGTTTTTTAGTGCAAGTCATCATTGCAAAATATTTTGGAGTTGGCGCTGACCTTGATGCTTTTGTTGTTGCAGCGGTAGTTCCTGAGTTTATTTTTGGACTAAGCAACGCGGTCTTTCTTACCTCTCTTATGGTTTTATTTGCAGAATATCAAAAGTCAAAAGGCATTGAAGCAGGAAAAAAATATATTCATAGAATGTTTACAGTTGTCGTCTTATGTGCGTCCGTAGTTGCCATAGGAATTGCAATATTCTCTCCGTGGATTGCACAAATTATTGCGCCAGGATTTTCAGAACAACAGCTCGCAGCTACAATAATATTGATACAAATACTCTCCATTGCTGCGGTGTTTTTTGTTCTGAGTAGTTTCACAACTGCAATTTTGTATCATGAGCAAAAATTTACGACAGCAAAGCTGTTGCGGGTGATCATCAGTGCAAGTATTATTATTGCGGTTATAGGGTTAGGGCAAAAAATAGGGATAAACAGTCTTGCATTGGGAACTGTTTTTGGAATAGCAATTGCATTTGTAATACAATATATTGTTGTAAAAAAACAAGGATACTCTCTTTCTCTTCTGTTCTGGGAAAAGAGTGATGTAAAAGAGTTACTTCTTTTTTCTTTTCCGCTGGTAATAACTTCTTTATTCTTTTATGCAAACAAAGTTGTCATGAATATAATCGCCTCAACGACCGGTGCAGGAAGCGTCACTATTTTGAATTATGGATTTCTTCTTGTCAATGTTCCCGTGCTCTTCTTCTCAGAATCTTTAGTGACGTCACTTTTTCCTCATTTTACAAAAAATGCAGCGAATAATGAAATAGAGAATATCAAAGATAGAATAGTAAAAGCAGTTCATGTTTTACTGTTTATACTAACTCCTGTAATGATAATATTCATGATTTTTAGTCACGAAATAATTTACTATCTCTTTGAGCGCGGTGCATTCACTGCAGATGCGACAAAGGCAGTAAGCGACGTTCTTTTATTTTTTGCAACAGGCTTGATTCCATTGGGGTTGATGGCTGTGTTAGGAAGCACACTCAATGCAATAAAAAGAGTAAAAGAAAGAATGTATTTGTTTCTTTCTCTTCTGGTGATTAATATTCTCCTCTCTTTGCTCCTTATTCCATTCTTTTCCTATAAAGGAATTGCAATTGCAACAAGTACAGGGTATTGGATTGTGGTTATTGGGGGCATGGGGTATCTCTTAAAGACGCTGAAGTTTGATGGATACAGGAAACTGTTTATCGAAGGGTTAAAACTGATTGTGGTATCAGGAATAAGTGCTGTGTTGGTGTCGCTATTGCACACCGAGTTATTAGGAGCAGGAGATGTAGTTAAAGGTTCGATTATTCACATTTTCCTTTTCTTTGGTTTGATCATTATGTTCTTGCTCTCTTATTGCCTATTAATGAAAGCAGTGAAAGCAGAAAGTTGGGCAATAGTTATGCAAGCATTTGGGAAGAAAAATGGAAGATAAAGAACAAAAGCAACACACATTTCTTCTCTCTTTTGATGTAGAGGAATTTACAGTTCCTGAAGAACAAAAAGGTTCTTTAACTGAAGAAGAAAGAGAAGCAGTGTTTGATGCAGGAGCAGAAGGTTTGAAAAAATGTATTGATCTTTTGAAGCAGCAGAATATTGTTGCGACATGTTTTTGTACGTATGAGTTTATCAAAAAATATCCCCAACTGGTAAAAGAATTACATGATATGGGTTGTGAGATTGCGCTTCATGGGTATGCACATAAAGATCAATATCAAGAAATGGAAACAATGAAAGCACAGTCTTTGCTATCACAAGCAAAAGAAGAGATTGAAAAAATAGTACACTGTAAAATACAAGGGTTCAGAGGTCCAGGATTTCGTGTACCAAAGCCAGAAGTCTTGGAGAAGATTGGAATTTTGTATGATAGTTCTCTTCATCCAACGTATGTCCCAACAAAATATAATCACATGGGAAAGTCAAGAAAAATCCAAAAATATGGAACGCTTGTGGAGATTCCTATTTCTGTTGTTCCTTGGATTCGCCTTTCCTTCTCGTGGCTATGGTTCAGAAACTCTCCTTTATTCTATGCAAAATACTGTACAAGAATAAACACAAGAAGCGATGAGTATACGCTGCTTTATTTTCATCCATGGGAATTTGTCGATTTAAACAAGCAAGAGTGGGGATGTCAAGGTTTATTGTGGTCGCTTATCACAAGAAATACTGGGAAAAAAATGGAACAGAAATTAAAGAAGTATATTATTTGGGCAAAAGGAAGAGGAAAATTTAAAACTATTCTTACGTATCTTCGTGAGAAAGAAATGATAAATAATATAGAGTATAAACTTTAAGATGGAAAAAATAAATAACAATGATAAACAGCTAATGACACTCCAAAATACAGTGCGTTCTCTTCTTCACGCTTTTTACACAGGTTCAGGGTTGTCTCTAAAAAACAAGCTTGCGTACCCATATTTTTTGGTTAATGACAGGGCTATAAAAAGAAAAATAAACGAAATAACACAAATAGTAGCTTCTTTAGAAGGAACAGAAGAGAAGGAAGCGCTTCTGCGTCTCGGCAGCCAGCTAGAGAAAAAGAAATTTTTCTTCTCAGAAGATGTTGCGTCTTTTCTCTATTTATTATATAATATTTTAAGGAAAAAGGAAGAAAAGAAGAGCAAGCATATCCAAATTTATATCCCTTCTATTAACATCACCGCGTATCCTTTGCAAGACAAGGAATATATTTATGTTTTAAAAAAATTAAATATGATTGGAGAAAGATTACATACTGAAAAGAAAGGAACCTTGCTTCTTTTTGGAAGTCTTGCGACGAGGGATTATGTCAAAGGACATAGTGATCTTGATACTGTTTTTATTATCAGCAAAGAAGCATGTCTCGATAAAAAGAAACTTCTAGAGATAAGAAAAGATATTGCAGAGATTATGGGAGAATCGTATTTTATAGATTCGCTCCAGCATCACGGACCATACATATTTACAGAATATGATCTTGACATGTTTCCCCAATATTATCTTCCTTTTGCAGTCTGGAAAAATATGGTATCGTTTTGTGGCGATGTAGAATTGAAGTTTACTGAGAGACAGGCGTCTCCAGAAGAGATGATTGGGGAACTGCGAAGGTATAAAGAAATGTTTTTGGAAATTCTGGAAACGCCTGTAGAAAAATTACCAAAAAGCAACTACAGCAGGAAATATCTCTATCAGGCAATACTTCTTTTTCCTGCGGTCTATCTTTTAGTGAAAGGGCAGCCTTGTTACAAAAGAGATTCCTTTGTCCTCATTCGAAAGCATCTAAAAAGTCAAGGAAATATGCTTCTTGATGCCCTCTCTGAAGTGTGGAGCACAAATGGGTTCAACACGCGAGCAGCATCTCCAAGCATTCAAAAATTGTCTAGGATGATTTCATATCCTTTTTGCTATCCATTCGTTTATCGTCTCTTTTATTCTCAGACACTAAGAGAAGAGCAAAAACAAAAAATAGAACTGCATCTAAGGGAAGGTGCAAAAGATTTTATAACAGTAATAGATGTAGAGTTGAAAAAATTACAAAAGAAAAATTATTTGCATAAAAATAGAGGGGGGCGCGAAAAGGAAGAAATGTGATTATGAGCGTACGGTTGAACAAAGTGAAACCGTACTCAATCTCGCTTCCAATTGGCGAAAGAATTGATGGAAACAAAAGAAGCGCATGAGTACACGTTTGTGAATTATCCAGAGCAACGGACAAGAGAAGACTATGCAGATGCTATTAAAAAAATTGTTGATCTTCATAGAGATATGAAAGAAGTCATTGCGCTCTATCGTTTTGGTTCTATTTCTGCACCTGGTATTTCGGATATAGATTATTTTATTGTCACAAAAGGAGAAGATTTTAGTTTCAGATACAAATGTCCGCACGATAAGTTGACGAAAAAAGAGAAGTATCTGTTTCAGCATTATCCCAGTGCGATTGTTCCACAAAGGCTTTTATCACAGCTCCATTTTCTTGCTCCATTCTTTGAGATAGAATGTATCTATCAAAGAGAAGGATATAGTTTAGATGTTCCTGACATAGAAATATCAAAAGAAGAGGCACGGATGTTTCTAGCGGATGTTATTTTCGTGGCGTATCCAGGAGTATTTGTTTGCATGGTCGAAAATAAAACTATGGACATTCATGCAGCACTTACTATTTTGTATGCCATCAGGTATCCTATCGCGTTACTGAGAAAAATTGGTGTGAAAAAGAAAGAATGGGTAGAATTCATACAAGAAGTAGAAATGCTTCGAAAAGAGTGGTTTAATGAACAACAAAGAGAAGAGCAGATTATTCATTTATTGAATAAAGCAGTTGCTATTGCGATGGATATAATTGTTAGTTATGATAAGCTTTCTGAGAACAAGAGAAAGAATGAAGGAAATAAGCAGTGGAAGAGCAGAACAATTTCTGTTCGCTTTGAGGAAAAGTATGATGCAAAAAATGCATTGAATGAAATGAAATCTGGTTATGCAAGGAATAAAAAATTCATTTCTATTCTTCCGCAATCAATCAACACGCATTTGCAAAAATATGCAGAAATAGATAATAGCTTTGGAAAATATGTGAGGAAATATTTAGGTGGAGACTATACGAAAAATAACGATTCCTCGGAGTTAGAAGAAAAGCGAGCTCAAGCAATGGGTGCTTTGTTAGATTATGCAATGAGCATAGATTATAGAAGAGGGGCATTTACTCCTTTTAATTTAGGATATTTGGATCATGTAGGGTATATAAACAGGATTCGTGATTTGTGGCGAATCTTTTTTCTTAAAATATTTTAATTTGTTAGTTATGGGGATTTTTCCATTCTACAATACAACCAATAAATGGCTCATTATTGTCCTTATTCTTTAAAAAAATATATACTAATCCAGGAAATATTCTGCCAATAATAGGGAGTGAAGAAAGAAAAGTAGTAATGAGCCAGACATTTGCATTTTGAAGAAAAGTGATTTTAGCGTTAGGAAAATATATTCTTAGTTCATCCAATCTCGGGAGGCCATATTTTATATGTTCTTCAGTCCATTTATCATACATTCCAATGAATTTTCTCAATTTAAGTAATTGTCTATCATATTTTTCACCATCTTTTCCAAAAGGAACATAAACTAAGACTTTTTTCCCGACTCTTTTCCATTCATTGATAAATTTTTGTCTTTGTTCTAGACTCAGATGTTCTAACATAGCAACAGATAAAACACAGTCAAATTGATTATCTACATAGTTTAGTTTATCTGTATTCTTTAAAATATAATGTAGATTTGAAGGAGGATTATAATTTTTATTTATATCTATTATAGTCAGAGTATATTTGTGTGTCAAGAATTCATAAAGGGCAGTATTAGCACCACCTATTTCTAATATTTTTTTATCATCACTAGTTATTAGTTGTGCAATAGTACTATACCTTTGGTAAACATCAACAGCATTTATAGATAATATCTTCTTTTTAGAGAAAAATATTTCAAGTATCCTGTTTAATAGAAAATCAAACGGTAGAAAAAGTATACCTAATACACCTCGTTCAATCGCAATTACTTTTAGTCTAGAAGAGAATTTTGTAAAGATGTGGGAAGAACTGATTTTATTCATCTTAGGAAGAGAAGAAACTTTATTTAAAAAGATGATCCTAACATTTATAACAATGAAATAAATACTTCATAAAATGAAGAAATTAAAGTTTATGGCTTCCTTAATCAGTGGAAAATGTTTAGACATAGGATTTGCGCAGAAGCCTAATACTTTTCTATCAAATGTGTATGGAGTTGATGTACAGGCAGTGGAAAAGCCTGCAAACTATGAAAGAGCATTTGTTGTTAATCTAAACAAAGAGTCGTTGCCATTTGAAAATAATTCTTTTGACACCTCATGCAAATCATTGGTGGACAACACTTCATAACTGGTTTTTTTACAAGATCATTAATGATCCAGATGTAGGAGAACATTTGAGTAACTGGACAATTATGGATATGAAACGGCTTCTCAAGTTAAATGGGTTCAGTGTGAAAAAGTTATGGGGGACTGAATGCTATCTCCCCTATATTGACATAACTATCCCTGTGAAATATTTTCCGCGATTGGGATGGATAATCATTTATGAAGCATTGAAAGGAGAAGAACCTGTAAAGGTTATTTATACAAATCTTAAAGGAAAGCCAGTCCAAGTCAGGAATGTTTAATAACAAGAGATCTAATTTAAAAAGCAAAACGCATTCTATGGTGTAATGAAACTCCCTGTATCAGTCCTTATAATCACAAAAAATGAAGAAGAAGTTCTTGAAGAGTGTCTTCGTTCGGTGAGTTCTTTTGCAAAAGAAATAGTCGTCGTTGACAGTAATAGCACTGATAAGACAATTACCATTGCTAAAAAATTTACAAAAAATATAATTTCTGGAAAGTATGCAAGTTTTAAAGAAAAGCGATTGGAAGCATTACATCATGCGCATGAAAATTGGATACTTTTCCTCGATGCAGATGAGCGTGTTTCACCAGAATTAGCAGAAGAAATAAAACAGGAAATTACAAAGAAAGATGCCTGTGATGGGTATTACATCCCGTTTAAGCATTACTTTCTTGGAAAATGGTTAAAGCACGGGGGTTGGTATCCAAGCTATCTCCCAAGATTAGCGAAAAGGGAAAAAGCATCTGTAACAAACCCAATCCATGAGCTTCTTTGTATAAATGGAGTAGTAGGATATCTAAAAAATGATATAATACACCTTGGAGATACTTCAGTATTAAAAAGAGTGGCTAAAACGAATATGTATACAACAATGCAGGCAGAGCAGCTGTATGGTCAGAAGCAGGAATCACTTCCCATACTTATTCTAAAGCTGTGTAGTCTTCCGATACTTCGCTTCATCAAAATATATTTTATAAAAATGGGCTTCTTAGATGGTATACGGGGATTCATAAGAGCATATCTTTACATGTATACATGGTTTTTAGTATACATGAAAGAGATCGAGATTCATCAAAACAATGGAAAGATGAGTACGGAAAAAGCATGGATATAGAAAAAATAAAAAGTTTTGTAAAAGAGCATAGTTCTCTTTTTATTATTTGCATCCTTTACATACTTCTTACAATTCCCTTTCTTGTGTCATCTCCCTTAATATGGTATGATGAAGGATTATTAAGTGAAGTAAGTTGGCATTTTGCAAACGAAGGTTCTTTTAAGCAGCCAGTATGGACAGGATATCTTGATTATGAAGAATTCTCAACCCATCCAAATTATGGTTACTTCTTAATTTTAGCTCTGTTTTTCAAGCTGTTTGGATTGGGAATAATCCAGGCAAGATTAGTTTCTGTAATTGCAGGTTTCCTTCTGTTAACCACTGTTTATCATATGACAAAGCAGATGACAACAAAAAGAACAGCGGTAATTGCAGCATTAGTTCTTGCAATAAATCCGCTGTTTATTCTTTCTGCAAGAATGGTAAGGCAAGAAATGATGCTCACGCTGTTTGGGTTTCTTGCGTTTAGTTTAATAGTATTAGGGTGTAAAGAACAAAATAAGAAAAAAGTCAGGTATTTTCTATTTAGTGGAGTAATAGCTGCATATGCCATTTTAGTACATCTTAATGGAATATTTATAACCTTAGCATTATGTTGTGTTATTTTAAGTTGTAGATGTTGGAAAGGTTTTTTCTATTTCATAATTGGTCTGATTATTGGGATTAGTCCATATATTTTGTTCCTGTTATTAAATTGGGAAATATTCTCAACACAGTTCTTTGGTATATGGAGTTATCGTCTTCCAGGACAAGAGGGCATAGTAACAAATATTGCTTTAGAAGTAATGCGTTGGAAAAAAGGTATAACTGCCCCAATCTCTGTGATCTTTGGCATTTTTGCTTTTATTTGGATGTTTCCTCAGATAAAGAAGTGGAAATTTCTGTATATTCCACTTATCATTCTCATTGCGTGTTTTACATTATTTGATTATCATAAATACTATGGCTATCTTCTATTACTTCTTCCATTTTTTAGTATAATGGTAGCAATAATGATAAATGGTAAGCTTCAAAAAGAAAAAACACAAAAAATAGTGTTCTTTATTTTGCTAATCTTTCTTATATCTAATGTTCTATTTATTGAATTTAAAATAATGAGAGATAGTCAACATGATTATCAACAGTACTGCAACTCACTGAAAGAATTTGTTGATGGAAAAGAAGTGACTTTAGTAGATCCATCCGTTTTCTTCTGTTTTCCTGATGGGAATGTGAGAGATTTTATAGCGCAAATATGGTTAAAAGAACATACGGGGAGATCATATAAAGATATTATTGCGCAGCAGGGAGTAAACTATATTGTCCTTGACCCTATAACAGAAGCGGTGGTGCAAAGAAATGGAGGTCTATTTAAAGCAGACGCAAGCTATTATGAAGCCATAATTGGGTGCAAGAAAATAGGAGAAATACAATCATATACATTAAACAAAGAAGAGAGTACAGAGATTTACGAGTGTGCATAATGAAAAGAATTAATGCAATAGAAACGGGGAAAGAACAAATGCCAAGCATAAGCATCATTATAGCTGCGTATAATGAAGAAACGAAAATAGCACAGACTCTTGAAACAGTAATAGCTATATTTGATAAGAAAAAAGAAAAATATGGAAATTATGAGATTATTCTTGTTGATGATGGAAGTACAGATAAAACGAGTGAAGAAGCGAATATTGTTTCAAAAAAATATCCGCAAGTAAAAGTAGTCTCAAGCATGCCGAATAAAGGCAAGGGTTTTGCGATAAGAAAGGGGATGAATGAAGCAAAAGGGGACATATTTTTGCTGACAGACGCAGATCTTGCATACGCACTTAATAATGTTGATCCCTTCCTCGATGCTTGTTCTCTCTATGATGTAGCAGTAGGAACAAGGATACATCCAGAATCCACATATTTAATGAATTACACAAGCTTTAAACTTATTTTCTTTAGGCATATAATCAGTAGATTTTTCAACGCTCTTGTCGATTTCTTCTTTGGAATAAAGCAAACAGATAAGCAATGTGGCTTAAAAGTAATGAAAAAAGAAATTGGGAAAATTATTGTAAGTCATGGAAAGATAAATGGTTTTAGTTATGATGTGGAGCTTTTTTTGATTGCAAAGAACAGAGGAAGTAAGATAATAGAGCTTCCTGTGCAAGTAAAATATTCAGATACAGATTCAAAAGTACGAGTATGGAAACACGCTCCAAAAATGTTTTTAGAATTATTAACTATAAAATACAATCAACTGAAAGGAGTTTATGGCCGAAAATGAATAGGAATGAATATGATCTTCTTGAAGAGTATGAAGAGAAAAACTGGTGGTTTATTGCTAAGAAGGAAAGGCTAAAGAGAATTCTCTTGAAAAGATATACAGATGGAAAAAAAAGAATATTATTAGATATAGGATGTGGTGTGGGAATAGAAGCATCTATACTTCAAGATTTTGGGAAAGTGATGCTCACGGATAATGAATTCCATGCGCTTGGTGTTTGCAAGAAAAGGGGTTTCTCTGGAGTTTGTGCATCAGCGGAAATGCTTCCCTTTAAGGAAGGCTTATTTGACGGTATTTTTGCAATTGATGTCATAGAACATATAAAAAATGATTCTAAGGCAATTAGGGAGTGGCATTCTCTTTGTCCGAAAGGGGGGTCACTTTTTGTGACAACATCTGCATTTCAATGGTTGTATAATGAACATGATCAAGCAGTAAAACATTTTAGGAGATATAGTAAAATAGAGCTGAAAAAAAAGCTTGAGGCAGAAGGTTTTGAAGTAGTGTGGATAAATTATGGGTATGTTATTCTCTTTATTCCGCTTGCAGTAGTGGTTGTATTCAATAAATTTTCTCCGCTTAAAATAAAGATTGCAACAGAAAATCTATCTGTTAGTCCTTTGTTAAACACAATTTTACTGAATATTATGAGGGTGGAGAATGCACTTATAAAAGAGATTCCTTTTCCATTTGGAACAGCGATTCTTTGCGAGGCAAGAAAAAAATGAGTTCACAATCCTATTTCGCAAAACAATCAGAAGAATATGATAAAATGTTAAAAAGTGGTCTTTTAGGAAAAATTAGAACCACAGAAAAGAATCTTGTCATGGAGAAATTAGATCCAAAGAAAGGAGAAAGTATTCTTGACATTCCCTGTGGATCTGGATATTATGCGGATTTTATTGTAGAAGCAGGAGCAGATATTTATGGGATTGATCTTTCCCCAGAGATGATTACTGTTTTTCAGAAAAAAGGATTTAAAGGAGAGACCGGAAATTTAGAAGAATTTTCATTAGAAAAAAAATTTGACAAAGTTCTTTCGGCAGGAGGTTTTGAATTTTGTAAAGACCATAAAGTAATAATAAATAACCTGCTTACACACACAAAAACAGGAGGTATTATTGTCCTCCTTTTACCAAAAAAATCATTTTTTGGTTATCTGTACAAACTCTATCACAAAATATGCAACAAAACAACTATTGTTCTTTTTTCAGAGAATGATGTTTCAGCGCTTTGTAAGAGCCACGTAATTAAAAAGATGGCAGTAAATCCATGCAGTTTATTCTCAATTGTGGTCAGAATAGAAGTAAAGTAGGGAAAAGAAATCTACTCATCATCTTTATAAATAAAACTGATTTTCACCTCGGTATGAGAAGTCCGGAAATAAAATCTCCAAAAATCGCAATAGTCATTCTCAATTGGAACGGAAAAAAAGATACAAAAGAGTGCCTAAACTCGTTAAAACAGATCACGTATTCAAATTATGAGATCATTCTTGTTGACAACGGATCGGTTGACGGTTCTGTAGAAATGTTGGAAAAAGAGCATCAGGAAATAGTGCTCATCAAAAATAAAGAGAATCTTGGCTTCACAGGGGGAAATAACGTTGGAATAAAAAAAGCGTTGGAGCATAATGCGGATTATGTGCTCCTTCTGAACAATGACACAACTGTAGAACAAGATTTTCTGGAGAAGATGGTTGGTGTTGCAGAGCAAGATGCATCTATTGGGATTGTTGGTCCGAAGATTTACTATTATTCTTTACCTTATATTATCTGGTCTGCAGGAGGAAAATACATTCATTTTCTGGGCAAAGCTCGCACGAACGGCATTAACAAGACAGATAGTCCAGAGTACAATGTGCAAAGGGAGGTATCATGGGTAACTGGCTGTGCAATGATGATTAAAAGAGAAGTATTTGAAAAGATTGGTCTTTTGGAAGAACAATATTTCAGCAATTATGAAGATCTCGATTTCTGTATATCTGCAGAAAGGGCAAGATATACGATTTATTATGCGCCTGAAGCAGTCATCTATCATAAAGTAGCAAGAGATTGGGGTGGTTTGGATAACCCCCTCTACATTTATTATCAGATACGAAATAACTTGTTGTTTATTGAGAGAAAAATAAAATTTCCAGAGAACATTATTCCTCTTTTATTTTTACTTTTTGTCTCTATTCCAAGAAGAAGTTTGGCTCTCGTTATGAAGGGAGAGGGAGGAAAAATCCGTTATCTTTTGTATGGTATAGAAGATTTTTTCATGAAAAAATTTTACAAAACAGAGCGTCCATTTATCAAAAAACAAAAAAAGAAAGAACAGCTATCTATAGGGATTAACATACGATTCATTCAAACCACAATTTCTGGAATTGGAAAGTACGTCCTTGAGCTTGTGAAGGCGCTTGCGCAAAAAGATGCAGAAAATAAATATTATCTTTATGAATATAATCACACGAAAGTCATTTACCCTGTTGAGAAGGAAAATTTTTCATATGTAGTACCTAAGTTTAGCACAAAAGTACGCAGTATGCGTATATTTTTGGAGCAATTCCTTTTTTCATGGTATATAAAAAAGCAGGAGTTGGATGTATTTCATGGACCTTCATTTATGCTTCCAGTGTTCAAGCCAAAGGGAACAAAATGCATTATTACAGTGCACGATCTGACATTTCTCCGTTATCCAGAGAGTTTTACCTTTGAAACAAAAATCTATTATAAACTCTTCTTCAAGCGATCGATCGACAATGCAGATATGATCATTGCTGATTCAGAGGCAACAAAAGACGATCTCATGCTTTACTTTCATGTGCCAAAGAATAAGATTAAAGTTGTTTATTTGGGAGTTGATAAGGCATTTACGCAGATCGTTGACAAATCGAGTGTAGAAGAAGTGCAGAAAAAATACACGCTTCCAAAAAAATTCTTCTTGTTCACAGGACTACTCTCTCCACGAAAAAATATAGAAGGAGCGCTTCGTGCGTTTAACAGTTTACGTGCAGATGTGTATAAAGATTATCATTTTGTGATTGTTGGGGGCAAAGGCTGGTTGTATGAGTCGATCTTTAGATTTGTCCAAGAGCATAATCTGAAAGAACGAGTGCATTTCACCGGTTATATTGATGCAGCGGATCTTCCTGTGTTATACACTCTTGCAGAAGCACTTGTTTTCCCTTCATTTTATGAAGGGTTTGGTCTTCCAATCTTAGAGGCAATGGCGTGTGGATGTCCGGTTATTACATCAAATGTTTCATCAATGCCGGAAGTTGCAGGTGATGCCGCGCTTCTTATTGATCCAAAGAACACGCAGGAGATTGCAGATGCAATGGAGAAAATGGTTTCAGGTAAAAAACTGCGAAAACAGCTTGTCGAAAAAGGATATGAACAGGCAAAAAAATTTACTTGGGAAAAAACAGCAGAAGAAACGCTTGCGCTATACAAGCAGGTTGCGAATGTGTAGAATATGAAATCGGAGCATATAATGAAAAATACAATCCTCAGCTTTGTTTGTCCATTGTGTAAGGAAATGCTGGAAAACAGAAAAAAAGAAAATAGTGAACTGCTCTGTAGTAAATGCAATGAGGTCTATGAACAGAAAAAGGGCATATACAATTTTCTTCCAAAAGAGATGAATACATTCAAAGAACAGGAAGCAACGTTTCATTCAGATATTGTGGAGTCATATCATGATACTGCGCAGCTTGATGCAAGAAGAAACAAGCATGCGCATGACGATTTTCTCGCGCCATTGCTAGGTCTACCAGAAGATGCAAAGATTCTCGAGCTTGGGTGCGGTCTTGGACAGGATGGTCGTGCGTTGATGCGCAAAGGTTTTTTTGTCGTGCAGTCTGACATTTCTCCAAAAACAATTGCGCGAGCAAAAGAAACAGCAGAGAGCGAGAAGTTAGAAAAGAGCGTCTTTATGCAGCTGGACTCAGAAAATCTTCCGTTTCCGGATAATTATTTTGATGCGATTTTCATGGTTGCATCGCTTCATCACATGATGGATCCTGAGAAAGCAATAAGAGAAATGAAGCGTTGTACAAAACATGATGGGCTTCTTGTAGTAGGAATAGAGCCAAACAGATGGCAATATTACGTAATCTTTCCATTTATTCGTTTTCATAAAAAATATATCAAAAAATCAGCACATTATTCACCTGGAGATGAGACAACGTTTGGGTTTAACAAGAATGACTTCAGAAAAATTGCAAAGAAGTTTGATATGGATATTATACGAATCTCTCCAGTATGGTATATCAATGGAATAATGCATGTTGGTCTTGAAGCAATATATCGATTCTTGAAATTACAGAAGAGAGTAAAATTACCAACTATGATAGAAAGAGTAATAGGGCAAATTGATGAGGGCATCGCAAGAATACTTATTATAAAAGATTATCCATGGCATTGGAATGTTATTATGCAGAAAAGAGAAGAAAAATGAGTAAAAAAATGATTAAAGAGACAGTTTGGGGAGATACGAGACAAGTACTACTCATCTCAAGTAAAACAAACAAAACAGGAGTTGGAAGGTATGAGGAGATATTGAAAGATGCAATGAAGAAGGTCTGTAATTTTCTCACAATATCCCCAATTTATTTTTTTACGTATCCTCTATTAATAAAAGAAGAAAAAAACACTGAACGCAAAAAACAAATTATTCACATCACAAATCAACAGCTCGCGTTTCCTCTTTACATGATGAACAAAGAACAAAGAAGAAGGTGTATTGTCACTGTTCATGATGTTATTCCTATGCAATATCCTCTTTTCAAACAAGCTGCACATCTACGCTGGAAAGCAGTAGACCAATTTTTCTTTAAAAAATCACTGCATGCTATTGCAAAAGCAGGAATGGTCATTTGTATCTCACATGCAACAAAGAAAGCATTTTTAGCACATGTAAATTGTCCAGAAGAGAAAGTAAAAGTCATTTACGAATATCCAGCACAAGAGTTCAAGGAGAAGAAAATAAAGAGGAACCAATATGACATTCTGTATGTAGGATCAGAAATGCCTCATAAAAATGTAGGTGTATTACTGAAAGCACTTGCCGAGGTAAAAAAGACGATAGAAGAGGTCCGACTCATTAAGGTGGGAAGAGCGCAATGGCCAGGTGCAAGAGAATCACTTATGAAGCAGGCAAGAGAGATGGGAATAGAGGATTCTATTGTCTGGTATGATGAAGTAGCAGATCTTGTTGACCTCTATAATCGCGTGGCTCTTGTAGTGCATCCTTCATTGCATGAAGGGTTTGGTTTTCTAGTTGTTGAGGCCATGGCATGTGGGTGTCCAGTATTATGTTCATCGAGAGATTCTCTCCCTGAGCTCGGAGGAGACGCAGCAATGTATTTTAATCCAGAGAATGAGCAGGAGTTAGCAGAAAAAATAATTATGATATTAGAGAATAAATATATGCAGGGACAAATGCGGAAGAAAGGTCTGAAACAAGTAAAGAATTTTAATGAAAAAAGATTTGAAGAACAAATGACTGCTCTATATAACTCAATGGGTAAGTAGACTCAGTAGGTAAATAAATATTGTATAGGATGTATAGCGTGGAAAAAATGGGAAATGAAAAAATAGCAACATTGTGGGATAAAGCAGCTGAAAACCCTCAAACAGAAAAAGTGCGTGGGTATTATCTAACAAGACTGTTCCTTATACCTATAGAAAAAGCAAGAAAGTATAATACTCAAGAGAAAGATATAGAGAAAGGATCTCCACCAAAAAAAGAAAATAAGAATATAAGAATTCTAAAAGTAGATTTATGGAATGAAGGAGTTGACTTTGAAAGAAATATCCTCAGGCATCTCAGAGATAATGAAAATAAACTCTATGGCATTGATATATCTTTGAGGACGTGTACTTTAGCAAAAGAACATACTCCTGGCATAGAAGTAAGTAATGGAACAATTGATGCATTGGCGTTTAAGGATGGGTCTTTTGATATGCTTCTTGATTTATCAACGCTTGATCATCTCCCTAAAGAAAAATTGGATACAATAATTGCAGAGTATAATCGCGTGCTCTCTCCAAATGGTACTTTTGTGTTAGTATTTGATTGGTGGGGTTTAATTTGGTATGTGTACATGTTTTATCTGGAGAGAGTACGTGGTCATGGTGATTATTTTTTCAAGAACACAACAACACCAAGTAGATATATTCACCCCATCCGACTTATGAAAAGGATTATAACCGAGCATGGTTTCACAATAAAGGAAGAATATTGCCTTGATTACACAGGTTGGATGTGGAATAGAATAACAAAGCCATTTTGGGATAAGGTAACAAAAAATGGATATGAAAAGATACTTCGATTAGAATATTCCAAGATATCGAAATATCTCAAACCATTTGCAAAGCAGTATGCGATTATTGCACAAAAAAGATAAAGAAATAGAAACGTTGTTATTGCTTCTTCCTCATAGAATCATCATGTATGATCGATGTATAAAGGTCAATAATCTCTCTTGATGCTCTTTCAGCAGTAAAATGTCTTTTTGCGTATGCTGCTCCTGCCTGACTAATGGCATTTGCAATTTTTTTATGAGACAACAAAGTAATGACGGCATGCGCTAATGCACGAGGATCACGCGCAGGAAAGAGCAATCCTGTTTTCTCATGCGGGATATATTCAGGAATACTTCCTATTGCGCTTGCGATAACAGGTACTCCTGCAGCCATCGCTTCTGCCCAGTTTAATCCAAATGATTCCATGCAGACTGTGGGACAGAGATACGCATCAGTGATTTTGTAGATCTGAAGAATTTCCTCCTTACTTTTTTTCCCAAGAAAAAGAATATTTCTGTAGGTACCATCAGAGATACATTGCTGTTCAATCTCTTTTCTGTATCTGCTTGTGGGTTCTTGTTCAGTACCAGTAAAGAGGAGTTTTGTATGGGGGAATTTTTCCACAATTATTTTTAATGCAGCAGCAGCAACCCACGCACCTTTGAATTCGATGAGTGATCCAATGAATAAAAGAAACTTTTCGTTTTTTTTCTTTTTTAAGAGGAGAGGTGTTGTTGTTGCATTGTTTCTTTTTTCTAGGAACAACGGATCTATCCATGGAATTATGACCTTCCATCTGTTATTAAGGATGTGTTCAGATTTATGTATTTCTTGAAGGATATGTGACGGCGATACAGCAATAGTGACGCAGTAATTCATAATATATTTCCATATACGATGTTTTATTCTAGTTCTAAATGACATGCATCGAGGAATATGTTTGTTTGGAGAATTCATGCAAAGTTGATCTTTCTTTGCATTAAAGGGGTCAATAAATGACCGTTTTGCGCAAAGGAGCCAGTAATCATGCGACCACCAAATAACAGGAATATGTGCGTGTTTTGTGGCAAGAAGAATATACGGTTGTATCGCAAGAAGATTATGTGCTTGAACAAGATGAATATTGTGTTCTCGAATTATTCTTTTTGCAAGAAGATAAGCAGATTGTGTATTGCCAATGATATGAAAGATGACATTTGGATTCTTTTGATGATAAAGGTCAGAGAGTTTATCAGAGTATTTTTGAAGGATATGTATCTCATTGAAAATCTTTTTTTCCAGAAATGATTCTAAAAGAATGCGGACTCTTGTTTCAGTGCCCCCTCCATAAATACCATGGTCGTTGATGATGAGAAGATTCATTTTTTCTGATCCCTCGCAACGCTATCACAGAAGTAAATAAGCTTGTCAACTATGGAGGAGAGCGTATATTGTGCAAGCACATGTTCTTTGGACTTTTTCCCCATCTTCTTCTTCACGTTGGGATTATTTTTCAAGAAAAGAATTTTCTTTGCAATATCTTCAGGAGCAGGGAATGTAAAGCCATGATATCGTTGCGAATTTTTATCAGGAGCTAAACAATAGCCTGTTTTTCCATGAATGACAATCTCGTTCATTGGTTTTTTATTAAGGACAATACAAGGGATTTCAGCGCTCATTGCTTCAATAAGAGGAATCCCAAAGCCTTCATTATTGCTTGAAAAAATAAGAACATCTACATCTGCATATTGTTCTGGAATTTTCTTGTATGGAATCCATCGTGTGTCTATAACGATGTTTAAAGGATATTTATGAAGAAGTGATTCAATCTTGTTTTCTACTTCTTCAAGATAGGGGGAGTTTTTATCGATAGGTGCAACAACACGAAAACAGATGGTTGCATCTTTCTCTAAAACAAGAGGGATAGAATCAAGAAACGGCATAATCCCTTTATAATAATGGATTCTAGAGACAAAAAGGCAAGTAAATTTTCTTCCTTTTTTTTCAGTTGGGGTAAAGAGAGATGTATCAACACCAAAAGGGAGGTATGCAACGTGTTTTGTTTGCTTGGCATAACATGCGTACGCCCATTTGGTGATTGCGAGAATAAGATCAGTGGTGTTCACAGATGCGAATGTTCGCTGCTCGCTTTCTTTGATCTCAGGATCTTCGTGCATCGTTTGCCAGGCGATTGTTTTACAGGATGTTTTTTTTGCATACGTTTCACATTCATCTCCAAGGCACCAGAAGATAATAACATCGAGATCAGGGTTATTGAGTTTTGTAAAGGAAAGAGGCATGAAGGAAAAAAGTTTTTTATCAATCTTATTTTTAAGAGGAATAAGAAAAAGGTCAATTTCAGGATGTTTTGTGAGTTCTCTGACAATGTAATAGCTTCCTGCAGCAGCGCCGTTTTGGAATGGAGGAAACACACCGCAGAAGCCGATTTTAAGTTTTCTTTGTTTTTCTTTTATTGCAAAAAGATCTTTCCAAAAAAGCAGAGGATATGTAAGATAGTCCCACCAATGAACTGTATTATTGTAATAAGAAAATATTCTCTGAAGCATGGTATAGAGAAAAAGGAGTTAATTTAAAAATGCTTCTTCTTTTCTGATGTAAGCATACAGGGGGATAGGGAAGAGTATGGAGTTGCGCAAAAAAGTGGTAGATGGTCTCAGTTGGAGTGCTGCCGCTTCTTTGATAAATCAAGTCCTAAATGCAGGGACAAAGATTATTGTTGCAAGGCTTTTATTTCCAGAGGATTTTGGTGTTTTTGCAATGGCGCTTATTTTGATTAATTTTCTGAGCTTGTTTACGGGTTTTGGTTTTATGAGCGCAATGATATACAAAAAAGAGGATCCAGAAAAAACATTAGGAACTGCTTTTATATTAAGTTTCTTTTTTGGAGCAATCCTCTTTGTAGTCAGTTTTCTTTCAAGTGGTCTTATTGCTGCATTTTTCAATCATCCAGAGTTAAAGCTGATGATAGAAGTATTAAGTGTTTGCTTCATATGTGATTCGTTAAGTTATATCATGTCTGGAAGCCTTTTGAAAAATCTTGAGTTTAAAAGAAAAACAATTGTGGATGTTGTTTCTGCTTGTCTCTACGGATTTTTTGTTATTATGCTTGCGTATCTTGAGTTTGGTGTTTGGTCTTTGATTATAGGGTATATAATCCAGCGGATGGTCGTCATTCTATTATTACTCATTATCTCCCCGCAAAAGCCGCGCTTTGTCTTTGATAAAGAGATCGCAAAAGAAATCATGCATTTTGGAAAATATGTTGCTGCAACAAGTTTATTTGCGTGGTTCATAATCTCTATTGATAATATTGTTGTTGGAAAAATGCTGGGGGACGAAAGTCTAGGATATTATAGTTTTGCGTTTACAATAGCATCACTTCCTGTCCTGAGTATTACGCATATATTTAATACAGTTTTTCATCCAATCTATGCTTCGTTGCAGGATGATAAAGGCCGATTGAAGAAAGCGTATCTACAATCCTTAGAAATATCTCTGCTCTTCATTCTGCCTATCACGATAGGATTATTTCTCACAGCAGAAAAAATAGTTATTGTTCTGTTAGGAGAAAAGTGGGCAAGTATGATTATAATACTCAAAATCCTCTCAATTTATTGTATTTTCAGAGCTGTATGCTCTCACATATCACAATTATTGGAAGGGATTGGTATGCCAAAAAATGCAAGTCTTTTATTATTGGTGGAGAGTATAATCTTAGTCATATTATTAATACCAGGAATACTCTTGTTTGGTGTTGTAGGGGTTGCATTTGCAGTATTATTTGCGCGTGCGATTTCTATGGTTTTACACATTATTCAGCTGAATAAGGTATTTTCTGTGAGTATAAAAGAATATGTAGGGATTTTGTGGAAGAGTATGCTCGGAGTGTTGGTGATGGCTGTGATTGTATCTGTAGAAAAAGCATTTCTTGTGAACACAAATATCTTGAATCTTACTCTTATAGTAGGGACTGGGGTGATTGTTTATGGAATCATGGTGTTGTTCCTCAATCCAAACTTACGTGGTCAAATAAAGGAGTTGACAGGAGCATGAAAGTGACACTTCTCACCAATTTTTCAGGAACGAATAGTGATATAAAGATAAGTGGCCTTGAGAGATACACACTCAGTTTATATGAAAAAATAAGAAAAAGTGGAGATGCTGTCGTACGCAAAGAGACTGAAGGAATACCATATTGGCTTGCAAAAATAGGACTTTTTTTTGGGAAAGATCTGCAAACAATAGTCAAAAGAACTCCATTGCTGTTCCCTGCCGAGCAAGACAAGCAAGGAAAACAACTTCTTCATTGTACGAGCCAAACACTTGCACTCCCGCTTCTCTATCAAAAAAGAACATGCGTTGTCACTGTGCACGATCTTATTCCTGTTGCAACAAAGACATACAAAAACTTCACAGAAAAAGTATTGTGGTTCTTTATTCTTCGTGCGTTAAAAAAAGCAACGCATATTATTGCTGATTCGGAGCATACAAAAAAAGATATTATAAAATATGTGGGGTATGATAATGCAAAAATAACAGTAATTCCTCTTGGTGTAGATACTGCTCGTTTCTACGACAAGAAAAAGCGCAGAACAGAGAATACTATTCTCTATGTGGGAAGTGATGCGCAAAGGAAAAATATAGAATTAATTGTGAAAGCACTTGTTCATGTAAAAAAGGCTGTTCCTAATATTTCCTTCGTAAAAGTTGGCCAAGCCCAAGACCAAAACATGCGAAAGAGACTTGTGGCTTTAGTAAAGAATCTAGGACTTGAAGAAAATGTAATATGGAAAGACTATGTAGAAGATGTTGCAGAAGAGTATAACACAGCGACAGTATTTGTCTTTCCTTCATTGTATGAGGGGTTTGGTTTTCCTATTCTTGAGGCAATGGCGTGTGGCTGTCCTGTAATCACCACAAATATGACGTCCCTACCAGAAGTAGCTGGTGATGCCGCAGCCTATTGTGATGGCTATTGTGAAGTAGAGCTTGCAAACAAAATAATCCACGTACTTAATGATAAAAAAGCACAGAGTCAAATCCGTACAAAAGGATTCTTGCAGGCAAGAAAATTTACATGGCAAAAGTGTGCAGAGGAAACAGTGAAAATCTATAAGAAATATTCCTAAACATACGGATGTGTTCCTTTTTCGATCTGTTCTTGTTTTGTCTTTTTATTTTCTTGGTATTTTTTTATTTTTGCTTTAATGACCCAGAGCGGTAAATCAATGCCAAATGTTTCAACAGTGCATCGTTCATAGCAATCCTGACATGTTTTGTGCGTTTTGCGAAATGTCTTTGCTTTATCAGATTTCCAAAGATCAGTAACTGATTCAGTGCGGATATTGCCAAATGCAGGTTTATGGATGCAAGGTTGGATAGTCCCATCTTGATTGACGACAGCTTGTGTAATTCCCGCATAACAAGGGTTTGGACGCTTTCCATGAAGTGCCCAATCATCTAAAAAAACATCATAGAGATTTTTGTCAGTGATCTTTTTTGCATCCTCAAGAACATGCTTAATCTGTTCTTCTTCTAGTTCAAAATCCATATCCATGTTGTCACCAAAATGGAGTTTTGATTTTTTTGCAATTTTATAGGTGAAAACATAGTCTTTAAAGTAATCGTGAGTTTCTATAAGTGTTTTATAATTTTGTTTGCTTAGCGTCATATTTATTGTTGGAGTCATGTTATATTTTTCTTTGAGCATTCTGATTGTCTTCATTGTTATCTCAAAAGTACCTTTACCTCTTATTCGATCATGAACCTCTCCAATACCATCAACAGAGACCATCACTCCTGCTATTTTGTGTGCTCGTGTTGCGATGAGCTGATCAAGTTTGGAAGGAAAAAGCCCATTAGTTCCAAAGTGCGGCTTTACACCCGTAGTATCATAAATTGCATCGATTATTTCAGGAATATCTGGTCTCATGAATATTTCTCCTCCTGTAAGTGCAATGACGTTCAGGTCTTTCATAACATCTTGTTGAAGAAGTTCTTTTATTTCTTGTACAGTTATTTCATCATGTCTCTTTTTATTTTTCCAGAAATTACACATGATGCAGCGACTATTACAAGTATCAGTAAGATTAAAAGTGATAAAATAGGGTCTTTTTGCTATTCTCAGTTGATATTTAAGATATGTCGGCCATTTTACAATATAGTCAACAATCCATTGAAACCGCATATTATCGCTTCTCCGCAAGGATCACAAAACAGCAGCCTTTTTTATGTTTTCTCATTGCATCCGCTCTTGCTAGTGATTTGAGTAGAGGGAGAAAGAAGAGGCGTGTTTTGGTGAGTTCTTTTTCTCTCAAACAATTATCCAGTTCCCAGGTAAGTTTTCCTGGAAAGCTAAAACTTTTGGTGGTAAAAATGATGCTGTAGCCCAGTTCTTGAAGGAGTGCAAGAAGTTCCTGAAGTGTGTAAAGATCTCCGGAGTTTTCTTTTTTCAAGGCATTATAATATGTGGAATAGTGCTTTGGATGGATAAAATTGACTTCAAGAAAGTCTTCCTGAGGAATATCAAGATACAAATGGCCACCTTTTTGTAATGCGTATGTAAGGTTGATGAGAATCTTTTTTGTCTCTTCTTTTGAAAAATAGATCAGTGTCCCTATAGAAAAAATAAAATCATACGTTTCTTTTTCTTTTAGTTTCAATAAGTCATTATAAGAGAAGGTAATATTGGGAATAGCCATCTTTGTTTGAACTTCTTTGTTTATCATAAGCGTTTTTTCATTGATGTCATACGCAGAAAATGAGCAATGAGGATAGCGTTCTGCGAGGTAAAAAGAAAAATCTCCTGTTCCGCAACCAGCATCAAGGGCATGAAAAAAACGAGGAATCTTTTTCAACGCTTTTTTTAAATGTGCAAGACGAATTTCTGCGCCTATAAAATCAAAGCCAAACAAGTGAAAAAGTATTCTCTGTTTCAAAGATGAAGGAAATCGGTAAAGAATACTCTCACTGAATTTTTTGAGTTTTGACATGCTTCTCTTTTTCCATACTCACATTTCTTTGTCCTTTCTAGTTTTCTCTATGGTGATCATAAGAAAATTAGGTTTTAAGAAACTGATCTTTTTGTGAAGTTTAAGGAGATTTTGATCAAGAAACAGACGAAGGAATAAAGGCAACTTCAGAGTAATTCGATTGTATGTGTAAATAGAGTGAAATTTTCTTGTACCGCAGATATGCACATCATTTCGGTTTAAAAAGAGAGATTTCAAATTATGTTCTGTAAAGAAGTTGACATGTCCATCGAGAAAATGTTTTGCTTTACATTTTGGGCACATGACAGAGACAAGCTGGAGTTCATTGGGAACAGTAATAATAATTGATCTTTTACTAATACGGATGAGTTCATCTACAACTTTCTTGTAATCACTGATGTGTTCAAGAAGTTCAGAGCAAAAAACAACATCAAACGAGTTGTCCGGGAAAGGAAGAGAGAGAACATCTCCTCGTAAAAGAGAAGCAGAAGGAACGTGTTTTTTCGTTGTGTTTATTCGTCCTTCTGATAAGTCAAGACCATATAACTTGCCTTTTTTTCGCTCAGAGAGACGGAATAAGAGATATCCCTCACCGCAACCAATATCAATTGCAGTAGTAAAGGCAGGTGTTTGGGAAAGAATGTTCTCTGCAAGACTGATCTCTCGTAAGGATCCAAATATGGGAACATCTTCTGCTTCATTTTCGTAGTAAGAAAGAAGATCTTTTGAGTTTATATGCTCTCCGTTATCCATTTTTAAAGAAAAAAGTACTGACTTTATATATTTTATAGTTATGAAGTGATATTATTGCGCTTCAAGTCGAGAAGTTGATCTTTTAGCGGAGAAACAGTATACCCTAAAGAAGCAAGGCGTAACGAGCAGAGTGTTCTATCGCAAGGGGCTGCTGTTCGTTCCTTTATTTCAATCTGTTTGCTATAGACTTCCTTAAACAAAAGTAGCATATGATATTTTGAGACGGTTTCTCCATAAAAGTGAAGAAGTCCTTGAAAATCAGATTTTTTCTCTGTGAGAAAGAGAAGAAATTTCGCAAGTTCTGTAGTTGTGACGCCATTCCAGAAATGATTGGTAAACCCATAACACGTAGCCTCAGTATTTTGCAGAAACCAATCGAGAAGGTTGTACTTCTGTGTGCGCGTTTCATGGCCAATAATGCTTGTTCTTACAGTCAAATGTTTGCCGTACTGTACTTCTCCTGCAAGTTTACTCTTTCCATAAAGATCAGGAGGACTTGGTATATCTTCCTCACTATAGTTTCCTTTTTTTCCATCATAAACACAATCTGTAGTGATATGAATAAGTTTTGCCTGAATATGTTCTGTCAATTTTGCAAGCACATGTGGAGCAAGACTATTGACACGAATTGTTGCGGATGGATCTTTATCAGAAAGGGGCTTTAACACACCGGCACAATTAATGACAACAGAAGGATGTACAGTTTCTAGAACAACTTTGATTGCCTTTTCTTCTGCCAAGAGATCGAGCTGAAGTATTTTTGAATCTTGGATATTTGTTGTATCTCTTTGCGTGCCCCACGTCTCATATCCTGCGTCGCGAAAAGCTCTCAGTACTTCGTGTCCAAGCATGCCATTAGAGCCAATAACTAATATTCGTGTTTCCATGTTTTCAGATCAAACTTTATCTATTTCTCCTTCAACGAGGAGTTTTTCATATGTTTTTCGCAAGGTTTTTTCATTACTAAATTTATCTTCTTGTATGTCAACATTATTTTTGACTATCCAATCTGCGATGACAGGCGCTTCATCTTTAATATTTTTTTTAGGTTTAAAGCCAATGAGGGAGTCTAATTTATCTCCTGAGACATAATAATCTCTTTTATCACTGCTTGTGGTATGGATTTCTACTTTTGTATTTGGAATGGTAGTCGCAATGAGGTTCCCTAACTGTGCGATGGTATAGTTCTCACTGACAACATTGAAGATTTGCCCTGTTACTTTCCAGAGTGGAGATTCTAAGAGAGTGAGATAGACATCACAAATATCTTCTACATGAATAAATGGTCTCCATTGGTCTCCTCCATAAACATCAAGCTTGCCTTCTTTTATGGCCTTTGCGATCATAATATTGACAACGAGATCAAACCGCATACGAGGAGACAAGCCGTAAACAGTTGCTGTCCGTAAAATAGTAGGGTTGATTTCAGGTATCTTCAGGAGTGCTTTTTCACATTCTAATTTAGTTTTTGCATAAATACTCAGCGGGTGTGTATGTGACCCTTCGTAAAGCAGGTGGTTTCCAGAGCCATAAACAGAAGTTGTGCTGGCAAATAAAAAGCGCTCCACTTTGTATAACAATGCTGCGTGCGCAAGCGCCATTGTACAAATATAATTGATTTGAACTGTTTCATCTTCATTGAGGTTGCATGCAGGGTCGCCCACAAGTGCAGCGAGGTGAATGATTCCATAACAATCTTTTAGATGTCGAGAAACTTCTGCTATATTTCTTAAATCTGTTTTGACTAAAGTAAACGCAGGATGAGATAAAAGATCACGAATTGGTTCTTCACTGTGTAGGCAAGGATCCAGGCAGACAACGTGGTACTGTTTTTCTAAAAGTTTTCTGGAAAGAACACTCCCAAGATATCCTGCGCCTCCCGTTATAAGAATTTTTTTGTTCATGTTGCAATCTCCATATATTTTATACTTTAAGTAGTGGTTTTATGAGTGTTTTTATTTCTTCTTCAGTGAGCTGCCGTGCGTTGTGTGTTCCATACGATTCTTGTCCAATGCATTCCTTTGTTTTATCAATAATAAATAATGTCTCATTCAAGGCAAATACATGTTTTGCTTCCTCGTCACTATACAACAATGCATCATCTTTTTCTCCAGCTCTTTTTGTGGGAAGGACAATATAAGATCCTTTTCCAGTTATCTCAACCATTATCTTAGCAAGATCTTTGATAAATATTTTTGGGCATTTTTTGAGGAGAGTTCCTGAAACAGGAATTGAAAGAGAATATAAGACCATCTCCACTACTTCTCTTTGTGTAAGAACTAATCGTGTCATTGAATCACCAAACACTTTTATTTGGCCATTATTCAGGAGTATCTGATGAAATGTCTGGATGACACTTCCTCTACTTCCCAAGACATTACTATACCTAAGATTAACAAATCTTGTATTGCTCTCTGAGCCACTAAAGAGTCTCTCTGCAATCTGCTTTGTTGTTCCGTACATCCCTGCGGGATGCACTGCTTTATCAGCAGAAAGGTGTAACGCACAAAGAACATCATATTTTTTACAAATGTCAACAACATTTTTGGATCCGATGATGTTTGTTTTTATCGTTTCTTCTGGATTGATTTCACAAATATCAACGTGTTTCATTGCCGCCGCATGAAGTACATAGTGTGGTTTATGAATCCTCATAACCTGATCAAGACGTTCAATATCGCGAACATCTCCGATTACTAAATGAAAGACAAAAGGGAGTTGTTTTCCAGTAAGTTCCTGTTTGAGTTCTTGTTGTTTTGACTCATCACGACTATATAAAATTAAAACAGGCGCTTCTTTGAGAGAAGCCGCGTTCTCTAGAAGATACTCTACAAAGCATCGAGCGAATGATCCTGTACCCCCAGTAATAAGAATTTTCTTTCCTGAAAGAGATTGTAGAATTTCTGTGTCTTTTCTTTCCTGATTGGTTATCATGGTTCTTTAGGTGAGAAGTACTTCATTTCTTTTAAACATTTCGAATAAGATTTATAAGAAAGACAAGAATACATTCTTTATGGAACTCGGACCAGGAATTAACAAAGGAGTCTATAAATATATTGGGGCAAATAAGTGTATTCTGAGTGTTGGGTGCGGTTCAGCTCTCCTCGAAACACTAGTAAAAAAACAGAATAATCATGTTTATGGCATAGATATTTCTCCTGAAAATGTGCAGGAGGCAAAGCGAAAATTAGATGGTGCGTTTCTCTGTGATATTGAAAAAGCAAAAAAACTTCCATTTAAAAAGGAATCATTTGACATTATTATCTTAAGTGACATCCTTGAGCACCTTCTTGAGCCACAGAAAGCACTTGAGTTCTTACAAGCGTACGTAAAACCAGGAGGAATTGTTGTTGCATCTATTCCAAACGTTGCAAATTGGACAGTAAGAATTCCTTTATTATTTGGTAATTTCTCTTATGGAAAGGAAGGAATTGTTGTTTGGCCACACTACCGTTTTTTTACAAAAAAAACAGCAAGACAACTATTTGAAAAAAATGGGTATAAGGTCCTAAAAATAGATTTTACAACGAGTCTTATAAATGTAACATATGATTATATTAAGAAAGTAGCGTGGTGGAAAAAAACACCACTCCAAGAAAAGACCATTGCTTTTCAGCAGAGACAAGAACAAGCGAAAAGACAAAAGGACATCTTCTTGATCATTAAATCTAACATTAAGAGCATTCTTGAACAGCTTGATTATTTTTTGACGTGTTTATTCCCAGGGATTTTTGCGTTTCAGTTTATTATTATTGCAAGAAAAAAATCAAAAGATTAATGATTACGAAGCGGTTGATCAATATAATCAACCCATGCGTCTACTTCTTTATGATTTGTAATCCAGCTCTTCAACTGATATCTTTTGTAGAGCATTTCTGGAGTGTAGAGGCATACAGAAAAGAAAAGTTTCAATAAAAAGAAGGCTTTTAAGAGATGTCGTTGCAGGTTCTTCGAGCTCTCCTGCTCTTCATTGATATTTGTGTGTGTATCTTCTCCAGAAGGGAGAGGAGTCGTTTCCAGTTTCTTTCTTTTAGGTTTTAACAAAAGACTTGCGTAAAAACCAAGAGACTTTCTCATTTGAGAAAGACTTGCAAATTTCATCAATAAAAAAATTCTATTTCTCCATGCGTAAAAAAAACTTTTATCCGTAATTTTCACTTTTCTATTTTTTCCTGCGTGATAAAATATCGCGGTTTCATTTTGAAAGATTTTCCACCCTTTCAACTTAAGTCTCCAGGAAATGTCAACATCTTCACAGTAAAAGAAGTAAGTTGGGTCGAATAATCCAGACTGCTCAAGTGCTTCCTTACGATAGATTGTTGCTCCTGCGCCCATCCAACTTGTTTGACGGATATTGCCCTTAGGAACAAGAACATTGTCTGTATAATAATATTCATCGCCGCCGCAACATCCTATATTTGAATCGCTTTCCATGACATCAAAGAGATTTTTCAAAAAATCTTTATGGACATGAAGGTCGTTATTGAGAAGGAGAATATATTTTGAAGTACAATTTTGAATTGCAAGATTATTCCCTAAGCAGAAGCCATAATTTCGTGGATGTTCTAAAATCGAGATCGTAGGAAATGCATTTCTAACAAAAGGAACAGAACCATCTTTAGATGCATTATCAACGAAAAGAATCTGGTACTGTTTTTCGGGGAAAGAGAGGTTTTGGAGGGAGACAAGACATTTTTCCAAAAATTGTTTACCATTATAATTAAGAACAATAATAGTCACAATGTGTTTCTCTTCCATAAAGAGAGAAGAGTACCATGGTTTATATACTTTTTAGTTCAACTATCTTTTAAGAAATATTTGGAATAAAGTCATTAGTCCGTAACTCTTTTGAAAAGATCAAAGACAACTTTTTTATGGCTGTTCCAAAGTTTTTCAGGCATGATATGTTTTATAGCGTTCTTAAGTTTCAAGCGTTCTAAGTAATAAACCATATTCCAGTAAAGAGGGTTTTCTACAGACATCAGTTGTCGGATTGCATAATCCCTTCTCCAGAGTACTTCTTGTGGATCAAAGTCCGGTGTTTTTATGTTCGCTTCAGTATTATCACCAGGGAAATAAATAAGATTCTCTGTGTCTTTACGAATATAGTATCCTTTTTCACGGCAAAGATGATCGAGAGAAGTATGCGGATACGCGCGTGCAATGTTAATTCTCCAATCTTTCAAGTCATACTTTCTACCAAGCTTCTTACAAAACTGAAGAGAGTCCATAAAATACTTTCTTGTCTCTCCTGGATACCCAACAATAAGGAAAGCAGCAATAGTGAGTCCAATTTCACGTGCATCTTTGACAACTTGCTCTACTTTGCGAAGATCAAGCTTGGTATCCATAATCTTTATCATTTCCTGCGAGCCATGCTGTATCCCAAGGACAAGCGAGGTACAACCTGAATCTTTCATTTTCTGCATGATCTCTTTGTCAAGGTAATCTACACGAACACCATTAGGAAGCTGCCATTTCAGTCCCACTTTTTTCTCGATCATTAAGTCCATAATAGTAAGAATCCTTTTCTTATTTCCAATGAGGTGGTCATCAAGAATGCCTACCTCTTCAACATTGTATCTGTCACGAAGTTCAATCATTTCAGCAATGACATTCTCAGGAGAACGATCTCTCCATTTTTTGCCGTTCATAAGACTAATAGAGCAAAATCCGCAACTATATGGGCATCCTCGGGAAGCGATCATGGGAACACCGCGCGCTTTTCGTGTAAGAATTTCTGTACCATGTCGTATTCTTGCGATTCCTTGTCTATCAAGGATCTCATTGCAATGAAAAACATCCCGTGCAGGAAAGGGAATAGAATCAAGATCTTCAGGAAGTTCTGCTTTTCCACTATGCTTCCATTCTTCACCTTCTTTGTAAATCAAACCTTTAATTTGGTTATGAGGAACACCGGATAAAAATTGATCGAAAAGAACTTCTGGCTCCCCATTTATGCCAAAATCAACATGGAGAGAAGGAACGTCTTCGGGAAGCGCAGAAGGGTATGGTCCTCCAACGATAATATTTATGTGAGGATATTTATTTTTAATCGCAGTAGCAAGTTCACGGATAATTGTTGCATGGTTAGAAGTAGGGCCTGCGATTCCGATGAGACCAGTGTCTGCAGGGATTTGTTTGACAATATTCTCATAAGAAATCCCCACACGATACACATCTTGATACGTAAAATGCACAGGAACAAGTTCAACAGGGGTTTCTGGAGTATCGAATAAGGAGTCGATAGGAATAACACTGTGTCCCCGTTGGCGGACAAATGCGGTAATATAGGATAATCCTAAATTATGTGTTTGAAATTTTTCCGGAACAGGAGAGTACCAAGGTGGATTGATAAGCGCTATTTTCATCTATGATCCCTCTATAGCTCTGGAGAATGAGTATTTTATAAATTCTTTGTTGATTTATTAAGAAACACTAAAACAATTTAAAAGGGAGGAGTATTCCATAAGTTCTGCTTGTGAGAAAAAATGATAAACACAGTAAAGAAAAAGATAATGCAGAATCCTGTTCTTTTTTGTTTTATATTTATTTTCATATTATATGTCATTCCCACTTTTCTTCAAGTAACATTTGATGAGAACTTACAAATTACCAAGTTCTATTTTGGCCTTCCTGGGATACTTTCAGGAGATGAACCTCATTATTTTGTGACCACAACAAGCCTCATTAATGATCATGATTTTTATATTGAAAATAATTATGATAATGCATATTTTTATGGAGCCTGTGACGTAGGGTTTCATTTTGTGAACAACACAAATCCCCAAGTTGGAAGGCATATGATGCTTTACGATGAGGAAAATAAGGTTGTGACTACAATCAATGAAAAAAATGAATATAATGCGTCAACATATAGTCAGGCCTCATTTCAACAAATACCTGCGCGACCATTGGGGCTCCCACTTTTTTCCGCTTTTCTGTTATGGCCATTAAAAGACACCTGTTTTATTGAAGCAGGCGCAATTTATGTATCTATATTTGTAAGTCTTATCGGGGTGTTTTTCTTTTATTTAATATGTAGATATTATGCAAAGAAATACATTCAAGAGCAAGAGAGAAGAGAACAGCTATCTTTATTGTTTACTCTTCTCTTTGCACTTTGCACACAATTCTGGCATTATTCGAAAACATATTTCACAGAACCATATTTTACTACCTTCTTACTTGTTGCATATTATTTTTTCTTTATTGAGGAGAGAAAGATAAGAAGTAGTTTTATTCCTGGGTTTATTCTTGGAATTGGTTTTACGATGAAAGATCCTTTTGGAATGTATCTTCTCTTATTTGTCGTACTCTTGGTTTGGGCAAAGCAGTGGAAACGATTATTTTTGTTTGTTGCAGGTTCAACTGCTCCAGTGTTATGGATACTCTTCTATAATTGGATATTGACAGGGAGCATTTTCACGTTCGGTAGAGCAACATCTTATCTTGGATTACTAGGGGATACTTTCTTTGGCATATTTGCAAGTTTCTTTCATCCTACTTTTGGAATTATTCCTTTTGCGCCATTCCTCATATTTGCATTCTTAGGATTTCACGCACTGTACAAGCTAAACAAGAAGTGTTTTTATGAAATCCTCCTTTTAGTAGTACCATATACACTCCTCTGGGCATCATTATCACTGACAGATGTTGGTGCAGGAGGTGCATATTCAGGGAGATACCTTATTGTTATTTTACCATTTTTGGTGTTACTTTGTTTTTTCTGGTATATACAGAACAAAAATCTGTTTTTGATGAAAATTTTCTTTGTTTTTGCTATACTCTCATTCATTATTAATGCACAAGCCGCATTCTTCTATCCGCTATTTTGGAATAACCCTCCATGGATAATATTTTCAAAATTAATCACAAAAGGAGATAGATTAATAGAGATTATTCGTGAAAGTCTATGGTGAAATGCATGAATAAAATGGAATCCTTGTTTTTACACACTGTAGGGAGTCTCTCAGAAGGTATGGAGAAAAGTGGTCTCTATAAAATACTGAGAAAGAGAAGCAAAAAAGAAGTAATCATGCTTATGTATCACGGAATTACAGCAAAGAAAGATGCTGTGACAAACTTTGACAATAAACATGTGTACATCGAAAAGTTTGAGAAACAGCTCGCATACGTTAAAGAAAATTATAACCTTATATCATTTGAGGATTTTATCCTCTGGCATAAAGGAGAAAAAGAGATTCCAGATAATGCAATTATTCTGACATTTGATGATGGCTATAAGAATACCTACACAAATTTATTTCCTCTTTTACAAAAATATAATGCTCCTGCAATCATATTCTTGCCTACTGCATATATTGGTAAAAAAGAGATCGCATGGTATGATATTGTTGCGTATGCGATCGCAAATACAAAAGAACATAAAATTACTATAGGGGGAAAAGACTATGTTCTTGACAGCGATAAAACGAAAAAAGCAGTAAGTGCAGAGATAAAAGCAAAAATAAGAGTGCCTAAAAAAAGAGCGGAGATAATTACTGGACTTATAAAAGAAACAAAATGTAATCTTGCCACTGTTGCAGATGAAGATGTATTGTTTCTTTCATGGAAAGAATGCGCAGAGATGGCGAAAAAGAGTGTGACATTTGGCGCGCATGGAGTAGCTCATGAATCATTTCTTGTTTTGTCAGAACAAGAGAAACGAAGGGAAGTAGAAGATTCTAAGCAAGAGATAGAAAAGAAAGGATATAGTGTTACTTCTTTCGCGTATCCTTTTGGCGCTGGTGACGATGATACGCTTCTAAAAGAGGCAGGATACAGTGCAGGTCTTACAACAGAATATGGCCGAAACACGAGGAAGACAAATATAATGCGACTTCATCGAATTTGTGTGACAGACATGTATGATCTTCCGATCTTTGTCCTAAACATTTTTGTTCGTTTTCCTTCTTTTCATTATCTTCTTGTAAAGACATATGCACGATTGAGACTGATGATCAAACTCTAGTAATTAAGAGAAAAAATGCAGCAGAACAAAAGTAACAAGTATTGAAGTAAAGAGAAGTACAAGAAAAAATGGTTGGTAAAGAGCACGGAGAAGATTTTGTGTTATAGGGATAAATGCCAGAACAAAAGTAAAAAAGAAAGAGTTTCTAAAGGCAGAAATGGATGAAATTCTGTCTCCTAGCTTATGAAAAAGAGAGTGTTTGGAAGGAAAGAGCTGTTTCATGGTAAATCCTCCTTTGTTATGTAAATTATATCCGCGGAATAGTCTTCATTCTGCGTTTTAAAGCTAAATGGTTGAAGTGGGTACAATGGATTTTCATGAAAAAGAACAATATCATCATAAACATCAACAGTAAGGTTGAGTATAAATATACTCCTGTTATATATTGTTGAAACAACAAATCCCTCTTCTTGTCCAAAAGAGTTATAAATCTTGTCACCGATGGTAATGTTGGACGGCATAGAATTTAAAGCAATCGTGATAATCTTTGTTGTTGTGGTATGGGTAAAATTAACTCTCTGAACAGTACCGGTAAAATAAGAATGATTGATTTGCAAGAGAAGCATTTTCCCAGGAGCTATTTGATAGCTATTAAAGAGATATTGTCCATCACTCCCTTTCTCTAGAGTTCCATTTAAAGTAACAATAAAGTTGACGTTTGATGAGGGCCAGAAAATATGCGTAAATGTAACGTTTGTAATAGTGAGGTGAGAGCCTTGTGGGCTTACAAGTTCTGTTCCTGGAATGAAAGTATCTTGTGCCATTGCATAAGGAAATGGTTGTGAATATTCATCTGAAACAAAGTAAATCTGAAAAAAAGCTTCTTCCTGTTCATGAAAAGTTGGTGGAGCATAAAGGTAAACAAGCACTGTCGTAACAACAGCCAGAAAAAAAAAGAAAACACCTGCATCTATGACATGAACAACTCCAAAAAGCTTTCCATCTTGGTCAAACAGTGCCATCTTAGCAAGGTGCATGATGCCCCTTATAAATCTAATCAACATTTAAAAAGAACAAAAAATACCTTCACATATGAACATAGCTCTTTCTTGGAGAACAATCATAAGATGGTTTTGTACGTCTATTGCTACTATAATTGGGGGTGTTTTCTTAGGCTATCTCTTCTTTACAAATTCAATAATTCTAGTGACTGCTCTTTTAGTTATTGGATATTTTGCGGTAAAATCTGTTCGTCTTGCTTTTTTTCTGTTTATAGTTTCAGTTCCATTTAATACATTTGTAACAGTGCAGTATATTTTTCCTGTAAAATTGACATATGTCTTCTTTTTTTTCCTTGTATTATCCTTTATTTATTCATATAGTTCTGAAAAAAGAGAAGACCTAATCACAAAAATAAAAACACCTCTGGACTATCTCTTATTTGTCGTAGTTCTTTTTATCATCCTCTCAGTATTTCAATCACGGTTTATACCTGATAATCCATATATTATTCAAAATGCATGGAGAAATTATCCATGGATAAAAAGTATAACAAAAATTCTTCTCCTCTTATTTTGTATAAGCATCTTTTATCTTTGTAGTCTTCTTCTGGATTCAAAACAGAAAATAAAAGAAATCCTTCTTGTTTATACAATTACGGCAGTATTTGCTTCAGTAGTAGGATTGGGCGTGTATGCAGTATATGTGTTTTTTGGCTATATCACAAAAATAAATGAACATAAATTAGTTGTTGAAGTACTAGGAGATGTACCTCGGCTTGTGGGGACAGAAGCAGAACCATTATTTTTTGGATTGTACCTATTGACAGTTCTTCCCATCCTTTATGCACTGCTGTTCACGCAGTATCTGAGTAAAGAAAAGAAACAAATATACAACACTAAATGGTTATTTATAATAATAAGTGTTATGAGCGCTGCGCTTCTTCTGACAAGTTCCAGAAGCGCCATATTAGGTTTTTTTACATCGCTTATTATACTTGTTTTTCTATACAAAGAAGAGAGGTCTTATAAGGCGTATTTCAAAGATCTATTTTATGTTACAATAGATTTTTTTCAACAGCTTTATTATTTTCTTACAGCTTCAAAGAAAATAACCGCTATAATTATAATATGTCTAGCTCTAATTGTAGTTTATGGAACTATGAACATAAAACCTATTGCAGAGAAAACAGGATATCTTATTGAAAAAGGAATCATTGTTCCAATAGTTGGTGCATTTAATGAGGAATATTCTGCGGGAAAATACTGGTCGACAAAGTCTCGGTTCATCATGTATCAATACGCTATAGATGCTTGGAAACAACACCCCTGGTTAGGGATTGGATATGAGAACTATAATTTCTATTCAGGACAACGATATTATTATGGACTCTATGACTTTAATCTGAATTGGCCCGAAGTCAACAATTTTCCTCTAAAAGTACTGACTGAGTTGGGTATTGTTGGATTTGTATTATTCCTTTCTCTTGTGCTCTATTTTTTTTATTACGCTTTCCAGGCATTAGAAAAAACAAAAGATTTATTTTGGAAGGCAGTGGTAAGAGGATATATTGCAGTAGCAGTAGGAATAAGCGTGCTCCTTCTCTTTTCCTCCAATATTACCAGAATATATCTTTGGATAAGCCTGGGAATTTTTATAGCAATAGTAAAAATGACAAATAATGAAGAAGAGCAGGAATTGGAAGATCCTAAAGAAAACACAGTAATTGACAAGAGTAATTGGGCTGAATAATATGAGAATAGCAATAAATTCACTTTCTTTGTCCAAGACAAAAGTAGGGATGGGAAAATATATTGCAGAAATAATAAATAATGCTCCAAAATCAGATCCATATAACATTTATTTTATATATGTCTCAGAAGAAAATAAAAAATATTTCAACCTGTCACAGGAGAACATTCGGCCAGTTCTTGTCCATAAAATATGGACAAGAGGTCTGATGAGAATTATTTGGGAACAGCTTCTTCTTCCTTTCTCATTGTATTGGAATAAAATAAATATATATCATGCGCCAGGGTTTGTTCTTCCCATATTCAAGGTAAACAAAAAGACAAAATATATAGTAACTATTGCAGATATGACATTCTTCTCACATCCTGAGTACCATGTATATTGGAAACGAAAATATTTCAAGTATATGATTCCTATATCTATCAAGAAAGCGGATCAAGTTATAGCAATCTCAGAAAATACAAAGCAGGATATTCTTCAAATGATTCCTGTTGATAAAAATAAAATAGTGGTAACGTATTTAGGTTATGATGCTCATTTTTCAAGACAAAACAAACTAAAAAAAAATCCTGTTCTTAAAAAATATATTATCAATTTTCCGTATATCTTGTTTGTTGGAATGTTGGAACCAAGAAAAAATATCCCTTCATTGATAAAAGCGTTTGCTGCTATAAAAGAAAAGAAGAGCCATAAACTAGTAATTGTTGGAAAGAAAGGCTGGATGTATGGCGAAATATTCACTCTCATTCAAAAGCTAAAAATTGAGGAGCAAGTAATATTCACAGGATATCTCCATGACGAAGATCTCCCTTCATTATACTCTGCTGCAACATGTTTTGTGTATCCGAGTTTTTATGAAGGGTTTGGAATTCCAATAATTGAAGCGATGGCCTGTGGGTGTGCAGTTATTACTTCTAATAACTCTTCAATGAAAGAGATAGCAGGGGAAGCGGCAATTCTTGTAGATCCGTATAATGTGAAAGAGATACAGAATGCGATAGAGCTTCTTATTGCTGACAAAGCAATAAAAAGAAAGAAGGAGAAAGAGGGAATAACGCAGGCAAAGAAGTTTACTTGGGAAAAAATGATACTTCAGACAAAAGAAGTTTATCGAGGATAATAATGTTTATATTTGTGATTGGAGCAAAGAGGAGTAAAGATGAATATGCAAAGCAGTATACTTCTTTTTTTGTTCTAAAAAGAGTGACATCATTGGGTAAAACAGAATTTCCTGCAATTGACTTTACAACATATAAAAGTCTCATGGAGATAAAAAAGATAGAGGGAATAAATAGGAATACATTTTTCGATAGGTGGAATTTGTTTATGACATCATTATTTAACATAGAGTACAAACCTAATGTTGTATACATCTATCAATATGTAGGTAATTCAACAATAAAGTGATCCTTTAGAACAGATTCTCAAATATTAATTACTCTTCCTGAAGATAATACTGCTATTTGAACAGAAGAGGCTGTAAAAAAGAGGTTTTTGGATGTTGAACTTTTTAACTTCTACCTCTGCAGGAGAAGCATAGTACGCATCTGTATCAATCTCTCCGTGGGTAATTCTTCTTGCGTATTCTTCTTTATTGTAAAGATGTTCATTCATTATATTCAACCTTGTACACAAGAACATAGTTTGGAGTATAAGTAAAGAAATGCATTCTGGTTAAAAATGAAATAAATGCATCAAAAGGATCATACTTCTTTGTTCCTTCTATGGTTTGAAGTAGAAGAAGAGAGGAATACGTTTCTAGTGGAACAGGTGGTAACTCATTATTTCCAGAGGTAATACGCTTGAGAACATAGACTTCATCGTAATCCTGACGATAAGAAAGAATTACTTCTTGAGAAAAGTAAGATGTTTCTTTAAGTTGTTTAAAGTGAAGCGTATCAACAAGTTCATGATTTTGATTAGATTTATTTATGGAATAGTATTCCTCAGCAACAGATTGTCCAAAATATAATACAGCCACATTTCCTTCCTTATTTTCTGCGATAAAGTCCTGTGTTTTTTCAATTGCGATAAAGGAGCTTCCCCATCCACCGCGGAACGCGAAAACATAGGAGATATTAGTGAGGATTGCAAGCAGAACACAGATAAGGACAAATGACGCAAAGAATTTCCTGTACTGTTCTTTAATTGTCACAAGAACATGAAATATCAGAAGAGTGACAAGAAGTATAAATGGAAGAAGAATAGAAGTTGCATATCTTGTTGCGTGTTCAGGAAGAATAATCCAAAGAGGAAGTTCTGCAGCAAGCCAAACAAAGAGGAAAAGGAGTATCATCTTTGAGTCTATGTTCTGTTTTTGGTTTATAGATTCAGGAATGTTTGATAGTGGAGAGAAGATTGTGGGGAATGTTTTTCTTAAAAATGTTTGAAAAAGAAACAAAAGAGAAAAAAGCAAAATAAGCCAGACGCCAAAGAATGTAAGGAGAGCAAAGAACGGTTTGTAGTAAAGCCCTTGGAGAGAAATAGCTGGTGTTAGAATATAGTGGGAAATATCGTTGAGAAAGAAATGTTGGATTGACCAGATTTTTGGGGATAAAGTTGGGTTGCCGCCACCAATCTGTGTGATTAAGGGCCAAGGAATTGCGGAAATCACAAAAAATGCAAAGAGGTAGGTATATTTTTTGAGTTTTTTCCAGTCATGCAAAAGGACAAAGAGCATGAGTATACCCATCGTTGAATATGCAGGCTGATAGGTGCGAATACTGAGGAGAAACAAAAAGCCAATAAAAAATTGCTTTAAAGGAGATGTTTTTTCTGAAAAATAATCATTGAAAAAGATTAAGAAGATAATGAGTTTGAGAACTTCTGTAAAGAGATACGGTTCTGCAAAAACAAGCGTGTGGATGTAAAGAGATAATGTACACATGATAAAGAAAGAACTACAATATGCTGCTGTTTCATTTTTCATGAACTTTTTAACAAAAGAAAAAATAAGTGCAATAAAAAAACCAAAAAGAAGCGCTTTTGCAAAACGCATTGCCCAATAGTTATAACCTGTAACGCTAAAAAGGACTTTAAAGAGAACTGCATCAAATGGTCTTGCAGAGACAAAAATATTGTTATATCCAAACCCTAAAAATATATCTTTAATGTGGGTGAGCATTGGTTCTTGAACATACCACTCTTGGTATACTTGTTCTTCCCAGAATGGAGGAACTCCTGCAGTGAAAAAAAAGATATAAGCAAATGCGAGTAAGAAGACAAAAAGTTCATGACGATACATTCTTAGCGATGTGAAGAATGCGCCTTTTAAAAAATCAGGACTCATATTCCAACAACACCTTTAAGAGCCATCCAATTTCGTTCAATATCGTTAAGCGATTTAATTTTCTTGAATTGTTTAAACATGTATTTGGGTCGTAAATAAAATGAAGTAAATGCTTTCTTGTAGAGCTCTGTAATTTCTTCTCCACTCAGCGCACTAGAAGTAAATGGCGCTTGATTCGGTGCATAAAAGGTAAAATTAGACCAGTCATCATCATTAATAGTTCCCATTTTTTTTGCAATATCCCACATTTCTGTTCCAGGGAAAGGAGTTGCAACCATAAATTGCGCAACATCAACGTCAAGTTCTTTTGCAAACTCAATCGTTTGCAAAATCTCTTCTTTTGTCTCGGTGGGAAAACCGATCATGAAAAAACCGCGGACATCAAGGCCTGCTGTGTGTGCCCAGCGAACCCCTTCTCGCACTTTGTCTGTGGTGAGCGATTTTTTAATAAACTGAAGAACCCGGTCAGATCCGGATTCAATTCCTATTCCTACTTCATAACATCCAGCTGCTTTCATGAGTTTCAATAATTCAGGAGTTACTTTATCAATGCGTGTCATGCAGTTCCAGCTAATGTCCAGTTTCTTTTCGAGAATCAGATTACATATTTTTTCAGTTCTGCTGGGAACAAGAGTAAATGTATCATCAAATATCTGGATATCTTTTATTCCGTACACATTGATGAGATGTTCCATCTCTTCAACAACACGTTCTGCTGAATGATAGCGAAATTGTGTTCCTTCTGTTGGTCGTGAGCAGAAGATGCATAAATAGGGGCAACCGCGGGACGTCATCATTGTTGTTGCAGGTGTTCTTCTATAATTTGCAGGAGAAGGTCGATAAATATGCATAGGTAAGAGGTGCCGTGCAGGCATAGGAATTTGATCTAAATCTCTCACTACAGCAGGTTTAAGAAATTTTACTTTGCCTTGTTCGCGCCAGATGACTCCTTCTACATTTTCAAGTGGCTCTTTATTTTCTATTTTTTGAAGAAGAACAGAGAACGTAAGATCTGCTTCACCATAGGCGCCGTATGCGACTTCAGGAAATTCAAGAAGGCTGTCTGGCGTTGCGCTGATGAGTGGTCCACCTAAGATGATGATTGCATTTGGAACAACTTCTTTAATAATAGTAATGGTTTTTTTTGCATAATCTACTTGAGAAGTTGAAGCGCTGAGTCCTATGATCTCTGGTTGAAATTCATGAATGTCTTTTCCTAATTCTGAAAAACCATAATCAAGAACAGTTGCCATTGCAGGCCCATCAATTATTTTGACAGTATGCCTATCTTTTTCAAGAACTGCCGCGATGTACGCAATCCCCAATGGCGGAAGCACAGCGCCAAGATTCTTCATAGATTTTCTGAATATTTTATCTTTTTCATATGGAGGGTTTAATAGTAAGACTCGCATACTATTCTGAGAAAGAGTTGATTTTATAAAATATTCGTTGTTCTTGTAAGAAGAAATATAAACATAGTACTTCTCCGCTTAGTTATTATGGATAAAAAGCTTCCTGACATTCCTTCTACATGGGAGCGGCACCACAGAAGTACTATCTTTAAAGATAGGGAAACCGACCCATTAGGATTGGATGTTGTTTGTGTTCCAGGATATCCTTTAGCGTATAACAAGATGCTTCATTATTTTCAGGAAAAGGTATTAGATAAGTTAGTAAAGAATATACATGCTTCTGGAGGAAAAATAGTAGGAGAGCAAGTTCTTGATGTGGGGTGTGGAACAGGGCGATGGTCTTCATATTTCCAAAAAAAAGGAGCATGTGTAACGGCTATAGATATATCACAACCTCGCTTGGATGACAACAAAAAGAGATATCCATCCATAAATTTTAAAAAAATGTATGTAGATGAGCTGTCTTTCAAAGATAATAGTTTTAAGATAATAAATGTTTCATGGGTGTTGCAACACAATCCGTATAATGTACAGGAAAATGCTGCAAAAGAGATGCTACGCATTCTGAATGAAGGCGGTTTTATCTGCTTTATGGAAGGGTGTCATGAAAACAAATTTCCTGTTCCGCAACACTCTTTCCCGCGGACTTCAGAAGAGTGGAAGATGTTATTTGAGGTAAACGGGGGCGAAGTTGTTTATAGTACGAAAATATTAGAAACATTTCTGCCTGATGTTTATGTAAAATATAGAAATAAAGCACGGGTATGGGGCCGTTCTTTGCTTGGCATGGAAAGAGGAGAGGAAAGACAGTCGACAGAGGAAAGAACATACGATGTTCTTGAAAATAAAAACCAAAAGAGAGAGAAATATGCAGTTTTGAAATTTCTATTTAATGCCGGTGATCAGATAATGCTCCGCATCTTGAGTTATTTATCCTATCCTGTAGAGTTTTTGAATTACTACTTGTTCAGTTATTATAAGGAAGGAACACTTGTGCTGCTCGTAAGAAAAAAATAATGCTATCGGCATGTCATCGGTTATTCTTTATTGATGCAATCATATCTGCAATCACACCAAAGAACAATATCTGTAGTCCAAATAACCCAAGTATGCCTGTAATAACGATTCCGTTAGTGAGTGAGATGGAAACTTCTCCACCTATGCGCCTTATTGCAAGTTGGAGGATATTAAAGAAAGCAAGAGTAATAAAAAAAATACTAATGGGGACAAAAAGCCGTAGCGGATTATAATCTCGCGTCACATAAAGAATGGATTGGAAAAACATTCTTCCATGTTTTGAAACACTGAGTTTTGATTCTCCAGATCGTTCATCATAGCGAATAGGAAGCTCCTTGAATCTAATTTTCTTTGCAGCAGATTTCAATGTCATTCGTACGGTAAAATCAAGATCATTAGACAATGGAAGAATGTCCTGAAGCATGTTTTTTTTAAAGACGCGGAGGCCGCTAGCAAGGTCATAAATTCTTTTGCCAAGCATAATGGTCGCAATCCAGGAAAGCGTGTAGTTCCCTACTTTTCTAATAAAAGGCATACCACGACAAGCTCCCGAGAGACGAGAGCCAGAAACCATCTCCATATCACGGGTAATGAGGTAGTGATAGAGTCCTGGGATCTCCTCAGGAGGATAGGTGCCGTCAGCGTCAAGGCAGCAAAGGATTTTCCCCTTTGCAGCCGTAAAGCCAGTAAGGAGCGCAGCACCATAGCCTTTATTGTTTGTGTGTGAGATGACGCACACTCCTGCAGCTTGTGCTTTTTCTGCGGTTTTATCTTTGCTTCCATCATTCACAACAATAATTTCATAAGAGATGTCCATTTGTTGAAGAATTTTTTTCGTTTTCTGGAGAACACCAAAAATTCCGCTTTCCTCATTATATGCAGGAAATATAACGCTTAAATCCATATAGTAAAGGGTTTGAAGTAGATTTATATGTTTTATTGGTGCTCTTAAGTCATGAAGCTCTCAATCAACTAAAAGAAAACTATCTATGATTTCTAAGTTGTGCGAGGTCATTCTCAACCATCATAACAATTAATTCCTTGAAGTTTACTTTCGGTTTCCATCCAAGAACATTTTTTGCTTTAGTTGAATCTCCACAAAGGAGGTCAACTTCAGCAGGTCGCAAATATTTCGGATCAACGACAGTATAATCTTTGTAATCAAGTCCAACGTGACCAAAGGCAACTTCCAATAACTCTCGGATAGAATGCGTTTCTCCTGTTGAGATAACATAATCCTCAGGTTTTTCTTGTTGGAGCATGAGCCACATCGCTTCAACATAATCTCCAGCAAAGCCCCAATCGCGTTTTGCGTCAAGATTACCCATGCGAAGTTCTTTTTGAAGTCCAAGTTTAATGCGTGCAACAGCATGCGTTACTTTTCGTGTGACAAATTCTAAGCCACGGCGTGGGCTTTCGTGATTAAATAAAATGCCAGAACATGCAAAGATGTTGTAGCTTTCGCGATAATTGACAGTAATGAAATGTCCATACACTTTTGCGACACCGTACGGACTTCGTGGATGAAATGGAGTCTTCTCATTTTGTGGTGTTTCACGAACTTTTCCGAACATTTCAGAGGAAGATGCTTGGTATAATTTTATCTTTGGATTAGTCAAGCGAATTGCTTCAAGCATGCGTGCGACACCGAGTGCAGTAACATCGGCAGTGAGAATAGGTTGGTTCCATGAAGTAGGAACAAAGGATTGTGCAGCAAGATTATACACTTCGTCAGGATTAATTTCCTTAATCATAAAGTTAAGAGAGTTCTGGTCAGTAAGATCTCCTTGAATGAGTTCTAATTGATCTTTGATATGGCTAATATTATCAAATTTTTCAACACTAGATCTTCGAACAACCCCATACACTTTGTATCCTTTTGACAGCAAGAATTCTGCAAGGTAAGAGCCATCTTGTCCTGTAATTCCGGTGATTACTGCAATTTTTTGAGTCATCCTAAAGGGTGGCAGTTGGGAAATGTTTATAAATTTTTGTATACTCTGCTAAAAAACGAGAATCTTTTAATATCCCTTGATTATCACAAGGAAAAAATGGTATTTCCTCTTAACGTATCCAAAATGAAGGGTAATGATTTGGATTTATTTTACGCGCAATCGGTTGCAGAAGCAGAGGCAGAATATAATCTCACTATAACACATCAAATAGCAAACAGGCCAATTGGTCTTCCTTTGTTTTCAGCACTCTTTTTCTGGCCATTCAAAAATACATGTTTCATTGAAGCTGGAGCAATTTATATATCGCTTCTTATCAGCTTTATTGGTCTTATTTTCTTCTTTAAAATATGCTTGTAGTTATATCTTGTATCATAAACATACAAGCAGCATTTTTGTATCCTCTCTTTTGGAATAATCCTCCTTGGGAATTACTCAAGATTTTATTCTACAAATGGTCCAGGGTTTTAGAAGTCTTGAGCAAGCTTTGAGTCTTTTTCTTTCACTTCAAAATAAGACCCAGTACTGCTGTTCCACAACCTTTAAAAGAAGAGTCCCATTCACACCATTAAGGATGAAACATGACAGATATACAACTACAACCAATGAATAAGGCAACAATTCAAGGTGTAGAGTTTGTTTCTTTAAAGACAAACGTGGATGACAGAGGGTATCTCATTGAAGTTGTTCGCGCAACAGATCCGTACATGAAAAAATTCGGACAGGTGTATCTTGTTGGCGACACGACGAAAGGCATCATCCGCGCGTATCACAAACACGATATTCTCTGGGATTATTTTTTTATTAGCCATGGTTCTGCAAAATTTATTTTGGTAGATGACCGACCAGAAAGTCCAACCTACAGGCACATCAACATTTTTATTTCATCACAAAGAAATCCTTCTGTGCTGATAGTCCCTCCCGGAGTCTATCATGGCTGGATGTCGTTGGAAGATGACACGCAGCTCATAAGTACAGCAAGCGAAGTGTATAATAGAGAAAAACCAGATGAAGTGCGCATTGCGCCGGATTCGTTTGGAGATTTATGGGCGATCAAAGGAAGATAATAATAGGCGAAGATAAATAATAATAAACTAAATCATTTGAACATGACAATGGAAAAACCAAAAAAGATTCTTGTGGTTGGTGGCGCAGGCTACGTTGGCGCAGTTCTTGTTCGTGAGATGTTGGAACGAGGATATGCAGTAAAAATTCTTGATCGTCTTTTTTTTGGAACACCTGGAATGGAAGAGATAAAAGATAATGTCGAGCTGGTTATTGGTGATATCAGAAATTTCAACCACGCTATTCTTGACGATGTTGAAGCAGTCATTAATCTCTCAGGATTATCAAATGATCCAACAGCAGAATACAACCCAGAAGCAAATTATGAAATGAACACTGTTGCGACAGCAAAACTTGCAGAAACATGTAAAGAGAAGGGAATTCGCAGGTTTATTTTTGCTTCATCATGCTCCATTTATGATGTCGGAGAAACAGCAGAAGAGAAAGACATTGTCCTTGATGAAAATGCAGTTGTTGCGCCAAAAGCAGCGTATTCCCGTTCAAAATACGAAGCAGAAAAACTTCTTCTTGCAATGCAGGATGAAAAATTCTGCCCAGTTATCTTGAGAAAAGGAACAGTGTATGGCTTTTCCCCGAGAATGCGATATGATCTTGTAGTAAACACTTTTCTGAAAGATGCACTGACAAAAGGAAAAATAAATTTGTACTTTGGCGGTGAAATGTGGAGACCACTTGTCGAAGTGCGCGATGTTGCAAAAGCGTATATTGCATGCCTGCAGGCAGACGAGGAAAAAGTCCGCGGCCAAATCTTTAATGTCACCTACAAAAACTTCAGAATCTCTGAGCTTGCGCTTCATGTGCAGAAAGCATTGAAAGAATCCAATATAAGTGCAGAGATCGTTCCAAATTATGCGTATAAAGGTGTAAGAAATTATCGTGTTTCTGGCAAAAAAATGCAAACGCTGCTCAACTTCACGCCGACGATTTCGATAGAAGAATCAGTAAAGCATATGCTAGAAAATATTAAAGTAAACAAGTATGATGATTTTGACAATCCGCGATATTATAATATCAAATGGATGCAGATGTTGGAAGAAACAGATAAAATTATCAAGATTACTGGTTCTGTGTTTGGAGTTCCGCAATGCACTCCTTTTATGGAAAATGCAATACACATAGAGAATGAAACCGAATAGTATGATGCGGAGAGTAAAATAAAATGAAACTTTCCATTGTCACGTTGCACACAAATGACACCAAAATTCTTGAGACAATTGAATCAGTATACAAGACAGTAAAAACACCATTTGAATACATTCTCGTAGACAATAATCGAAATAAAGAACGCCTGGATGTAATCAAACAGAAATTCCCGCTTCTAAAAATAATTCAAAACCCCACAAACTACGGCTATGCGCGTGGGATTAATGTTGGATTACGAGAAGCAAAAGGAGAGTATGTTCTTGTACTAAATCCAGATATTTTAGTTTTTAAAGACACCATAGATTCGATGATTCGATATATGGAAAAAAACAAAAACATTGCAGTTCTTGGACCAAAATTATTGAATGCAGATAAGTCATTACAGTATTCTTGTAGGAGATATCCCAATCTGAAAACTATGCCTTTCAGAAGAGGTCCACTAAAGAACAGGATGACAAAATCAGTTGCAAAGTACGAAATGCATGATTTTGATCATAAAGAAATCCGTGATGTTGATTGGCTCTGTGGTGGATTTTTGTTAGTTAGAAAAGAAGTCTTTGGACAGATTGGTTTGATGGATGAATTTTATTTCCTTTACCTTGATGACGTTGATTTCTGTCGAAGAGCACATACAGTGGGGAGAGTGACATACTTTCCAGAAGTGGAAGCGATTCATAGTGCGAGTTATGAATCAAAGAAAAAAGTGTTGCCATTTTTCATTCATATTCGAAGTATGGTTTATTATCATGTGAAGTTTTTGTTTTTTCCAAAATATTGGCTGGTAAAAGGAAAAGGGTGGACTCATGCTGCAAGTGTGCTCCATTTAGAGAGAAAGAACCACAACTCATAAAAACACAGTCTCATTTTCGAGAAAAATGCCAAGCATACTAACAATCTCATCAATAATTGTAAGTTTTCTCATTACAATACTGACTTTGCCGTATTGGATACGGCGTGCAGGAAATGCAAAGCTTGTTGGCCCAGATGTCCACAAGAAGGACAGCCCAAAGGTTGCAGAGCTTGGTGGCCTCTGTGTTGTTGCAGGGTTTCTTGTCGCGCTTCTTTTTTTTGTTGCGACAAAAGTATTCATTTATCAATGGCCGGAAAATCTACTACAGATCTTTGCGACAATCGCAGCGATTCTCATCGCGACGATGATTGGGTTTGTGGATGATATTCTTGGTTGGAAAATAGGGCTTCGTGCGAGGTATAAGGTTGCGTTAACATTTTTCATCAGTCTCCCTATTGTGGTTATTAATGCAGGCCAGGCAACAATGAACCTCCCTTTTGTAGGGCTAGTTGATTTTGGGTTCCTCTATCCACTAGTTCTTATCCCTATTGCAGTGATAGGAACATCGAATGGGTTTAATATGATTGCAGGATATAATGGATTAGAAGCAGGGCAGGGAATGATTATCCTCACCACGCTTGCGATTATTACATACATTTCAGGAGATAGTTACGCTGCATTTATCGCAAGCTGTATGATTGCAGCAATTCTTGCATTCTACATTTTTAATAGTTATCCTGCAAAAATATTCCCTGGGGATACGTTTACCTATACTGTTGGTGCGCTGATTGCGATTGTTGCAATCCTTGGAAACGTGGAGAAATATGCAGTCATTCTTTTTATTCCATACTTTATTGAACTCATCCTCAAAGCAAGAGGCAAATTCATTAAAGAAAGCTTCGCCACAGTACAAAGCGATGGGTCGCTTGAAAAACGATATGGACAGTGGTATGGTATTGAGCACATTGCACTAGATTTGATGAAAAAGATAAAAGGAAAAGCAACAGAACAAAGTGTAGTGTATGCAATCTTTTTGTTCCAAGGATTTTTTGCAGCAATTGCATTATTTTTATTTTTCATCAAATAATAAAATGATAGTAACAATAATAATAAAAGAGAAGCGGATAAGAAAATGAAAGGAAGTCAATACGAAAATATGGATGATGCATTAGATGTAGGGAGCGCACTAAAAAAAGAAAAAACGTTCAAGGAAAATCAGGAAAAAATAGCGAAGCTCAAAGCAGAGCATGGTGGGAAAGAAGAAAACAAAAGTAACTCTTCAATGCAGGAAGAAAAACATCCTCTCTCAAAGTTTGTTGAACAAAAAGCGAGTATAAAACAGATGTATGTTTTCCTGTTCATTATTTTTTTAGTGGCAGCAGGCATACGATTGTATGTTGCTTCCATGCCAGTTACAGAACAGTGGGCAGAGCTTGTGGTATCAGAAGGACTCAAAAATCAAGTAACAAACATAATTTATGAGCAGTATCCAACACTATCAGAGAGCAAGAAGCAGGAGCTCATCCTTACTGGGACAAAAGAAGCGTTGAGTGCCGAGCAAAATAAAGATGCGATTGAAACGCTGTCAGAAACCTATAAAGAAAGTTATAGGGATCCTGAAGGAGTTTCTTATTTGTATGAAGTCGACCCGTATTATTTTTACGACATTGCGCAGGATGAAACAGCAGTCTTGAGTATATCAGCACATAATCTTCTTGGATATGTCGAGTGGTGGGCATTTTCTACAATACGATTCTTTGTTCCAGAAATAACATTTGTTGGTGCAATCTTCTATCTTCCGCTAGTTCTTACAATAATGTGCAGTATTCTCGTCTTCTTTATGACAAGAGAATTGTGGAATGATGTAGCGGGCTTTATTGCAGCGTTATTTTTTGTTCTTCAACCCATTATCCTTGAGTTTAGCATTCCAGGGTTTGTCGATACAAACATGCTGAACATCTTTTTCATCCTTGCAACAGGATATACATTCATCAAAATAGTGGATTTTATAGGAGAGAAAGAGAAAAAATATTATGGTTATGCAACAATTCTATTCCTTCTGCTTCTTGGATTGATTATGCTCTTCCGTTATAATTGGTCAATGTGGTATGTAAGTGTCCTGCTGATTGTTGTGGCAATAATTTCTGCTCTTGGGCTTCAAGGAGTTAAAATCCTGCGTCATTGGAAAGAAGAAACAAAAGCAAGAAAATATGTTGTGGGGAGTATACTCTTTATCATAATCATTTCAGGAGCATTCATATTTTTAGTACAAAAGGGAGCAGCACTCACGACATTTTATGATAAAATAATTCCAGTCAGCGTAAAAAAATATCTGCATCTTGACTATACAGATCCATATGGACAGTGGCCAGACGCGTTTGCGCTAATCAAGGAACTCCAGACTGCAAGCATTTCCGATTTTGTCAGCTATTTAGGAGGCAATATCTTTCTTTTTGTTTCACTTCCTATACTTATTTTCCTCATATATCTCTGTATAAAAAATCCAAAACCAAAATACGCATACGCAATTGTTGCGTATGTAGTTTTCAGTATTCTTTCATTCCGTGCGATTCGAATTATCCCTTATTTTATTCCTTTCTTTGCGATAACTATAGGAATAGCTATTTCCGTGACTTTTACATATCTGCTTGAAAAAGCAAAAATGTTTGTAAAAAATGAGAAGCAAAGTCTTCAGCAGTTCTCTTTCATCATAGTGATTGCAATAATTGCATTGCCATTTGTCTATCCTCTTATGATTCAGGATATGGAAAAGAGTCAGCTCATGCCGATCATGGATGATGCAATATACAATAGTGCAATCTTCATAAAAGAGCAGTCCAATGAAACTGCAAAAATAAGTACGTGGTGGGACCGTGGAACATTTTACAAAGCATTGGCAGAAAGAGAAGTCCATATGCATTCCCAACCACATATGCCAACAACGTATTGGTTAGCAGAAATTTATGCAACAGATAATGAAGTTGAGGCAAAAAATATTATTAGTATGATGAATTGCGAGCATGCAGAAGGTTCTTTTTTTACTATTCTAGGACATAATTTTACGAATCAGAAAGCGATAGAGATTATGAAACAGACATTAAAGTATGAAACATTTGAAAATCAGAATACATCTTTGAATACCATTATAGACTATGAGAGGGCAAATACAATCATGGAAAGACTTTTCTGTGCGAATAGGAATGCAGAAACCTACATCGTAGTCATTGACGACCTCATGCCACGCTATTCAGCAGTCCAATATTTTGCAGCATGGGATTATGAAACAGAGCAGCCAGAGCCGCAATATCCGTATACGGATTTAACAGAAGGTGGTTGTGCGCGATCACAAAGCGGTGCGTATTGTACATTCGAGACTGCGCAGTTTTTCCTGAACTTTACAAGTATGGACGTACAATCAAATATTGCACTTCCTAAAGAAGTCTATCTTGTCCAGAATAATACTGTCCAGTACAAAGATTTCAGCAATCAAACAGCGAGTGAAATGGCGTTGATTGTCTATCAGCGTGCAGGATACTGGAAAATGTTGTATATTCCAAAAATTGTTGCAGATGGCATGTATGTGAAGCTGATGCTTTTGGATGGCTATAATCTCACTTACTTTGAAAAAGTCTTTGATGAAGTCCATGAAGAAACAAGTTGGGTAAAAGTGTATAAGGTGAAGTGGGATGCAGAGACTATGACTGAAGAGAGTGAAGATGACGCTTAACATCTTGCAGGCGTCTCAAAAAACAACATGGCCAGACGGAGTAAAATTTGTTTCACAAATTTTACGAAGTAGGACAAACTTTTTGGCGCAAGGGCGTGAAGAAAGCCAAAAAGTTGGCCGTCTGTGCCATTGTTGTTGTTTTTTGATGAGAATATGTCAAATCATTAGAGCGATATATACCTAAATCCTTTTTCTTCTGCTTCTTTTTTTGAAAAAAGATGTTTAATATCCATAAGGAGAGAAGCATTTGTTTGTTGTTTCATTGTATCAAGAGAAATCACAGAAAACTGCTTATGTTTATTGATCACAAGAACTGCGTCAGCAGAAGGGAGCGATGTATACTCAACACATGAAATTCCAAAATGTTCTTCTACAACATGTGAAGAAACATTAGGTTCGCACGCAACAACACGAATTCCATACTCTTTCAAATACATAATGACATCTCCTGCGCGGCTATTCCTAAAATCAGTCACATCTTCTTTGAAAGTCAGTCCAAGAAGAAGAACAGTCGTGTTTCTAAGCACTTTGCCTTGATTATTCAATTCTTTAATAGTCATTTCTGCAATGTGCCGTGCCATAAAATCATTGATTTCTCTACCTGAAAGAATTAGTTTTGGGTGATAGCCATGCTGTGTTGCTTGGTGCGCTAAATAATATGGGTCAACACCAATACAGTGGCCACCAACAAGGCCAGGATGATACTTATGAAAGTTCCATTTTGTTCCTGCTGCAGCAAGAACCTCAGAGGTATCAATTCCTAATTTGGAATAGATGATGGACAATTCATTCATCAGTGCAATATTGACATCACGCTGGATATTTTCTGTGATTTTTGCAGCTTCTGCAACGCGAATGTTCGTTGCACGATAAACACCTGCAGAAACAATTGTTTCATACAGCATTGCAACTTTTGCAAGAGTAGCAGTATCATGTCCAGAAACAATTTTTATGACATTGTCCAGACGATGTTGCGTATCTCCTGGATTAATTCGTTCTGGACTATACCCTAAAGAAAAATCTCCTAATTTCATTCCAGATTCTCTCTCAAGGATAGGCAGACAAACATCTTCAGTCACACCAGGATACACAGTGCTTTCATAGATTACAAGAGTGCCAGGCGAGAGATTTTGTCCAATGAGTTGTGATGCAGATTTGAGTGCAGTAAGGTCGGGTCTTTTTGCGTCATCAACAGGAGTAGGAACAGCAACAATGATAATATGTGCGTTTTTGATTGCAGATGAATCTAAAGTAAAAGTAATCTGCGCAACTTCTAATTCCGATTTTCCAACACTGTTGCTCGCATCTTTCTTATCCTGTAATTCCAGAATTCTTTTTTGATTAATATCAAATCCAATAACAGGATAGTGCTTTGAAAAAGCAACTGCAAGAGGAAGACCGACATAGCCTAATCCAACAATGCAGAGGGTTTCTTTCATGCATGAGAGAAGCAGACTTGGTTTTATAAATCTTATAGAATAAGTGTGGACAAAGAAAACCATACATCTTTATTAACCAGAAAAGTAAGAAAAGAGAAAAATGGCTTTCCTAAACAAAAATCAGTTCCACGCAATCGCATATCTTGCAGGCATTACTATTGGTGCAGGAATTCTCACACTCCCTTATGTCTTTTCGCAAGTAGGAGTCAAAATTGGCATTCTTGAACTCATTGTTGTTTGGTTGATAGTTCTTCTCATAACATTATATCTTGCAGAAATAGTATTACGAACAAAAGGAGATCATGAAGTCACAGGCCTTGCAGAAAAATATCTTGGGAAAAAAGGAAAACTTGTTCTTGTTGCAGTGAGCATCCTCTACATCTATGGTGCGTTGTTGGCATATAGCATTGGTTTGGGAGAAGCAGTGCATGGCATTATAGGGACAGAGCAGACGATGAGTAGTGTTATTGTCTTTCTCCTACTCGCAGCAGTGGTATTCTTTGGCTTGAAAGTCGTCACAAAAGCAGAATCACTTCTCACACCATTTATCTTTTTCATTATAATTTTATTATTCTTTTATGCGTTCAATAAAATAGACACAACAAATTATACCCCTTCATATCCGCAAAATATCCTCATGCCACTTGGTCCGCTCTTCTTTGCGCTTCTCGGATTCTGGTGTGTTCCAGATATGAAGCGGATTATCAAGGACAATAAAAAACTAAAAAGCACGATTATTATTGGAGTGACAATTATTGCGATCAGCTACTTGTTATTCATCCTTATTGTCGTTGGCGTTACTGGAGCAGATACTACACCATTATTTAGTATTGGTATCACAAAATATGTGAATCATGGCGTGGGCAAGCTCATTCATCTTTTTACGATTTTCACCTTAACAACATCATTTGTTGGTCTTGGCTTTACGTTGAAAGAAATTTATCAGTTAGATTATAAGTGGAAGAATACTGTGGCGTGGTGCGCAACGTTTGTTATCCCTTTTGCATTATTGTTTCTTATTGAAGGAGACTTTCTTCAGATCATTTCCATCACAGGAGCAGTGGCGAGTGTGTTTGTTTTAATTATTCTTGTCCTTATGTTTCACAAAGCAAAAAAGAAAGGAACACGAAAACCAGAATTTTCCATTCCAGTTCCGGTGTGGGTAAATATTATCATCATTCTCTTCTGCATTCTCGTCGCAGTGCAGACAGTATGGAGTTATATACGATAATAAGAAACAAAACAAATAAATTTCACTTCATAACCATTGCCCTTTTCGCGCTTTCCGTCAACTGCCATGCCTTTTCGCCGCCTTCTTTGGTGAAAGAAACGATGGCGTTTTTCTTTTTCAAATTTGCAATAACACCGTTACACTTATTTATTTCTAAATGGATGTTGGTTGCAATCTCTTTCAGCGACATAAGATCATGTCTGCCAAGTGCGCGTAAGACATTCTGTTCAGCGAGCGTAAACTCTTTGTCAAAGGTCGATGCAACTCTGTTTGGTTCAGGAGAGTTTACAAGTGCTACTTCTGCCACGGGTGCAGAGACACTTTGTGTTTCAGCGGGCTGAGGAGTATCGTAAGCAACAGGTTTTTGTTTGGTCACGCTTTGATCAGCAATTTTCGACGTTTTGTCTTTTTTCAGCACTTCAGGAACATATCCTTCAACATTGATATTGTTGACAGTAAGAATTTCTTTTGCTGCAGGGAACGTCACTTTATAGTCTGCTTTGTGTGCAAGTGGATTAGAGTCACCAAAGCGGAGATAATGAAAATCAAAGACCATGTCTGTGTATTCAAGCAATCGTCGTACGTTTCCATCAGCGATCCGAACAAGGAAATCAACAGCTTGTGGGCTTAAGTGATCGTAATAATTCACCTTTGATCTAGGATTCGCCAAGCGAGCTTCTAGAATAGAACGCATGGTTTCATTATCAAGGGGCGCAAGGTGAATCACCCTATTCCCCAATCGATCTTTAAATGAGCCAGGAACATTTTTCATCTGTTCGCTAATTTGTGCGAGGACAATGCTTTTAATGTGCCGTTCGTTGGGGTTTTCCCATTTACTTCGCGCTGCAAGAATCAGGCGTGGATCTGTTGCTTGAAATTCATCAACAATAAGAACGGTTTTTCTCGCAGGCAATTCTCGTAACCTAATCTTGTCAAAAAGTGTCCGCTTGCCACGAAGTGCTTCGTCAAGAGTAAAAGAAGCAGGCAGTGCATCAGCGTCGAGATAAATGAATGTATGATAGGGCATAGTTTCCTGTACGCGCTTGAGAAGGGATGTTTTTCCTGCGCCAGTAAGACCATGAAGAAAGCAAAGCTCTTCTTTTGCGATAAAGTTTTTGAGCTGTTGTTCTTGTTCTTCTAAACCGATAAGTTGTGCGTTTGGCCGTGCATCAAGAGGATTCGTAGAAAAGTTGAGTTGCTTATACCACGGTTGCATGATGTTTTCTTAGAATTGCTGCTATTTATATGTTCCGGAAAAGAGCGGGAATTTTATGACAATAATTCATGCAATGTGGAAAACAACAACAAGGGCAGCAAACACGGCCATTTGCTCTGCAAATGTCCTATTCGTAAAGGAAATTCCTCCACTCCGTATGGGAATTTCCTCTACACTCAGTTTGCGCCTTGTTGTTTTCCACTAGAGAACGTTGGTTTACAATCCCGCCGCTGGCGCCGACGCGACGGGGGTTGTCGCCGAATGAAATGAGCGCGACTAAGAAAATCTTCGATTTTCTGTTGTCCCTTACGGGGTGTCGCGTAGGACAAAATTCTTTGAATTTTGTCCGTAGGCCGCCAGCTGCGGCGGGATTGTTGTTTTCAGAATTTATTTAAAGAAACAGCCCTCTTAAACCAAACCTTATAAAAAATATAACAAATCCTTTTTCTAAACATAATCTAAAGAAAAAGAAACAAAAAAACAAAGAAAAACGAGTACTCTTGAATAACAACTCAAACTACTTCCACACACAAAACAAAAACCTTTTTATAATCCTCAAATTCATTTTTTTTACAGAAAACACAGTAGTCGTGTTAATTCTGTTTCGAATCAAAATTAATTATAGAATCTGCGCTCTCTGGGCGTAAAAGGGGTGAAAGGGATGGTCGTTGAACAAGTACAAAAACGCAGTGGTGAAGTGGTTTCTTTTGACAAGGCAAAAATAACGAGCGCTATCTTCAATGCAGCACAATCCGTCGGTGGCACAGACATAAACCAGGCAAAAATGATTACAGAAAATGTCATGAATGTGCTCGATCAAAAATATCATAATAAAGTTCCGACAGTGGAAGATATTCAAGATATTATTGAAAAAATTCTTATTGAAACAGGGCATGCAAAAACAGCAAAAGCATTTATTTTATACCGGGCAGACAGAGAAAAAGAACGAAAAAAAGCAGTGGGTTCTGATGCAGAGACAGATGCAATGTTTGGTTATAATTCAAAACTCTACTCATTAGTTCCGCACAGTCAAGTGGACACCTACAGAAGATTATTTTATCTCATGCGTAAATTGCAGGAAGAACAAAAAGTGCCGTACAGATTAAAGAATGATTATCTGGGCAATAATGAGCTTGCAGATAATATTTACAGAAATAAATATTATGTGAAAGATCTCAATGGTGATTGTATTGAGCATCGCCCAGAGCATGTGTTTGGACGACTTGCGTCATTTATAGGAACAGTAGAGACAACAGCAGAAAAACAAGATCTTTGGACAAAGAGATTCTACAACATTCTCTACAATGGCTATTTTGTTCCCGGAGGAAGAGTTATTGCAGGTGCAGGAGATTTGTATAGAACAAAATCCCTTGCAAATTGTTTCGTTTCTTTAATTCAAAAAGACAACATTGAATCGATTTATCAGGCAGCGTATGAATGTGCGCGAACGTATTCCTATGGCGGTGGAATTGGTGTTGACATCTCTTCGCTGAGACCAAGAGATTCTGTGGTTCACAATGCAGCAGACAAATCAACAGGAGCAGTTTCGTTTATGGAACTCTACTCGTTAACAACAGGACTTATTGGACAGTCTGGCAGAAGAGGCGCGTTAATGCTCACCTTAGATGTCAAGCATCCAGATATTTCTTATTTTGTCAGTGTCAAAAAAATTCCAAACTGGGTCACAAAACAAATTGTGGAGCAGGCACGTTGGTCAAATGTGTTTGATGAAAGACAGCTTGCAGAAGTTGAGCGACACGTTAAGGAAAATACACAAGTTCGTTTCGCGAATATCAGCATGAAAGTGTCTGATGAGTTTATGCAGGCAGTGCATGAAGAAACAACCTATGGCAAAGGGCTTCTTTTGTTGTACAAAAAGAAGAACAAAGAAGTGGTCATGTCTGCACCGCAGACAGAAAGCATGCATTATTCCTATGGCATTCCTGCAAAAGATATTACGCAGTATGAATTATACAAAACAGCAGAAACACTGGAAGAAATAAATGCAGTGCTCGCGAAAGAAGGCGCTCGTCCAATAACAAAAGAATTACTTGAGGACAGTAGCCAGCGAGATATTTTTGGCGATTTGGTTATGCAGCCTGAAGGAAAAGACTATGATCTTGCAGTGAAATACGCAGGAGATTATATGCTTTATTTTGGGTCAGAACAAACAGGCGATATAAAACGCCTTATCAAGGCACGAGAATTATGGGATCAGTTTGTTGCAGGAAATTATGACACAGCAGAGCCAGGATTAATTTTCTGGACAGCGATGAGTAAATATTCTCCATCGAATTATGTGGGTAGACCAATTGCGAGTACAAACCCTTGCGGTGAAGTTCCGCTTGAAGATGGTGGTGCATGTAACCTTTCTTCCATTAACCTCTCACGATTTGTAAAGAATGGCTATCTTCCTGATGCAGAGATTGATTGGGAAGAAATGAAAACAGTCACCAAAGATTGTGTTCGTTTCCTCGACAACGTCATCACATGGAATACTGCGTTAAACCCGTTGGAAAAACAGCGAAAAGCAGCAGGAATTACAAGGCGCATTGGTTTAGGCATTATTGGCATTGCAGACATGGTGAATCAGTTAGGTGTTGGTTATGATTCTGATGAAGGAATGGAAATTTTAGAAAAAGCAAGTAAGTGGATTGCAGATGCAGCGTATGAAGCGTCTGCGGAAATTGCAGAAGAAAAAGGAAGTTTCCCTGCGTTTGATTTTGAGCGCTATGCAGAATGTCCGTTTTTTAAAGAAGCGTTAAGTCCAGAAGTCCAGCAGAAGATCAAAGAAAAAGGATTGCGTAATGTCGCGATTCTTTCCATTGCACCGACAGGAACTATTTCCAATATTGTCTTGGGCTTTGTGAATCCGCAGACAGACAAGCATTACATTGGAGTGAGTGGAGGAATTGAACCAATATTTTCTCTGTTCTACACGCGTCGTGCGGAATCGTTTGGAAACAAAATGTTCAAAGTATTCCACAGTACAATTCAGGCGTACATTGAGATGAAAGAGTTGCAGAGCAAAGTCGAAGAAGCACGAACATTGGATGAGATGCGAAAAGTGTTGCCTGCGTATTTTTTCAGAACAGCGCATTTCATTTCGCCAGAAAAGCGTGTCTTGATTCAAGGTCTTGCGCAGCGGTATGTGGATCACAGTATTTCATCAACAGTGAATTTACCAGAGAGTGTTGATCCAGAAACAATTTCAGATGTCTATTTGCAAGCGTGGAAGCATGGCTTGAAGGGCATTACAATTTATCGCGATGGAAGTAGATATCCTATTTTGAGTGTTGATCAGCAGCAGAGTTTATTTCAGGATCAGAAACATAAGACGTTCCGTGTAGTAGTGGATGGAAAAGAAATGTTCCTCAAAGGTCAAGAAGTCTTTACCTTGCCAGATGGAAAACTCTCAACTCCTTTCCATGCAATGACACGCAATATTACTGGCGTGATTGTCGCTCCAGTTCTTGCAGAGGTAAAACCAGAGCAGGTTGTTGTTGTTGCGAAGAAGGATGACAAGAAGAAAGCAGCAGTCTGTGAAGTCAAAGTCGAGAATGGCGTTGTTGTAAGAACTTGTGCGGAATAGTTTTTTTATTTTTTTTACTTAATTTTTTCTTTGAGTTCTTTTTTGTTTCTTTTCGCTTTCTTGGTTATTCGCTTGTTTTCTTTAATTTTTTAATAAGAAAATAAATAATAAAGACATAGGGATTCTAAAGTATAGCACGGCGATTCAGGGAAAGGGAAGAAAATATTTGCTCAGAAAAGAAAATACATTGTTTAGAGAATAAAATACACGCACCAGCAAGACCTTTTACTGTCAGGGGGACCCATTGCGCAGCAATGGGGGATTATTGAATTTTATAATAAGACAAAAAATGAGAAAGACCGATGAATAAAAATAAAGAAGCGAAAATTCCAACAAACCTTAAAAACCATCCAATCATTCCATCCTCATGTACCTCATCTTCGAAGACGCGTTAATAAAAACAGCATTCTTAGGAATAATCATCTATTTTATCTTCGTCAAATTCTCACCACCAAGTCATCATTAACGAGCAAAACACAACCTTTATTATATCCACATCTACTAAAATCTTGGGTGTAATGTGTGGTAACAAAGCTAGAAAAAGCAATAACTGTTCAAGGCGAACAAAGCAAAGAATCACTAGGATTAGTCCACATTATTACAGGTGACGGAAAAGGAAAAACAACCTCTGCGTTAGGGCTTGCATTGCGATCCTTAGGCAATGGTTACAAAGTATATATGATTCAGTTTCTCAAGAGTGGCGGTACAGGCGAACTCTACGCAACAAAACACATTCCCAATCTTAAAATCGAACAGTTTGGCGTCGATGCGATAAAAGAGCGGCAAAAAGCACAGACACATTTAGAAGCATTCGCAGAAACAGACGCGACAGGAAGGTTTGTCTTCCAGCCAGATGTTGCAGAAAAAGACGCTGCGCGTTTAGGACTAGATCATGCAAAAGAAGTCATTCGCAGTGGAGAGTATGATGTCGTTATTTTGGATGAGATCAATTGCGTATTAGATAAGGGACTTATTCCCATCGATGAAGTAATTGAACTCATCAAAGAAAAGAAGCAGACAGAATTAATTCTCACAGGCAGAGATGCGCCAAAAGCATTATATGACTACGTTGATTATGTTTCACAAATCACTTTAATAAAAAATCCATGGCAAAAAGGAATTAAGGCGAGAAAAGGAATTGAATATTAACACCAATATTTCTTTCAAAAAACATATAAAGAATCATATCTAGTAAAGTTGTATCATGAAAAAAATAGTTCTTCTTCTTATTCTCCTTCTTCTTGCGGGGTGCAGTGAGAACAGTGATGAAAATATAACTCCTGAAAAGAAATGCGGAGATAGTATCTGTGATCAAGCAGAGCAGGAATCAGGATTCTGTCCGCAAGATTGTGAAGATGCAATCGAAGCGAAGGAAACAATTGAAAGCAGTAATGAACTCAGCGCAGATGCGCAGATGGCATTCTTCTATCAAACAGTCGGTGCTTTTATCGATGGCATCGGCAAAAACGCAGTACTGATTGGCAGTACTGATGATGGTTCTACTATTGAAAGCTATGAGCAAACTGCTGTTGCGTGGGAACAAAGAGTAGAGAAAACAAGAGGGTATGGAGATCCTGTCTTTAGTCATCCTAGTGATAGCTGGACATTGACATCATGGTCAACGAATGAAGATCCGCGAGGAGCAGGCGCAATGCTCTATTTTGAGTCTTCTTGTCCGTTTGTCGATGATGAAAAAGTGATTGCACTGAATCCTTCAACAGAAGCTGGTTGTCAAGAATCAAAGCATATGCAGATAGGAAAAACTTCACAGGTCTTTTCTGCGGAAGGCGGCACCTATGTCTTTCATTCTATCATGGCAAAAGTCTACTTATCGCATTTGAGCGATGAAGAACACAAAGCAATGGATCTTGAAAGCTTATGCATCCTCGAAGATCAAGTGACAGAACTTTCAGAACTCGATTATGGAGAAACAACCCTTGTTGTTTCTGACGATGATTTTTTGCTCAGCGACACAGCGATGGGACAACGAGCAGATGGCACATGGGTATTATTTATCAAAGGAATTGAAAAAGAAAGTACATGTGAAAAAAGCTCTTTGTGCGAGCTCTGTGCTCGATCTATTTACAGAACAACAAGTTCTGATTTAATCGAGTGGTCTCCGTTGGAAAAAGTAGTCACGCAGGCAAGTATTCCTGAAGCGACATCACTGGACGGTACAGTCTGGTTATATTGGCAGGACTTTAGTGATGCGTGTGACGCAGAAGATGTTGAGCTAGCAGTGCGAGCGCCAATTTCCTTTTCACACGAACTTCCAGACTCGTATGCGTTTGCAGAAAAAGACTCCGTCATTTTTTCAGATGAAGCGTTTGAAACAGGGAATAGTCATTACGCAACCAATGGCAATCCAATTGCGCTCGATGATGAAGCAAAGAACTCTTTAAAAGGCTGTTTTGAAGAATAATATTTTCTAATGCTTTCGTAGCTTCGGCAGAATCATATACAAATCAGGAACAAGTGGATACTCCTGAAGAACATCAACAGGAATATACTGCAAATCACTAAATGTTTTTGGTTCGTTAACCCGTGGTGTGCCAGAAACAATGCGGGTCATAAATTTGTGAATCAACGCAAGACTACCGCTAGGCATTGGCGATTCCACTGCGCCAAAATACGTAAAATCAGAAAGAACAATACCATCTCCAAGTTCTTCGAATACTTCACGGATGCATGCTTGTTCAAGTTCTTTTTGTGTTGGAGAATCAGGATCAGCGCATTCGTGTTCTTCCACTTTGCCGCCAGGAGTTTCCCATTGTTTGTGTTTAGTTCGATAGAGCAATAATAATTCTTTATTTTCGTTGAGGACAAGGCAGCTCACTAAAACAAGTTTGCCGTTGTGATAAATATAAGCCATAAGTCAAGAAAAACCGTCACTTCTTTTTAAATCTATGGACATATTTAGCATCGTTTTATGAGCTATTTGAAGAGAAATAATTCGAAGGAGCATACAAAAATACTGTGGAACAAATAATTTATTCTTTTGATTTGTTCCACAGTACTGTGAAAAAGACATTTAGATCAATTTATTGTATTTTTCACATTAACAACAACGATGGCACAGACGGTCGTGCTCACGCACGCCCTACTACGCAAACGAGAACCCCATACTTCGTATGGGAACCTCGTTCGCTCCGTCTGGCCATGTTGTTATTTTTGTTTAGCTGTAGCACACAGGCTCGAACGTTGATGTGAGAGCCTGTGTGTTAAGACGCGAGCACTTGTCGAGCGTCTTCTTTTCTCTTTTTACTAAAAAACAGAACCTAAAATGTAGTATTTTAAAGATAATTCTGCTCTTTATCATCGCTCCTTTCTTCCATAAGTTTTAAATAACGAACTGTATACATCTCCTCTATGCCAGTGACTAAGCTCAGGAAGCGGGATGGCAGAATTGTGCCCTTCAATCCTGAAAAGATTTACAATGCTATTTCTAAAGCAGCGGAAGCTGTCGGAAGCTATGACAGAGAAAAAACAAAACCAGTCGTGGAAAAAGTCTTAGAATATGTCGAAAAAACATTCAGCGACACAAATGTCCCCACAATCGAAGATATCCAAGACATCGTTGAGCGTGTCCTCATCGAACAAGGACACGTCAAAACAGCAAAAGCATACATCATTTACCGCGAAGAACAGGCAAAGCTGCGAGCAAAAAAGCAAGAATTGGTCGGTGGTTTCGTTGATAAAAGCATCAGCCTCAATGCGCTCAAAATCTTGAGAGACAAATATCTTCTCAAAAATAAAGAGAATGCATCTATAGAAACACCGCAGCAAATGTTTGAGCGCGTGGCAAAGGCAATTGCGAGCGAAGACAAACACTATGAAAAGCATGCGCCAATCAAAGAAACAGAAACTGCGTTCTATGAAATGATGAATAATCTGGATTTCCTTCCAAACAGTCCATGTCTTATGAATGCAGGAACAGACTATCCACAAGTCATTGCGTGTTATGCACTTCCGATAGAAGATTCCATTGATGGGATTTATGATGCGATGAAGATCGCGGCAAGAATCCACAAACATGGGTCTGGGACAGGATTTAATTTCTCAACATTAAGAGCAAAAGATGATTTAATAGAATCAACCATGGGAAAATCATCAGGTGCACTCTCCTTTCTAAAGCTGTTTGACGCATCAACAACAATCATCAAGCAAGGAGGAAAAAGGAGAGGCGCAAATATGGCAATTTTGCGTGTCGATCATCCAGAAATTTTACAGTTCATCACCGCAAAAGAAGATCACACGCAGCTCACAAATTTCAATATCTCTGTTGGCCTTACGAATCAATTTATGGATGCAGTGCAGAAAAATAAATTTTATGACATTATTGATCCACGAACAAAAAAACCAGTACGACAACTTCCTGCAAAAGAAGTGTTTGACCTTATTGCAAGGCAAGCGTGGAAGAATGGAGAACCAGGGGTATTATTCCTTGATACAATTAATAAAAAAAGTACAATCAACACAGAAAGAATTGAAACAACAAGCGCGTGCGCAGAAGTCCCATTATACGAAAATGAAGCATGTCCGTTGGGATCTATCAATCTTGCAAACATGGTGGATAAAAAAGAAGTTGATTGGAAAAAATTGGAAAAAACAATCCAGTGGGCAGTCCACTTTTTGGACAACATGGTTGATGCAAACAAATATCCTTCAAAAGAAATAGAAAAAAAGACAAAAGAGAATAGAAAAATTGGTCTTGGTGTTATGGGTTTTGCCGACATGCTGTTCCAGCTTGGTATTCCTTATGATTCCGAAGAAGCAGTAGAGACTGCAGAAAAAGTTATGCGCTTCATAAAAGCAGAATCAAGAAAAGTTTCTATTGAGCTTGCGGAAACGCGTGGAGTCTTTGCAAATTTTGAGAAAAGCACTTTCGCAAGAAAAGGATTTAAGATGCGTAATGCGACAACAACAGCGATTGCGCCAACAGGAACAATCAGCATTATTGCAGGATGCAGTTCAAGCATTGAACCAGTGTTCGCGCTTGCATATATGCAGCGGATTTTAGAAACAGAAAGAATTCTCCAAGTCAACAAACACTTTGAAACAGTTGCGCGGCAAAAACAGTTTTTCACAGATGACCTCATGCGAAAGATTGCGCAGATGGGTTCGTTAAAATGGTTTCAGGAAATTCCAGCAGACGTCAAGAAAGTCTTCGTTATTTCCTACGATGTTGCGCCAAAGTGGCATGTCAAGATTCAGGCAGCGTTCCAGAAATATACAGATAACGCAGTGTCAAAGAGTGTCAATCTCCAAAGCGACGCGCATAAAGAAGATGTCATGAAGGTCTATAAGATTGCATATGGTCTTGGTTGTAAAGGAATTACGGTTTATAGAGACAAAAGCAGAGAAGATCAGATTATCAGTCCTATTAGTGGGTAGAAGGAGAAATCTATTTTCTTGGTGTATAGAGCGCAAAGTGAACTATAAAGCCAAATAAATTAATACCTATGAAAAGAAGAGCTGTAATCAATATAGTAATCCAAGATGAAAAGCTGAATTTTAAAAAAAGAAGCATGGCGATTATAATTACTAATGGGATGACAATATTCATGAGGCATGCTTTAAAGAAACCTTTCATTCCTATTTTACTCTTTTCTTCTCCTTCCTGTACTTCATAACCTGCTTTTCGAAGGTTGGACAACATTTTATTGGGCAGACCAGTCCAAAAAATAACAAATGGTTTTTCATTTTCTTTTTTATGATGAATTCTAAGTCCTATACTAGAAAGCCATCTATATTTTTGGATATACAGAACGTCAGATTTGTGAATTTTGATTATCTCTTTACCCCATGAACATGCAACTAGATAATCTTGATAAATTTTAAGTTTCATGCCTATGAAGTTAGAAGAGTTCAAGAAATTCTTTCCATACCATACACTGCCATCTTGGTAATAAAAGGGAGCATTTTTATTATTTGACTGAGCCATCTTTTTAGGTTATGTTTATAGATTTATAAAATTATAATCAAAATCTGTTAGGATAAGAACTAATGTCTCCATTCTGATGTATAATAAAAAGTCATAATCTGATTGTGTTGGAAAATTCTCCAGAGTTCCCAGCTGTCTTTTGTGCTAGGATCAATATAATTACTCCCTGCTTTGCCGAGAAGATCATTCATAACAGTATTTCTCACCATATCCTGTCCTTCACGATAGGTAAGCATTTGCACTTCCATAGTTCGTGGCTTCTCTTCTTCTTTTTCAGTGTACGTATACGATTGCCCAAACTTCCCAGGCCGAAGTCCGCTTCCATCTAAATATTCTGCAAGAAATCGAGAGTAATTCGCAAGCTGCTGTTGGTATTGCTGCAAATGGAATTTTTCAAATCCATCCATGTCAAGGGTGATGGAAAGAATTCCTTCTTTGAATTTGTCTTTAAGTTTTTCTTTGCTATCATCACTGTCGACAACAACAGTGATGTCTTTGTCTTTTTTTGTTTCTGCTTTTTTCTCAATATTTTTTTGTTCAGTTTTTGTTGCAGCAAGTGCTCGCTCTTGTTCTTCCTGTGCTTTTCCAAGAGCTGCAAGCGCTTCTTTTAAGGTGACGAGTTTATCGATGTATTCATCCACAGTTTTTTTTGCAAGAACTTTAGAATCAAGACTTTTTTGTTCAGGGAAAGAAGGTAATTTCTGCTCAATAAGAAGAGTCTCTTCTTTATTTATTACAGTACTCAGCATCCTATCATCCCCTGTTTTTAATAACAGTATCGTCTTTATATGGTTTGTGAAAGACAACACATATCAATCATGTTCGAACAACATACTGTTTGTATTCAGGATCAACGACAACGTCTTCTTTCCCTTGATTTGCGTAATTGATCTTCGTGTAAATTTTCTCAAAGCGTTGTTTTGCGATCTCATGCATTCGATAAATTTCTGACATGTTCGCCTCATTTTTGATCCATGCGCCATCTACTTTGAGTACCGCAGTCCCAAAATGCGCAACAAGCTGCATATAGAGTGCATGCGCCTCAGGATAAAATTTGTAAAAAGAAGGTTCGCTAGGACTCCACCAGACAGGAAACGAAACATTGAGCAATGCGCTTCGAAGCGCAATGTCCTCAAAAAAGATGTTGTATGTTGCAGGTAAACACGTACAGCTTGGCAACACTTCAAAAGAAACCTTATCAACAGAGCTGAGTTGTAAATGTCCATGACCGCCAAGCGCCATTTTGCCTTGTTCATCAACAAGCATGTAGGTTGCGTAGCCTGCGCTTCCTGGCTGGACATGAATTTTGTAGGGACGTGGACTTTCAAGTTCCTGAATTCCTCGTCCTAATGTAACCCAAAACGTGATGCCATCGATCTGGCCAAGAAAGCGAATGAATTGCATGATGTCAAAACCAGTAATCTTTCCTTCTTCAATAGGAAAAAGAACTTCTTCTGTTTTTATTTCATGAACATTTTGCTGCATCATCACACCTTCATTACAACAAGTAATTATTGCAAACCATTTGCAATAAGAAAGATAGTTTGTTTATATAGTTTTGTGTTTTGATAAGGAACTAGAAAAAACAAAGTAAATAAAAAAGAAAAATAAAACAAAAATCCTTACGTCCCTTCTTGCCAGCTACTCATATATTTCTTCTGTTCAGCAGTCATTTCGTCAAACGAAACACCAATGTCTGCAAGTTGAAGACGTGAAATCATGTCGTCAATTTCAGCAGGGAGTTGGATAACCTGAACGCCAAGTTTTCCTTTATGCTTCACTAAGTACTCACAAGCTAATGCTTGTCCGCAGAATGATGTCGCCATAACAGCGCTTGGATGTCCTTCAGCAGCAGCAAGATTAATCAAGCGGCCTTCTCCAAGAACAAAGATTTTTCTGCCATTCAGAACATACTGGTCCATGAATGGTCGAATTCTCTCAGTAGAAGAAGATGCGCTTGCCAATCCTGCAACATCAATTTCACAGTCAAAGTGTCCTGAGTTTGCAACAATTGCACCATTCTTCATTTGTTTCATGTGTTCCACGCGAACAACGTGTTTATTTCCTGTAACTGTTAAGAAAATATCTCCTTTCTTCGCAGCATCTTCCATTTTCATCACAGGGAAGCCATCGTACACTGCCTGTAATGCAGCAAATGCGTCAACTTCGCAAACAACAACGTGCGCGCCCATGCCTTTTGCTGCTTTCGCAACGCCTTTTCCGCAGCTTCCATACCCAAGCACAACAAATGTTTTTCCCGCAATAAGGACGTTGGTCGCGCGAATAACGCCATCAAGTGTACTCTGCGCAGTGCCGTAAAAATTATCAAGAAGATGTTTTGTTTTATTATCATTCACTGCTATAATTGGATACTTCAACGCCTTGTCCTTCACCATTGCATGAAGTCGAATAATTCCTGTCGTAGTTTCTTCACAACCACCGATAAGTGAAGGAATTAAATCTGTATGTTTTGTGTGAATCTCGCTCACTAAATCGCAGCCATCATCAATCGTGATATGCGGTTTAAACGCAATGACATTGTTCAAATACCGGTAATAATCTTCTTTGTTTTCTCCTTTGTATGCCCAGACGTGCACTCCTTCTGCAGCAAGTGCAGCAGCAACATCGTCCTGTGTACTGAGAGGATTGCAGCCAGTGATTGCAACAGAAGCTCCTCCTGCAACTAATGTTCTGATAAGAATACCTGTTTCTTTGGTCACGTGCAGTGCCAATCCAATGCGAATGCCAGAAAATGTTTTTTCTTTTGCGAATTTCTCTTTTATTTTCAATAATGCTCCCATCTGCATTTCAGCGAATGCGAGATTCTTTTTTCCTTGTTCAGCAAGGCTCATGTCTTTGACTTCATAATGTGGTCCTTTGTCCATAAAAACACCTCAATTGTTAGTTAATAGATTCTGGTTAGAGTTAGACGTTTATATAGTTTATTTACAAAAAGATGGACATTGTCCAATAAAAATGAAGAAAAGATGGACAAAATTAGAAATATTTATATAGTTGTTGTACTACTCTGTACGCAAGGGATTGAGAAATTCGTGAGCATTCTATTCATGCTCGGGGAAAAGGGGTTAAGTTATACTCGCAAAACCAAATAATTGTTTGTTGGCGCAACAATTGACCCTTTTCCCGTGAGCCTTTTATCAAGAACCTGGCTTCGAAGGTAGTGTAAAAGAAGCCTCGAATATGAGAATCGAAGGTTCTTGATATATTACGAAATGCGTATTTCGGGAAATGGTCGATGTAAAAATCAAGAGAGGCATTTCGAAATACATGAACATTGACGATACCGATCACAAAATCATTGAAGTACTAAGAAATAATGCACGAACTTCTATACGGGATATTGCGAAAAAACTAAAGCTTAGACATAGCACTGTCCATGTCCGAATCCAGAAACTGACGCAAGCAGGGATTATTGAAAAGTTTACCATAAAGTTAAACAACAAAGCAATCGGAGAAAACTTTATTGTGTTTGTCTTCATTGAAACAGAAAAAATGATTGAGAATACTGCCTTTCAGCACAAAAGTATCAAAGAAGTTTTCGGTGTCACAGGAGAGTATGATCTTGTCATGAAGTGCAAGTTTGCTGATATTGAGGAGTTCAATCAATTTCTTTTGGATTTCAGAAGAAAACAGGGTTTGAAGAAAACATTAACCATGATTGCAACGGTAAATTTGAAGGAAGAACTCTAAAACTCTCTAATATCCTTCATCTCACCAAATCTCTTCTCAATCTCATCATGTCCTAATCGAGAAATTCTATCCAAAGAAAAATCCTCTGCGTTAAACGACGCAACAACACTGCCATACACAATTGCTCGTCGAAGCGCACGTTCATCAACAGTTCCATGTTTTGCAAGATAGCCAATAAATCCTCCTGCAAAACAATCGCCGCATCCCGTCGGATCTTTGATCACTTCAAGAGGATAGCCAGGAGCGTTAAAGTGTTTGCCATCGCTAAACAACAATGCGCCATGCTCTCCTTTTTTGATAATGACATATTGTGGACCAAGTTGTAATGCCTGCTGTGCAGCCTGAAGTAAATTCACCGTGTTAAACAACATGCGTGCTTCGCCGTCATTCAACAAAAGTACATTTACCTTCGCAATAACCCGAAGCAAATCTTCTTTTTTTGTTTGAATCCAGAAGTTCATAGTATCCATCACAATAAATGCTGGATTTTTTAATTGTTCAATCACTTTGAGTTGAAGAACAGGATCAGTGTTTGCCAAAAAAACAAATTTTGCATTTCTATACTCGTCAGGAACATGTGCATCAAAATCAAGCAGTGTATTAAGATCAGTAAATTCTGTTTTTGCTTCGTTCATGTCATACTCATATTTCCCTCCCCATGCAAATGTTTTGCCAGGAACTTGTTTCAAGCCATGGAGAGAAATATGTTTAGAAAGAAATAATTGTTTATGTTGTTCTTCAAAATCTTCACCAACAATTGCGACAATGCCTGGTTTTGAAAAGAATGATGCAGCAACGCTTGCGTAGCTTGCGCTTCCGCCGAGAGCGCGAGTTCGTTTGCCGAATGGTGTTTCTACATTATCGTAGCCGACAGTGCCGATAATTAAAAGATCAACCATGAAGAAAAAAGAATTTGCTTGGATTTAAAAAAGTGATTATTCAGTGGTGCAGGCAGTATATTTTGCACGTTCTTCTTGGTTATATTTATCCATTCCTGAAGCAGGTGAAAAAAAACTGCCCTTGTGGAAGAGAGGATGGAAATCAGGAGAAAAATTATCTTGAAGATCGTGAATAAAACCATACACTATTGCAACAGTTTCTCCTGGGTGTGTTCGTAAAAATTTTTCTGCTTCATTGACAACGACTTCTTCGTGTGCGGTAAAAAGGTACGTAATACCAAGGCATTGTTCTTTCGGATCAGGGGCGGTAAGACTTTTTATGACTTCATTCATTTTTACGCGATCATAGGGGATGGGGTGTAATGTGACATCATCATGGGTGAGTGCGTAGTACGTTGCGCCTGTTCCTTCATAAAGTGCATCAATATCTTGCCAGGTAAATGTTTCAAGAGAGAGTTCTTTGTTTTCTCCATAGTGTGTTCGTGCAGCATCTTTGTTATGGGCAGTCATAATTTCTTCAAGATCTTGTTGGTCAATTCCTTCTGAAAAAACATGTTTTATGCCACGATTGTGCAATTCATTGAATATTTTTGCCTGATAGATTGCCGTAACAACGCGATAGTTGCTAGAAGCAGTTTTTCCAGAGTTCTCTGAGATTTGATGAACTTGCCCGATGCTATAAACAGTTCCTTGAGTAGGATCTCCTTGAGTATCTGTATACTGCATTGTTACAGTGAGCCCAGTTTTTTCAACAAACTCAGGAGTAATTCCAAGAGGTTGATGATAACGATAAACAAGAAATGCTGCACCCGTTGCAAGGAGTGCAGGAATAATATATCGTGCTTTTACTGAAGAAGCCATCATCTCACACTCGCATACTGTTCCCAGACAAAATCAAATAATCGTTCTGCAGCAGGAATCACTTTTATTTTATTTCTGTTCAAAACAATGTCAGGTGCACGATACATGTGTGCGACAGCAGAAAGCTGACCATCTTTAATGACAGGAGTAAATCCAGCAATAATACATCCTTTGCTTCGAAGAAGTGAAATTTCTGCAGGAGCCGCAGGTTCATATAAACGTACTGCATAAATTTTTTCAGGGTTCTCTGAAACAACAAAAGATTTTGTTCTCTCTCCAGGACTTTCTGTTGTTGTTTCTTTAAATGCAACAACACCAAAATGGTTGAGTGTCTCTGTTGCAATAGCACGATATTCTGGAGCAAGGTATAAAGAGAGTTCAGTAGATTCGGGTTTCCATAACTCAACAGGAGAAAAGATCTGTACAAATCCAATATTTGTTTCTAGTCCAGCACCATGATCTGGAAAACTTCCAGGAAGAATGCGAATAGGGGAAAAACCAACAGCGAAGAGCTGTTGTTGTGAATAAGGATGGAGAGTAACAGCATCTGAATACGCAATTCCTTGAAAATTATGCTCTTTTAAATATGCAACTCGTGCCTTGCTGAGTGCAGTTGCAACTCCTCTATTTCGATATGCTTCATTAACAACAAGAGAACCGAAATGTGCTTTATCAGGATTAATATAACGAATACGGGCATGACCAATAATTGTTCCATCAGTTGCAGCAACAAAAGGAATACAACTGTTTCCTTCAAATGCACCTTGAATATCTTCTATAAGAATAGGTTGAACAGCAGGAGCAAATCCGTGTTTGAAAAGCCCAATAATCTGTTCAAGATCATCAGGTGTTGCTTGACGGATCGTGAACGTCATTATACTCACTAAACATCATCATATCTATCAGAAAGTGTTGCACTGACTTCGTTATAATATTTGATAAGATCATTATGATCATCTTGTGCATTGTCAATGCTGTCTTGAATATCATCAAATTCTTCTTCTGTATAGCCGTCAAAATCGCGGTAGTCAAGATCATCAAATTGTTCTTCAATGGTATCAATAAAGTCTTCAAGGTCATCAATTTCATCTTCAATATCTTCAAGATCTTCTTCTAAGTCTTCAAGGTCATCATCGTCATCTGCGTCAGCGATGGAATCTTTGAAATCCTGTAAGTCATCATCAAGATTATCGAGTTGGTTAAATGCAGATTCAAGATCGTCTAAAACAACTTCAATTTCTGTTTTTTCTTCAACTGTTTCTTCAATAACTTCTTCAGTTTCTGGAGTTTCCACAGCTTCTGTTTCTTCTAGAGGAGTCTCTTCAGTCTCTGTCAGAGGAACAGTAGTCGTATGAACATAGACAACAGTCGTTCCGCCTGCTGCTTCAGCAAAAGATGCTTCAAGAGCAGATGGTACTTCTTCTTCAGTGTAGCTTGCAAGTAATTGTTCTTCAGAAAGTTCATGATATTCTGTGACAAAGAGCAATACACCTACAAGTGCAAGAAGCATAGATATGCTGACAATTCCGATAATCAATGAATCTCGTTCCATAATAACCCCAATAAGACAGTGAAATAGCTCCTTATATTTAAATGTTTCGTAAAATAACTACTAAGGAGTAATTACAAGGGAAATGTTTATATAAGAGCTATAATTACATAAACATATGACAATGAACAGACGAGAATTCATGCAAGATCTTGGAGCACTTATTGCAGGGGTAGTTGTAGCCCCCTCTCTTGCAGAAGCTGCTGATAGGAGACTTCCTGATCTTGGTCTTTATACAGAAGCTGGACAAGCAACAAGACTGAGTGCATATTACGGAAAACCTCGTTTGTTCAACTGTTAGGGAGCATTTTGCCATCCATGTATTGAAGAAATTCCAGAGGTCAACAAACTTACTTCTTCTATCTCTGTAATTGGTCTATATTATACAATAAGGAATTCTATTGATGAAGACAGGGCAAGCCTAGAGAAAATAAAGACAAAGCATCCAATGTCATTTCAAAATCTTTTTGTTCCTCAAGAAGCTCAGGGACAACTGAGCAGAGTTGGTGTTATGACGGTGCCAACATTTTTTGTTGTTGATGCTTCAGGTACTCTTAGATACACGTTGTCAGGAAGTTTAAAGTATGGAAGTAACTATAGTCGTTTACAGCAAGAAATTCAGTCAGTGAGATAGTCTCCTTTCATTTTGAAAGAAAAGTATATAAACTTGAATAGTTTAAAGAGACGAATGCCAGATCTAAAAATGCAGCATCTTATTGTGATGGTTGCGCTTATTGTTTCTCTTGTGGGAACATTGTTAATTCTTGGAAAAATGAATACTGATGCAGTACCTATTACTGGAGCAACAGCAGTTGTTGAAGCAGTTGAAGAAAATACAGAGCAGCAAGAAACAGCGCCTCAAGAAGAAGGGTATGGATCAGTTGTTCGTGTTGTTGGGTCAAATCAGACAGAATAGTTTAATTTCCTCTTCTCAATTTTTCTTTACTTCACTAAGAACAACCACGTCTTCAATAGATCGTGCTTTTCCTTTGTTTCTGTTTTGGATTTCTTTGTGGATGAGTTTTGCATCATACGCGCGGGTCATGTCCACTGCAAAAGAATGGTCATGCCCAGAGCTGCATGAGAGCGTGATGTATTCTTTATCTCCATGTCTCGAAAGTCGTGGAAGATTCTGGTCAATAAAATCTTTGCCACAATACAGGCATTTTTCTTTAAAATCCTGTTCTTTGAGAAGTTGATGGATGAGCATTATTTCACCATCTGCTTGACCCAGCGTGCATAGCTGCCGAGAACTTTGTCTATCTTCCATGCAGTAATGCAAGGACAGGTGTAAGAATGAAGTGCAAGAACTGCTTTCTCAATTGCCTTGTATTTATTGTCTGCAGTTTTTGCGAGAATAATATGTTCTTCGTTTGTCTCCAGTTTCCCTTCCCAGAGGTACATGCTTGTGGATGGAATAATGTTTGCGCACGCAATAAGTTTTTTTTTCAGAAGATGTGCAGCGATATCCATTGCCTGCTGTTTGTCTTTGCAAGGAATGTATAGTGCAAGCATAAAATCCCCACAATTGGTAATCCCTCCAAGTTGCTTATATACTTTTCGAAAGAAACTATATATACAACCAGGCATTATTTCACATTATGACACAGATCCTCGTCACGAATTGCCTTGGCGTGTTTATCATCCAAGACAACCAAATAATAGACAGAATCCTCTTCAAAGAAATAACAGACTATCAAAATAAAAAGCAAGTCGAACAATACGAACAACAACTTCTCAAAAAACATCCAAATGCAAAGAAAGAAACCTCTTTCGTATTTCCACGATCAAAAGAATTCCTAAAAAAATTCTGGGAAATAAACATAGCTGTCGCGAAACAAGCATGCAAAGATGCAGTGAGAAAAGAACATTTTATCATGCAAGCTGTTGCGTCTATCCAAGATATAGAAAAAGCAGTAAATCCTTTAGTTAAGCGTTGTCGAGAATGGTATGCGCTGCATTGTCCTGAAGTCAATGAAAAGGTTGCAAATCATGAAGCATTCATTGAAATAATTACGACAAAAAAGAAACAAGAAATTCTTGATGAGTTTAATATTACCACAACAATGGGTGCAGATGTTGCGAGTATTGATCTCGATCCGCTGGAACATTTTGCACAACAGATCAAAGTCTTATATGGTTTCAAAAAACAGCTTGAAGAATATATTGAAAAAGCATTGCATGACATTGCGCCAAATCTGTTGGCAGTTGCAGGTCCAGTGCTTGCAGCAGAACTATTGCTCCATGCAGGTTCCTTAGAAAAATTAGGAAAAATGCCTGCTTCGACAATTCAGTTGCTGGGCGCAGAAAATGCACTTTTCCTGCATCTGAAAAAGCAGGGCAATTGTCCGCGACATGGAATTATTGTGAAGCATCCATTGCTTGCTGCAGCGAAGAGTGAGTATCATGGAAAAGTCGCGCGAAAACTTGCAGGAAAATTAAGTATCGCAGCACGTCTTGATAGATTCCATGGAGATAAGTATAAAGGATTTGAATTGCGAGAAAAGTTGGACAAAGATGTTGCACAGCTCGTATCAAAGCCAAGAAAAATAAAACCAAGAGCGTATGTTCCTAAACAGCGAGAAGAAAGGTATGAAAGACCTCGTGAAACAGAAAAACCATTCCGTCAAGAAAGATCCTCATATCAGAGTGCAAGGCAAGATCATGGGACAAGAACAGCGAATACGCCGTTTAGGCAGCATCAGCAACAAAAATCACCTGAACGAAGGCCAGGATATAAATATTCACGGGAGCAACATCGTGAATCACCGCGTGATGTAAGACCCACATATTCAAGACCGCAGCAGCGAAGTTCAGGTCAACAGTATTCATCGCAACAACATAGAGAATCGCCGCATGATGGACGAACCACGCACCCACAAAGACCACATTCACAAACGCATGCTTCTATGAAAAATAAATCCGAAGATAAATATAAATCTAACAATCACCAAAAAAATAAGCAAAAACATCAACCGTATCATAACGATACAAACAAAAAACGAAAAGCATTCAAGCACTAACGGGGAAAATAATCATGACCATGCAGCAAATCCAATCAAACCTTTTTGTGGAAAAAACAAGAAGAGGAGACCAATTCTGGACAAAAAATCTTCTTCCAGGAGAAACAGTCTACGATGAAAAGCTAGTCAGTAACGGTGCGCTGAGACAATGGAGCGTAAAAAAATCAAAGCTTGCTGCAGGGCTTGCGAAAGGACTGAAAAAACTCCCTATTGAAGAAGGAGACATCATTCTCTATCTTGGCGCGTCGTCAGGAACAACTGTCTCTCATTTGTCTGACATGGTTGGAGAAGACGGCATGATTTTTGCAGTTGAATTTTCCTTTTACATGTTGAGAAGATTAGTCATGCTTGCAGAGAAAAGAAAAAACATCTCGCCAATTCTTGCAGATGCAAATCATCCAGAGCGCTATACAGAATTAGTCTGCGAAGCAGATTTCTTGTTCCAAGATATTGCGCAGAAAGAGCAGGTTGCCATATTCTTGAAAAATCTTCAATTCTTAAAGCCAGGTAAGCATGCAATGTTGGCGATAAAAGCAAGATCCATCGACGTGCTTGCAGATCCGAAGGATGTCTATGAAAAAGTAAAAAAAGAGTTGGAGAAAGAAGTCAAAATCCATTGGCAGAGCAGATTAGATCCATTTGAGAAAGATCACTGTTTGTTTGTTGTGGAAAGGAAGTAAAAGCTATTTATTTTTCTTGAGAACATATATCGAGAAATGAGGATGTTTCATCTCAGAATGCCATACAAAAGGTTCTTTTCCTGTTGCTAATGGATTATGGACTTTTACTGTCTTAAAATCAGTTGCAGTAAATATTTTTTTATAATCTTTCTGTGTCCAGTAATAATCATAAAAAACAATGTTTGTTCCTCTAAATCCGAGCTTTATTTGCATCCCACCCTTTATGGGTTTTTTATTCTCTGGAAAATTATAGGTGAAAGATGCAGTTTCATGTTTGTACATATTCTCAGCATCAGTGACAATGAGTATAGTCCCATTCTTTTTTAAAACTCTGTGGAGTTCAAGGAACATTTTTTTCATTTTTTCAAGAGAAGAAACTTCCATAAGAACCAAACAGAGAAAGATACAATCAAAGGAGTCATCATTATAGGGAAGAGTCGAATCTTTTAGGAAAGTATATACTCCTTTTTGGTCAAGCTTTTTAGCTTCTAGGAGATGCTCTTTACTTGTATCAATGCCGGTAACAGTAAGTCCAAGAGTCTTAAGAAATCGAGTAGAACGTCCACTGCCACAACCATAATCAAGTACATGTTTCCCTTGTACATATTTCTTGATGAGTGAAGGAATATCACGGTATGCTAAATAAAATGTGTCCTTTATACCCAATTGAGAATATTCTTTTGCAAATGTTTTGTAATCATGTGATCTCATATATGTTAACTCACACACTTTCCTGCACTACAACTATATCCTGTGCCAAATTCTTCTTCACAGCTGACTTCTTCAAAGTAGAATGCAGATCCATCTCTGCAGTAATATTCCATAAGTGTTGACTCATCTTTACAGTTGTCTTGTGCAAGAATTGCTTTGCCAACAGTGTAATGCACTCCTTGAGTTGTTCCTTTTTTCTTATAATTCAAAGCGTCACTGTCTTCGCAAGCAACACAAATACCTTCTTCAGAACAGGTGGATCCTGCTGCACAATCACTGGTGTCAGTACAAGTAGTATATCCAGGATCAGCAACATCAAGAGGATCACTGTCATCATCCAATTCCTGAGAATCAAAATACCCGTCATCATCGCTGTCTTGATCAAGCGGATCCGTTCCTTCAGTATCTTCTTGCGAATCAGAAAGCAAATCTCTGTCATTATCGATGGAGCATGCGTGTTGATAACAGACATATCCGGTATCACAACTGTTGTCGCTGGTACAACCAGATGCTATAACTTCTTCTTCCACAGGTTCTTCTTCAACAATCTCTTCTGTTGTCTCCTCAGGTTCCTCTTCAAGTTCTTCTGTAGTTTCTTCTTCTATTTCTTCAGGAAGTGGTTCTTCAGAAATTTCCTCTATCTCTTCAATAGGTGATTCTTCTTCAGGTTCTTCCTGTATAGTTTCCCGTTCGATCTGACGAGGAACAGGCTCAGTTGCAGCGCCTGCAAGATCTTCTGAGCCAAGCATATTGAAAAGCGTAAATCCTAAACCAGCAAGTGCAAAGATAATCACAAATGCAATAGCCATTTTTTTGCTAGAAAATGGAAGATATTTCAATCCTTTAATGTGCGGTTTCTCAGGAGGATGCACATCATGAAGTGCCTCATCAGCAATTGTTTCTGTGTAGCCATGCTTGAGAAGATGTTCCCGAATAGTTGCAACATCATGCCCGTGTTCAAACTGTCGTTTAATGTAATCAGTCAGTTCTTTATTGACCATTTGAAAATCTATAATTTACTAGTATAAAAACGTTGCGCAAGAGTGAACACCAATAACGGTGTTACAACCATTTGAAGAACAGGACTTAAGCCAACATGAAGAATGGGCAGAACAGGCATTGCAGCAGTATAACTCCACACAGACGTAAAATACATATTTTTGATTTCGATAAAAAAACTAAGAAAGATGCCAGAAAGAACAATTAAGATAAGATGTTTCCTCATGTTCGCAATCCAAAAGAAATTTCGTGTTTCTAAACAAACAATCCAATAAATGATGAGCACAAGCAATCCATCTGCAGAAGCCATGTATAGAAATCCAAAGAGATCATGAGTCATAGTCGTGACATACAGCGGTTCATGAAGATATTCCCAAAGAAGGTTCAGTATGAACGCAAAGCTAAAAATAATCAAATGTAGTTTTATTATTTCTTTAATTCGTTTCATTTTCACTATAACTTCTTCATCTTTAACAATAACGAATTACTCACAACACTGACACTACTTAATGCCATTGCGCCGCCTGCGATCATTGGACTCAACAGCCATCCCGTAAATGGATACAGCACCCCGGCAGCAATAGGAATTCCCAAAACATTGTAAAACAATGCCCAGAACATATTCTGTTTGATTTTTGCCATCGTTATTTTACTCAAACGAATCGCCTTTGCAACATCGAGTGGATCATTACGCATCAGCACAACGTTTCCTGTTTCCATTGCAACGTCTGTGCCAGAACCCATCGCAATACCAATGTCTGCCTGTGCAATCGCTGGCGCATCATTGATACCATCGCCAACCATAGCAACAGAACCTTTTTTCTGGAGTTTTTTGACATACGCTGCTTTTTGATCAGGGAGCACTTCAGCAAAGACGTTGGTAATGCCAGCTTGTTTTGCAATACCTTGTGCAGTTCGCTGATTATCACCAGTAATGAGGTAAACAGTAACACCCATGCGCTCCAATTTCTCGACAGCTTTTTTTGCAGTTTCTTTAATAGTATCTGCGACAGCAACAAGACCGAGAACATTTTTTCCATCAGCAAGAAGCATCACGGTCTTTCCTTGTTCTTCAAGTGCAATAAGTTTTTCAGCAATAGCGTCTGTATGAATATGTTGTTTTTGCATCAGTCTGCTGTTTCCAAGAGCAAATGCTTTCTTCCCAAGCGTCGCAGTAACGCCGTGTCCAGGGATAGCATGAAATTGGGTGGATTTCATAAGCGGAAGTTTTTTCTTTTGCGCGTCTGCAACAATTGCTTCTGCAAGTGGATGTTCTGAGTGTTGTTCAATGCTTGCGGCAAGTTGAAGAATCTGTTTTTCAGATAAAACCCCTGTTGAAACAATGTCTGTCACCACGGGTTCTCCATGCGTAATGGTTCCAGTTTTATCAAAAATAACATATTTGATTTTGTGCGCCGCTTCAAGTGCGTCTCCACCTTTAATCAAAACACCTTTTTCTGCGCCTTTACCTGTGCCAACCATAATTGCAGTAGGAGTCGCAAGACCAAGTGCGCAAGGACATGCGATAACAAGAACAGCGACAGCAGTGAGAAGACTAAAAGAAAAGGCTTTTCCAACAATAAAATACCAGACAATAAACGTCAAAACAGCAATAACAATAACAATCGGAACAAAATACGCACTCACGGAATCTGCAAAGCGTTGAATAGGCGCTTTTTTTGCCTGTGCGTCTTCAATGAGTTGGACAATCTGCGAAAGCGTTGTATGAGCACCAACCTTTGTTGCTTTAAATCTGAAACTTCCTGTTTTGTTGATCGTTGCGCCAATGACTGTATCCCCTTTTTTCTTTTCAACAGGAATGCTTTCGCCAGTGATCATACTTTCATCAACAGAAGAATGCCCCTCGACAATAACGCCGTCAACAGGGATTTTCTGTCCAGGTTTCACAATCACAATATCGCCAACAACAACATTATCAATTGGAATTTCTTGTTGTTTTCCATTGCGAATCACCAATGCGGTTTTCGGTTGTAAACCCATGAGTTTTTTAATAGCTGCGCTGGTTTTTCCTTTCGCAACCGCTTCAAGGTATTTACCGAGCATGACAAAAGTAATCAAGATTGCACCAACTTCGAAATATTGTCCCAACTCTGGTTGGAACAACACAACATAAATACTGTAAAAATATGCAGCGCTTGTTCCGATAGCAATGAGGGTGTCCATGGAAGCAGTTCCATTTTTGAGAGAATGCCATGTTCCTCTGTAAAATTGCCAGCCGACATAAAATTGAACAGGCGTTGCGAGGATCCATGCAATATACTCTGCGAAGGGAATTTCAATTCCAACACTTGGAAACACAGAGGTAATGAGAAATGCAGGGAGGGAAAACAAAAGTCCGATAAAAAAGAGTTGTTTTGTTTCAGCGATCTCTTTTTTCCGTCGTTGTTCTTCTTTGTCTTTTCCTTTTGTGCTGTCAAAGATTGTTGCGTTGTATCCTTTTGCTTTAATTGCGTTGATAAAAGCAGGAACGTCTGCCTTCTGAGAATCATACGTAACAACAGCGCGTTCAGTGGAATAGTTGACAGTTGCTTCTTGCACTCCTTCTACTTTCGTGAGTGCTTTTGTGAGAATAGTTGCGCAGCTTGCGCAGTGCATGCCGGAAACACTGAGTTGTATTTTTTTATTTTCGTTAGCCATAGTTTCCACCTTTTCTTATTTTTTGTCGTAGATAAAAAGTATTTCCCAAAAGTAATGCTGCGATCCCTGCTTGCACTTCAAGCCCTTGAAACGGAAGTGCGCCCCAGCTTAAAGTAATGCCAAACAATCCAAAAAGAGCAGGAAAAATGCTTACGACACATGCGCTGCAAACACCAGTTGCAACGCCACCGAGCGCACCAACGCCAGTCACGCTTGCAGTCGTGCCAAGTCCGGTAACGCTACACTTCTGTTTGTTTTTATGTTCGTGATAAACCAAATAAAGCAAAACAACATTTACCCCAACTAGTATTCCTATTGTAAGAGTCAAAGCAACAGAAAAAATCAACTGCAGCCAATTAATCGTATCCATAAAGTACGGGATGTATTGCACAGTGACATAAAATTTGCTTACCACAACAGTCACACTAATATAGAGCAGCGCAACAAGTGCGATAATCCATGCGTGTTTTCTTTGAATGGTTGCTTTTTTTTGTGTTTGTTCCATAATATTCTCAAATGTTATTGCACAATCAGTATTCCTCTTCCCATACCCATAGAGCATCTAAAGCTGTATGTTCCTTTTTCAGTTGGAGTAAACTCCAATATGTTATCTCCTGCTTTAAATTGTTTCTTAATGCCAAGGTCAGGAATCAAAAATGTGCGAAAGCAGCCAGTGACTGAATCAAGGTCAGCAGTAATCCGAACAGGTTTTCCTGCTTCAACAGTAATTGTTTCAGGATCATAATTCGATGCGCCTAAAGAGAGCGTGAATTCTTGATATTCACCTGAGTCAGAAGTTGTTTCTGTTTCTTCTCCATCTCCTGAAAACGAAATGCTTCTTCCACTCAGAAAAAAGCCAAATGCAATCCCTCCCAGAAGTACAAGAAGGACAGTCCCAATATTTTTCATGATTGTTTGTAGTTCCATTGTTTCACCCCTAAATAAAAAATATGATAAAGACAAATAAAATAACGCTGACGAGACAAAAGGAAAAAAACGTCATGAAATCAAGCGGTTGTTTTTCAACAGTTGGCTTTTCTTCAACAACTTCTTCGTAAAGCATGTATGAAAGCCCCCATAAAATAAAAAGATTCACGAGCATGAAAAACGGCATAAACCAGAGCAAGCGATCAAACTGCATCATCACCGCGATCATAGGGCCCATCGTGCCGCCCATAACTCCTGCCATCATTCCTTCCATGATGCCCATGATGCCGCAGCATTTTCCGTTGAGTGCACCAACAATGACACCAACAAGAACACCAACAACAGAGCCGATAAACATCCCGTTTGTTGCGCCGATAATAGTACCAATGATCATGCCAGATTGCATTCCAAAAGTCATACCAACCATCATCCCAACCATGCAGGGAACTTCTGTTTTGTAGGCGTGAAAATGCCAAAGTGCTGCGCCGAGAGCAACAACTGCAATGTCAAGATAAAGTATCCACCATGCCTTTGCAGTGAGAAGTGTAATATCTCCACCAAAAACTGTTTTCCAGACAATCGCTTGGATCAAAAAAAGCAGCAAAAATGAAAATCCTGAATAGCGCAGCATGGTATATTCCAGTGCATATTTTTCTTTGTTCTGGAAAAAGTCTTTACAGCGATCAGAAAATGTTTTTCTGCCAAAGATAGAGAATGACGCGCGATATCCTTTGTTGTGGATGAGTTGAAGCAACTGTTCTTCAGAAAGCAATGTAGGATCATATTCAATTTCTATTGCGCTAGAAGTTACAGAAATAGAAAAGTTTTCTATCCCATTTGTATGCTCAAAAAGTTTACTGAGTACTTTGACACAACTGCCACAGGTAATGTCTGGGCTGTATATGGTCTTCTTTGTTGTTTCCATTTTTCTCACTCTTTATTGTTTATTCGCCATGCTCTCTTTTTCTAATCGCCTTATTGCTTTTGAATCCCTATTCTCTTTTATTTATTGAATAATAGTATTTTTACTCAATAAAATAATAGATGAATTGTGTATGAGGACTTTACTGAACGAATATGTGTAGCACTATTTCAAAACTTTGTATCCTTCTTTCTTAATTGCGTTGACAACATCAAGTTTGTCGCCAGCATATTCGCATGCAACAGTTCCTTTCTGTGTCTTCTCGTCAACAGTAACAGCAATATGCTTTGCTCCAAGTTCCTGCAAATTATCTTCAATAACCATTTTGCAGCTTTTGCAGTGCACGCCTTCAATGTTTAAATGAATTTTTGTCATAATAATCACCTATTCTGATAGAGAAGATGCTTGTTTATTAATATATTCGCAGGAAAGAAATCGTTTAGAAAAAGCCAATTTAGCCTTCTTTTACGTAAAGAATGTTTAAAACTGTTTAGAATGGGAATTTCAGAACACTTTCCTCAAATAAACCTTATTTGTATTTCCTTCAGGCTTCTTGCTGATTATCCCTTTCTCTTCAAATTTTTTCAAGATCAAAGAGACATCAGTCTTAGTTAAGCCTGCTCTAAAGCGTAAGGTAGATTGCAGAATCCCCTCCTGTTCATGAATCGCTTCCAAAATCTTTCGTTCATCAGCAGTAAAGCCAGCCAAAAAAGCACTAAACTTCTCATCTTTTTTCTTTTCTTCTTCTGCTTTGTGTAATGCGCCAGCGATCTGAAGATTTTGTTCTGCCTGTAATGCGAGAATCTGTTTTGTTTTGTCAAAAAATAACAGATAAATGCCCAGAGAGAAAAGCAACAATGCAAACGCTTCGCCAATCACAAACGTCCTGCTTTGCTGCTGATGCAAGCACGTACCATCTTCGAGGAAACAATCCGTTGGTTCACCGCGAAGTGCAGTGATGGTTTGAATAGTGACTTCTTCATCAAGTTTGATCTTATAAAACAAGCCAGCAAGTACAATACCGACAATGATAAGAAAAATACCCACATTTTTTTGATCCATAGAAGAGTGAAATATGAATTGGTTTATATTTTTTTGTTTCTCTACAATATAATTTTTGGACGTTGAATGCCAATACTTTCCAGATAGAGCAAAGTCATATCTGAAAGGTGAGGGAGTTTTTTTATCTGCTCTATGCTCATAAAAAGCTGCTTTGTATGTTTGTGTGGCTCTTTATTTTTTATTGTGCCAGAGTATTTGAGGATCGCAAACACATGCCCCCACACAACAACTTTTTTTCCTTGTCTGAGATATTGATATTCCTTTGTTGCTATTTCCTCAGAATTTTTAACAATAATATCACATTCTTCAAAAAGTTCCTGTGCAAGTCCTTCTGTGACGCTTTTATTGAGATCAACTTTTCCTATGGGAATAGTCCAGAAACCAAATTTAATATGCTCCTGCATCAGAATTTCTCCATGCTCATTTGTGATAATAGCGCCTATACCATGATGGTCAAGAAGATCTTCCGAAGTGTAAACAGGGTTCATGCAATTCTCCATTTCAGTGCATTACTTCTCCAATGGCAGTTTCTTTTCCTGCCATGCAAGAATGCCACCATCAAGATGCCGGACGTGTTTGTAGCCAACTGCCTGTAACATGTGCAGTGCGTGTCCGCTTCTTCCGCCAGATCTGCAATAAAGGAGGATGTTATCTTCTTTATTCACACCCAGTGCGTCGATTTTTTCTTCAGAAAGTTCCTGTACAGGAAGAAGTTTCGCGTTTTTGATGTGTCCTTCGTTGAATTCTTCAGGACGTCGGACATCGATGAGAATAACATTTTGTTTCTTCAGCTCTTTAGAAAATTCTTCAGGAGAAAGGTCAAGCGTTCTATTGTCCTCTTGCATTTCAGGAGCAGCAGGGGTACATGTTCCAGAGGAACAGGTTTCTTCTTTTTTCCCAAACAGTTTTTGTAAAAATTGTTTCATAAGAAGAAGAATATGCTTCTTGTTTTTATGCTTTGTGAAGGAAAAACAGCAAATTTAATATACATCAAGTGACAAAAATGAAGAAAAAGAGGTGTTTTATCATGAAACAAAATCTAGGAACAGTGGATCGTGTATTACGATTTGCGTTGGCGTTTTGGTGGCTTGGTCCATGGGCGCCGCAGTATAATATGATGTGGCTCAATTGGGTCATTGCAATTGTCGGTTGGATTGCGTTAGTAGAAAGTTTCTTCTGCTATTGCTGGCTGAAACAGCAGCTTGGTTTGAAACCAGAATAAAATCTTTCTTTTTCTCTTTTTTTTTATTTCTTTTTCCAAACATTAAAAAAGAACAACATTCTTACTCTTTTTGGTGATAGTATGATAAGTAAAAAAACAAGTATGATTATTGCAGTATTGTGTATAATATTTTTCTTAGTAAGTTGCGGTGAAAAAGCAGCAGAAACAGAAGTTGTTGCAGAGCAGCCAGCTGTTGAAGATAAAGGAGCGGCTGTCGAAGAAACAGTCGTTGTGGAAACAACAGAGACAGGAGTAAATGTTGACGTCAATGTTGGAGACAGCGGTGTTTCAGTTTCAGTAGGAGATGAAGAAGAAAGCGATACAGAAGAAAATGCTGAAGCAGAAATAGTAACAGTCGCAATGCGAGACTACAAATTTGACAAGCAAGAAATCAAAATTAAAGAAGGAACAATAGTAGTCTGGACAAATTATGACAGTGCGCCGCACACAGTTGATGGTGAAGGATTAGATTCAGGAACAATTAGCAAGGGAGAATCCTGGACACACACCTTTACCACAAAAGGATTATATGATTATTATTGCAGCTATCATCCGAGTATGACGGGAAATGTGGTTGTGGAATAATTTTTTTGTTTTTTCTTTAATTATTTTTAACTTCAATTATGATCAAGCTTGTTTTTTCCAGTGATCATGTAGTATCGCAAGAGGTTGCATTGTTTGTTTTATGTCAATAATTCCTTTTCCGCTACTGAGACTTACCAAAGGATGAAGACCTGCAGCATGGGTACACTTCTCATATTCTACTATGAAAGCCTTAAAATCCCGATCGAGAATGTACCATATAGAATGTTTTGTAAGCACGAGAAATTCTTCTACCATCGCCTTTCCAATTATTCTTAATGCTACATCATGATTTCCAATAACAGAACCATTCACGCCTGATGCTAGCATTGCTTTTACTTTTACAAGATCCAGTCGTTGAAGTTCTTGAGTGAGATGCTGCCATTGATCATGAAATGTTTCTGCAACATCTGAAGCTTTTTGTAATCTATGTTTAAGCATATCTTGGTCAGAAATATACTCTCCAGAAGTATAGTCAATTTGTGTTTCTATCACTTCTGCAGTTCCTTCAGTCCAAAGTCCTTCTAAAAAAGATAAAATCAACATCCGTAACTCAGTAAGCGTCTTTAATACTAAATTCGCTTCAAGCCTATTTAATTGTGTTAATGCTTCATTTACTCTATTTTGATCTTTTAGAAGTTGTAATTGTTGGACTGCTTGATCCATTTGTTCTAGATACTTTCGATAATCTTCGGAGAATCTTTGTCTTAGTTTGTAGAGTCGTTCCACTGAACGTATTTCTCTCTGTTGAAAAAGATGAGAGAGTTCATGACCAATCGCACCTTCTCCTTTTGCAATAAGTTTATGAATATTATTTACATCACAATGAACAATTTCTTTCCCATGTTTAAACCAATCCTCTCGGATGACAAAAGCAGGTGTAGATGTTGTGTTCATCTGTTCAAAACGAAATTCTACTTCTGAAAAGAGAAAATACACTGCTTTCTGAGAACAAACTTTTCTTATTATTTCTTTCAGAAGATCCCCTTCTCTATTTGGAGGTAATCCAGTTATTCTAACTTTTTTTTGTAAAATTTGAAATTCAATTATATTTTCAGACATAAATAATATTTGCATGTTTCTCTATATAATTCTAGCGGTTGTTTTTTTATAACTAAACCTATAAATAGAAGTTCTCTTTAACAAGGAATATGTCAGAAACAATGAAGCAGCTCGCAGAGAGTGCAGAAGACATTCGAAAAGGCAAAGTAAGACAGGTCACGTCAGCACACGATTTACTTAGTGAATTATAATGTCAACATTTCAAAAAATAGAATCATTCACACAGCAATACCAATGGCTTGCACCAATCCTGCTCAGAACAGGAATTGCAGTCATTTTCCTCATCTTTGGAATTGACAAATTTTTTCATGTCAATGCCTGGCTTGCCTATATCCCAACGTGGGCAGGAGCATTCATTCCAATGGATCTCACTATGTTCATGTATATCCAAGGAGTCATCGAAGCATTATTAGGATTTCTATTATTGATTGGTTTTTGGTCGAGAACAGTTTCTTTTCTCTGCGCGCTGCATCTTGCAGGGATTATGGTTGCAGTAGGATATAATGAAATCACTGTCCGAGATTTCGGATTGTTCATGGCAACGCTTGCGCTTTCATTACGAGAACAGGGAAAGTGGAGTGTTGATAGTTGGATGAAGAAGTAGGTGTTTTTGTTTTTTAATAATCTTTTTCAAGGCTTTCTAACACTTCATCAATTGTCCAATCTCTTCCAATAATTTGCTCTTGAAATGATCCTTCAAGAGTCTCACGCACTCGTTGCATGCTTTCTCTCATAGGATTTCTTTCAAATATTTCTCTTTTCATTCTTGTGTTTAGCCAATATTTGAATTGGATAGAATCATAGTTCTGTTGAATATCTGCAGGATAAAAATGTACCCTATACCTTCCAATGTGTAGTTCATCTTCCCACACTAAGATATCATCCTCAGTTAAGCGGCCGTATCGTGGACCAACCAGCCCGAATTCACCCTTAAGCATAGCTCTAACACGATAAAGATTTTGTGTTCCTGATTCAAAAGAAAACAACGTTCCGAAGATCATAATAGAAAGAAATGGATGTTCATTTTTAAAACCTACTTCTTCTTCGCTTCAAACAAAAACACACCAAAGGTAGGAGTCGCTTTCCATGTCTTAAACGCAGTGATAGAAAACTTGTGTTTCTTCAACATCGCTTCAACTTCTGCAGCACTATATGCTTTGTGGTGCGCCTTATGAAACAACCGTGCAAATCGATCAAAGATAAAGGTGGTAGGATAATCTGTGCAAATATCAAGTAACAACAATCTTCCATTTTTCTTCAAGACACGATGAAATTCAGCAAGCGCGTGATCAGGGTGAGGTAAATGATGCAACACGCTGGAAGAAATAACAACATCAACGCCGTTATTCTTCGCGCTGAAATTTTCGCAGTGTGCTAATTCAAGAGAAAGCGTCTTGTTAAATCGGTCTTTGGAAAGATTATACTCTGCAAGATCGAGCATAGCTGGTGTAATGTCAAATCCAAGTATTTTGCCGCGGTGCTTGAATTTTTGTTGGATTGCGGCGATAAGACTTCCAGTCCCACAGCCTGCGTCGAGAAGTGTTTCTTTGCCTTTCAACTTTACTTGTTCAAGAAGTGCTTTTTCAGTAGAAGCCAAATATTTTTTCCATTTATCCTCATAAATCTTTGCAACGCCTGTATATTCTTCAACAACATTTTTGTAGAGTTCTTTTGTATGAGGATCTTTGATGTAGCTCTTATATTTGGAGCTTATTTTCTTTTCTGTTTTTTTTCCTTTTTTCTTTGCCATAACAATTCTTTTCCTGTATTCAGTTTTATATAAACCTTTCGGACGAAAGTTTATATATGACAATCTCTCAAAAATTATTATGAAGGACATGTATCCAATTGTTTTAATTGCAGTGCTCGCCTCTGTTAGTTTAGGGGTTCTGACGCTTATTGAACCGAATTCCGCAAACCAGGAATGGTATGATGAAGAGAGTGCCATCAAATTCCATCTCACAGGCGCAGCAGTAACTTCCGCACAAAGTGATGTCTTTTCCATCACAACAAAAGCAACAAGTGGGACAATAAAGTGGAAGAATCGTGATGGCAAAACAATATCCATTTCTATTGCAGGAGACGGCAGTGCGAGTGGACAATCACAAACAGAACCAGTGTATTACGGAACAGAACAAAATGGAAATCCAGATGACACGATATACTTGGAAAGTGAAACGTGCACAGGAACAAACAGAGTAGATGATTGTGTTGGTGCACAATTCTTGGTCATTGCGAAACAAAAAGCGCATGTTTTCGAAGTCACAAAAGTAGACACAGAACAGAATCAAATCAGCATAAAAGACAGTTCGTATGAAAACGAAGCAAATGATCTTCCCTACACAGACGGAACAGCAACAGCATTCACTATTGGTGATGTGACAATCACGCTGACGATCAATGAAGCAACGAATCAAATCACATTTACAAACATAGGAAGCAGTAATGGAGCAACAATTGAGCTTTATGATAAAGCAACACTAAAAATAATAAACACAAATATAGCAACACAAACAGTGGAAGGTTTTTCCTTCTCAGAACACAATGATGGTGCCCTTTCTGCAGAGAAATATATTGGCAATCCTCCGCTGACCATTGAAATTTTCTACGATGATCTCTACGACCGTAGTATCGAAATAGGGAACGGGTTGCTCACTGCGTTGGGGAAGCAGCAAGGCAGCGGCTGGTACACCACAGACCAAACGCATTCCTTTTACACAAATAAAGGAACACTGATCACCTATGCAGAAGAAAAAGATAAACTCACGATAGGACATAAAGCAACAACGTCCTCTGCAAAAACAACGATACAAAAGACAGAAACAAAAGAGGCAGCGCAAATAATCTATGGAGTGGATACAGAAGGCGATGTGGGAAAAGATTCCTCACTCATCCTCGACAAGAACGGATACGCGCGCATCAGTTATTTTGATGAGACAAATGACGTGCTAAAATACGCGTATGAAACAGTAGATGGGTGGTATGTGCAAACAATAGATACAGGAAATGTTGGCAGAGAATCCGCAATTGTGTTGGACAAAAATGAAATGCCACATATAATCTACACAGACACAAAAAACAAACAGCTGAAGTACGCATATTATAATGGTGCAGAATGGAACATCTGGTTTATCGAAGATGCAGGCAGAACAGCAGTAAATCCAACAATTGCAGTAGATGGCAATAGACAACCATATATTGCGTTTTATGATTATGCAGAAAAAAGTCTTGTATACATGAAATTCAATGCTGAAACACAGCAGTGGGAAACGGAAATTGTTGATGAAGTAGGAGATGTGGGAGGAAATCCCTCAATATTGCTGGATAGCGATGATAAGCCGCATATCGTCTATTTTGAGAATATGTATGATCAATTGAAGTATGCGTATTATGAAGATGGTTGGCAAAGTATCGTAATAGATAGTTCTGGAAGCATGGGGTTGTGGACGAGTATTCAAGAAAATGCAGAAGGAAAACTTTCTGTGTGGTATTATAACACGTTGTTGGACAAAGCAGTGAACCTTCAATATATAGGAGGAACAACATGGCAGCAAAATACCTATGATCTTGGGGGCTTTACGTTGTATCAAGGAGATCTTGTTGTGGATGATTCGAATTATTTGCATATAACATATTATCCAAAAGAAGAGAAAGATTTGCGGTATGTCGTGACATCATTAAGCTAAACAAAAGTATTATATATTCATTTTATAGAGAAAGAACAAATGAAAAAAACAAAGCATAACAGTGAATTACGATTAGTAAGTTTTGCAGCACTTTTAGGAATTACATTTATGCTTGTGTTCAGCGGAGTTCAGCTTGCGGAAGTTCCTTCGATGGTGGGGCAGGCATTGAAGATTACAACTGCAAAGACAACAGTCTCTACAACATGTTCAGAAACAGATGGAGGAGATGTTGATTCTGTAAAAGGAATTACCAAACTGAAGCAAAATGTTCTTGTCAAAGAAACAAAAACAGATAGTTGTATTGATGAGGATAATATTCCTATTGATGAGTCTGATATTTTAAAAGAATATTATTGTGAAAGTAATGCAATAAAAGAAGCAGACCATGCATGTGTTTGTGAAGATGGTGTATGTACTGCGTATTATGCCCAATCAGCTGATACTAGGCCTAAAATAACCTCTGCAGCACAAGACATAACAATCACAAAAACATATAAAAAAGAATCACAAATTGCACAAGCTGCTAAAGAGACAAGCATTATTGCGACACTTGGCTGTATTGACAGCGATAAAGGAAAAACCTATGGTGAGCAGGGCACAGCAAATGATGGTTCTACATCAGGAACAGACGTATGTAGAACAGATGGGAAATTAAGAGAATATTATTGTGATGAAAATGATGATGTACAAGAAGAAGTTATTTCCTGCGCATCTGGAGAAGTATGTAGTTCTGGTGCATGTATAACAAAAGGAACATGTACTGACAGCGAAAGTACATTTAACATGTATGCTGCTGGTAGAGTTGTCGGAGTATGGTCCACAACAGGTGTTTCAGGAGAGTGGACTGATTCTTGTGCAAACTCTAAGGAAGTTAATGAGTATTATTGTAGAGAAGACGGCTATGCTTTTTCTTCTTTGGAAGAATGTCCATCCGGATATGCATGTAGTGGTGGAAAATGTATTGACGCATGCAGTGATACTGATGAGACTGGTACGAATAAAGGACATGACCTCTACACAAAAGGAACGACAACAGGATATTGGTATTCTTCATTGGCGCAAGGATCATGGACAGATTACTGCACAAGCGATGGAAAATTAATAGAATATGAGTGCACAACTGGATATGCGTATAGTTCAGGAACAACATGTCCTTCAGGAACAACATGCAGCAATGGTGCATGCGTTTAGTTTTTATTCTATTCTTATTTTAATATCTCCAATACTTTCTCCTTACTCCGTAATCCAGAAATAAATGCAACTTTTTTCTTGAGTTGTCGAGAAACGAATTTCAATAATTCTTTGTTTGCTTTGTCTTTGTCAGCAGGCGCAGCAACAGCGATTTTGACAATATGCGTAGTAGGATCATAGGAAAGCACCTCTGTTTTCTTTGCATTAGGTTTGACAGAAATATAAAGGCGATTGTTGAGAATAAAATCTTGGAGATCCATAATCTTTTGCTTTCTTTCTTCTTTTTATGTGTTCTGATTTCTCGATCTCAAACACACGCACCCGCAACACCAGAATCGCCAAGCATCATTTAGGTATCTTCATATATTTTTGATTAAAAAAGATAATAAAAAATATTATGGTCAAGTCAGCGAGTCAAACTAACCAGTCAGAGAAAAAGAAAATAAAAAAAATCAATCCCTTGGTCGTGTTTCTTTCTCCACTTTTTTAAGAACACTATCTAATCCCACAAGAAGATTTCTCTCCACAACATAAGCAGTATAAACAGTATCTGTCTTTAAGTGTGCATGAATTTCGTATTTCTCAGATTTCTCCCGTTCGTGGACAGATTTCAAAGTAACATTCAAGCCGCGAAAGCCGCTGTTGTGTGCGCTCATGTCTTTGACAAAGTTTCCCACTATTTTTTTGACAATCACTAATGTTGCTGGATCAAGATCTCTGAATCCAGTTAATTGAATATTACCACCAAGTTCTAAAGTCATATCCTTCACCTCTGTTTCACTACGATTTCAACACTATCGGTTCTCACGAGAACAATCTTTTTTGGAACTCAAGGTATATAAAGATTATTGTTCTTATTTTTACCACAGCAAACTTTATAATTATTCCCCTATTTTTTCTATGAATGGAAAAAATCCACCTCCTCTCCTTCGGCTGTTCGAACAATTTCCATGAAGGAGAAGTGATGGCAGGTCTGTTAGAAGCAGCAGGCTATGAAATCACGAAAGATCCTTATGGAGCAGATATTATTATCCTCAATCTCTGCACAGTGAAAGGAGATCATCAGGCACTGAGTACCCTCAAGGAAACAACAAAGCAGTATACTGCGAAAATCATTGCCGCAGGCTGTATTCTGGAAAGCACAAAAGCAGCATTAAGAGCAGAAAATCCTTCTCTTTCGTTGTTGAACACCCACAACATTCACAAAATAGTGGAAGTAGTGGAAGCAGTAATCGAAGGAGATGTCATAGACGCGCTGGAAAAAAACAAAACAGCAAAGATTAATCTTCCCAAAATTAGGATAAACCCAATCATCAATATTGTTCCTGTTGGAAATGGCTGCACATCTATTTGCACGTATTGTTCTGTCAAGCTCATCAAAGGAAACATCCAATCATATAGTGTGCAAGAAATAGTCGATGAAGTCAAGCGTTCTGTTGCAGAAGGTGCGAAGGAAATATACTTGACAGGGCAAGACACAGGAGCGTATGGGTTGGACTGGAAAGCAGACCATCCGAGCAAAGGAATAGAACTTCCAGATCTCATTGACTCTTTAACAAGAATTCCAGGTGACTTTATGATTCGTGTGGGCATGACTTCTCCAAATCATGTCTATCGTCATCTCAAGAGATTGATCGCAGTCTACCAACATCCGAAAGTCTATAAATTTCTTCACATCCCTGTCCAATCGGGGAGCAATAAAGTGTTGAAAGATATGAAACGGCCATATACAGTCGAGCAGTACAAGACTTGCATCCAAGAATTCAAAAAAGCGTATCCAGAAATAACAATTGCGACAGATATTATTGTAGGATTTCCTGGAGAGACAGAAGAAGATTTCCAGAAAACAATACAACTTCTTGAAGAAACAAAACCAGACGTGGTCAACCGCTCGAGATTTGCAGCAAGACCAGGCACAAAAGCAGCAGTGATGAAGCAAGTTCCAACAAACACAACAAAAGAGCGATCAAAATTTCTAATGGAAGTTGTAGAACAAATCAGCAAAGAGCGAAATGCGTTGTGGAAAGGATGGGTTGGAAAAGTAATTATCGACGAATATGGAAAAAGCAATACCATGGTCGCAAGAAATTATGCCTACAAGCCAATCCTTATGAAAGGAAGATATAGTTTAGGAGAAGAAGTAGAAGTAACTATTAAAGAGACAGCGACGTATGACTTGCGGGCGTTTGTTGAAGCAAAGAATGAAGAGCGTTCAGATAATGAACAGCCGCAGTTGTTGCAGATAAGAATATAATTCTTCAATCTCCCTCAATCGCCTAACAAAATCAAAGACACAAACCAACCACTAATAAAATACACGCACCCGCAAAAGAAAAAATGTCAGGGGGACCCATTGCCGCGGCAATGGGGTTTTATGGACTCTAAATTTCATCAAACAAGTAAAAAGAAGGAGAATAAGAACAAAGGGGAGAAATAAGCGAAAAAGCAACTAAAACAGATTTTCATAACAATTAAATAGCAGTATAATCATAACATATTTTGAGGTGGTATCATGGCAGCAAAAAAGAAAGCAAAAAAACCTGCAAAGAAGGCAGTAAAGAAAGTAAAAAAAGTAATTAAAACAGGACATGCATGTGAGTTTTGTTAGAATTTCATTTTTTCTATTCTTTTTCTTCATCAAATGTGTCAATGGTTTTAAATAGAAGTTTTGTTTTATCATGTAATTATGAAAGATATCACTATGGGAGGAAAAGCATCATTTGATGCTGGTTATCTTCATCTCAAATAGGTCTAGCTCTATTCTTTTATTACTTTATTCTAAACCAATTTTTTTTGAACGATTAAGATTTCTCTACAAAGAGCATCGTCATTAATGTTCGTTTTAAGAATAGGATATTTTTCCTAACATAACTTTTGTCAAAAAATAAACAATAGCGAGAGCGCTATAAAATAAGAAATAAAAGAATAATGGAGTTGGTGAACATGTCAGCAGGTGAAAAATTTGATTTTATAGATAGAGCAGAGTACCAATATGAAAAATATTGTAAAATTGTTTTAGGGAAAAAGAGATTGGATGAAAGTGAGATTGAAACAATGATGGAAGCACTTAAAGTAGATAAAGGATTTGAAGATGGAGTTAGGTATCTTCTCAGAAAAGGTGGGACTGGCTATGGGGATAGTTGTGCATTTAGTCGTGCACTGAAAGCAAAATGGCAGAATCTTCCTTTTGGAGTTCCAGAAGGAAGCAGAGAAACAGTGCAGAGGTTAGCAGAGATGGACATCTATCAGTATTGTACTTTGCGACAGACGGCACCACTGTTTGCCAAATATCAGTACATGCAAATCTCAGAAATATTGAGGGATTCTGAAGAATACTGGGCAATAGGAGAGAATCCGTTTGCTGTAGAGGTTCCAGTATTATTGATCAACGCAACAGTACTTTTCGAATCTGATAAGATTCCTATGAATCTGTGCAATGTTGAACTCTTTAGCGAAACATTGCGTAAAACCTGGCGAGATATTCCTGTGATAGGTGAAACACAAAGAAAGCTTGAGCAGATAGCAGAGATGACAGTAGAGCAATATCAAAGGAGGAAATGAAAATGGAAAACAAAACAGAAATAGGAAAACAAGAAGGAAATCAACAAGGAAGAAATTCATCAGGACAGCAGAGAGAAGCGCAAGGTATTCATTGGCAATAATAATCGTGTAACCATTCTATCCACTATTGCACGAGTGAGTGGTGGAACATATGAGCCATTGGAAGCAATAATGCGTGATTGGAGAAAATTCCAAGGAAGTTATTGGCGTTTGAATGATCCCTACAACCCAGAACAGGAGAGAAAAATAGCCGAAGCATATCTCAACAATGCATTACGTTGTGGAAAACCAGAAACAATAGATCTTCGACGATGGTTTCTCAAAGCATTGAGTAACGACCAAACTGCATTCACAGGATGGACATCGCTTGTGGATGTTGTAGAAACTGAACAGTTAGGCTACAGCAGTGCAGTCAACATATACGCAGGTGCTGCGTTTGTAGAACCATTTGTTCTGAATACCCTTGATGCAGCAAAGAGAGAACAACTTGTAACATTGGAACAGCGATTAAAAAAAATGACTGCAGAACAAATAGAAGAAATTCAGGAAATTCTTTGTCAAGCAGATAAAATTGCGCCAGTCACAGAAGCAAGGAAAAAAGGAAAAAGCCCGTTATTCTTTTATGGAGTGACTGATCAATCATTTTGCATATCCAGAACACTCTATGAGAGAATGGCTGCAACAACAGAAGCAGTTTATACTGCGTTAGAACAGGCAGTAAACGAAAAGAGTAATGTATCTCTCTCTCGTGCAGCTTTTACGGGCTCTATTGACTTCATGGTTGTTGATAACGATCTTTATGTCATTGACATAGGTGTTCCTGCTGTGGGATACATTGCAGATATTCTCGCAGCGAGTCAGGCAATGGGAAGAAAACCAGAAATAGGACAAAAAGCACTTGCAGCAGCAACTGGCGGGAAAGCAGTCATTGCAAAGACCAGAAATGCAAGAGAGCTTGGATTCTTTAAACAAGAACAAGAAACGCTTGTCCAAATGCTGAAGGAAGAAGGAATAGAAGTAGGAGAACAAGAAGCAGAAGGATACGAAGTGGAGATAAATGGCGCACAATCTCCAAATGCACTGTTTGACTATCTCAGTAGAAACCAACCTTTGCGAAACCGAGTGCTTGAAGGAATACGCCCACAACTGCAACAGTACGGAGCAAAAATCCCAGTGTCAACAATTCTGGAGCCAGATGATTTTGCGCTTGCGCGGTTTTACGATGCAGTGCAAGCAAAAGAGGGTTATGGGCTTGTTGTCAAGAAAAAGGTGCTCTTCAAAGAATATGAGCAAGGCGAAGGATATTTCAAGCCGTTAGTAACTCCGCTCTGGTCGAGAGAAGCTCGTGCACCGCAAAACAGAAGCGTTTTGTTTGAACAGTTCGTTCCAAGTTTGATCGATGTTGATGCAAGAGGGTTAGGAAGTGGAAAGAGAAGTTACGAAATCAGGATGTATTTTGTCGTAGGTGAAAAAAAATGATAAAGGCAATTATTTTTGATTATTATAGGACAGTATACATTCCAGATGAAGGGATTCCTATCGCAACGCAAAATCTAGTGCGAGAATTAAAAGAGCAAGGTATAATTCTCGCAGTGATCACAAGGAATGAAAGCGCGAAGAAGAATATTCCCTTTGATCCATTTTTTTCTTTTTTTTCTTTTATAAAAACAGTAGAAGGAGATAAGACAGAAGAGGACTTTAGGGAAGTAATGAAGCAAATAAAAGTAAAAGATGAAGAAATTCTTGTTGTTGGAGACAGAATCAAAAAAGAAATTATAATTGGAAATAAACTTGGGCTGAAAACAGTCTGGTTGAAAAAAGGTTTATATGCAACAGAGATTCCAAAAACAAAAGCAGAAGAACCATGGAAGACAATCGAAGATCTTCAGGATATCAAACGATTTGTCTAAAGATTTCCGCCAACAAAAACCGCCAAATCAATCAAACGACATGCATACCCATATTCATTATCGTACCATGCAATGACTTTGACCATATTTCCACTGATAATATCAGTGCTTAACAAATCAACAATTACAGAATGATGATTGCCAATAAAATCAGAAGAAACATATCTTTGTCCACCTTATACAATCCTTCTCAATTCATCAGGAATCTTTTTCCAGTCATCGAGAAATTTTTGTAATCCAGAATCAGTAAGCGAGTGCTTAAATAATTGATCAATAATTGCAGGTGGACAGGTTGCAACATGAGCACCAGCTAGTGCACTCTCTTTGACGTGAATAGGATGTCGAATCGAGGCTGCGAGAATCTGTGTCTCAAATCCATAATTTTCATACAATTGTTTTATTTCAACAATCAAATCCATACCTGTTTGTCCGATATCATCAAGTCTGCCAATAAATGGGCTGACATACGTTGCGCCTGCTTTTGCGCAAAGCAATGCTTGATTAGCACTAAACACGAGAGTACAATTTGTTTTAATTCCGAGAGAAGAAAATGTTTTGATTGCCTTCACACCATCAGGAGTCATCGGAACTTTAACCACAACATTCTTGTGAATCTTCATTAACTCTTGTCCTTCGCGGATCATTCCTTCGTAATCAGTTGCGACAACTTCTGCGCTCACAGGTCCATCAACTATTTGACAGATGTCGCGAACAACATCTTTGAAGTTTTTACCAACCTTCAAAACAAGAGAAGGATTAGTGGTCACACCATCAATAATTCCAAGATCATTTAATCGTTTAATTTCCGCAATGTCTGCTGTGTCGATAAAGAGTTTCATTAAAATGCAAGAATAATGCTCTCTTTTTATGTCTTTTCTTCTCATTATGAATATTCTGTTTAGGCATGGACAGTCACCTCTGCAAAATCTAAATTTCCTTTTACTATGTATCCGTTTGCTATATTTGTAAGCAGTCCATGGTCATATTTCTTCAAATCAGATTTTGTTTTAGCAGTAAAAATTTGAATATCTCTGTGTAGTTTTCGTTCATATGTTCCTTGTTCCAATGCGTCGTCATCTCCATAAATAAAAAGGTCAATATCACTTTCTTTATACCAGTCTGATCGCGCCATGCTTCCAAAAATAATGATGGTTTTCGCGTGTGTTAAGGATTGAAGATGGTTGAGAAAGCCAGTTTTATAAAATGTGTTTAATGCGTAGAGTCTTTTTTTATTTGTGTATGCAGGCTGTCCAAAATTACCAGTATAATAAGGCATTTTCCCTTTTTCCTTCATACGAACAATGATGTCTTCTTTCAAGAATTTATGAAGCCAGCTGTTAAGGCGCCCTCTGCTCAGACCACTTTTCTCTAAAAGCTCTTCAAAGTGCCAGTGTTTTGGGCTGTTGAAAAATAGTTCTAACACATTCTCTTCTTTACTTGGTAAGGGCATTTTAGTACTGTTAATAGATACTATTATTTAAAGGTTATTGTGGTTTTGTTAAGGATCACACTTTCAAAGCAAAAAAGAGACAAAGAAAAAATAACTCCCTCTAAAACATCTCCTTCCCTTCATACACCTTCATCGCAAAATCAACGTCTTTATTCCCATAAGTCACTGCAGCAACAGCAGCGCACATCTTTAATGCAGAAGCCAAATCTTTCTGATGAATGTTTCGTCCAGTTGCATTCCCAGTTGCGCCACTCACATGAATCTGCTTATGCAATGTTTGCAAAAATTTGCGAACATCAGTGCTTCCACCACCAGAAGTAATGAGTCCAGTTCTGCCAGCAGCAAGTACTGCTTCTTTGAACGCTTCTTCACTAAGAATACTTTCTTTCTTACAGTAATTAACTTTCACAAAATCTGCTCCAAGGCAGCATGCAACACCAGCAGCGCCAGCAATAACATGCGGATCTTTTTCATCAGGAACAGCAGCGCCGCGAGGATAAATCCATAACACGACAAGCATCCCATGTCGATGTGCAGCAGCAATAAGTCTTCCTGCTTCTGCGAACATTTCTGATTCGCGATCACTGCCAACATAAATAGTATACCCGAGCCCAACAATATTCAACCCGCTGTTTTTTTTAAGATAAAGAACATCTTTGAAAGAAACAAGTGAACTACTCACCGGCTCTGCTTGTTTTGTTTTGACGAGGTGCGATTTAGAATTCATTTTGATTAAATAAGGCACATCAGAATAACATCTGCCATATTTTGCGATCAAACCATATTGTGCAGCAAAAACACCAATATGTTTTTTTGCTTGTGAAGCAATTTTGAAAAGATGTTCAGGATCTGCGTCATCAAGGGGAACAACACCTTCTTCGAATGGACCATAAAAATCATCATTTAAATGTTCAATTTTTTGATCGCCGGCAAACAAAAATAATCGTCCAGTATTTTTTGTGATAGTTAAATAATTGTCCATATATCGTTGCACCATCCCTGCGGGAACATCTGCTGGAACGTACACTTTTCTGTCAGTACATTTTTTCTCTGTGCATTCAGTTGTCATGGTTTTCCCTCCAAGATCAGTTTCTGTTTTCAATGATGAATGTACTTGTGTTGTATGTGCTCCACTCAAAAATCGCGCAGCTTTTTCCACTTCAAGTGTGCTGCCGATGTAGATTGCGTCTTTCTGATGAGCTTTTGTAACTGGAATTTCTAAAATTCGTTGAAGACCATTAGTCGCATTTCCTCCTGCCTGTTCTGCAATAAATGCAAAAGGATAAAGTTCAAAGAGCACGCGGAGTTTTCCGCCAGGTGCATCAACAAGTGCAGGATACGTAAACACACCGCCTTTTTTGAGAAGAATTTGATGGAAATCAGGAACTAGTCCTCCGCTGTAGCGAAGTTTGTATCCTTCTTGTTCAAGGGATTCGATGTATGCACGATGTTCTGGGAGCCATTGTGTTCGCAAGCCACCAACACTATAGAGATTTCCTTTTTCTTTCATGCGAAGATTTTCCTGCACGAGGGTAAACTCTTCTCCTTGAAGCATAAACTCATGCACGCCGTTTCCTGTGCTGTACACAAAAAGTGTTGTTGGTCCATACACAATGTATGCAGCAGCAACAAGTTTGCCTTTGAGCAATTCTCCTTCCCAGATACCAAGAATCGTGCCAACAGAAAGATTGACATCAACAAGAGAAGAGCCATCAAGAGGATCGATGCTGATAGAATAAGGTGCATGTTCATTCAAAAGCGTCATCTCTTCGCGTTCTTCTGATGCAAAACTGCGCACGTTATTTTTTTGTTTGAAAAGATCAAAGAATAAATTGTCAGCAGCAACATCCATTTGTACTTGCAAGTCGCCAGTGCTATTGATCGTGCCAGCGTATTTTCTGTTTTCAGGATGAAAGAGTGCAGTGACTTGTTGTGCACCTTCTGCAAGCGTTAAAAGAATCTCACGAATCGCGTCATTGTCGTAGCCAAGTTTTTCGTACAGTCGCATTTGTTATCCCTTCAAAACGTATGAGTATGATATTGTAAGATGTAGTTTCAGTTTGGTTTATATGTTTTATGAAAGACACGTGCATTCTAAAACCCTTCACATTTTACAAAGTGTAAATAAAAATATAAGAAAAGCTCTCTCAAAATGCGAATTTATAAATATAAGCTCATCCAAAAATTATTTATAGTTTTGAAGGTTCCTTGATAAAATGCTGGAAAGAATATCAATAAAAAGGATGTCTGTAGAGGACAGGATACTTTTATTAAAAGAGTTAGGTCTTGGATCAGACGGAGTTTATGTTCTCGATAGTCAGGGTAATAAAATTATTGATAATTACATTGACCAGCCAGTAAGGATTGATAATATGCTTATTCTTCCAGGAAGTATAATCGTCTTAGACAATAATCCTCTGAGTATTGCTGGTTATATGGGGGATTATCCCAATGTTATCCTTTGAAGATCCAAATGCTCTTCCTCCAGAAGTCAGGCAAACAACACAAGATATTGCCGAGGGTGCAGCACGTGGCGTCCTTTCATGGACAAAAGAAACAATCGTAACCCTTGCTAAACAATTTCGTAATAAAGAGCTTGTGTTTATAGAAGATCAGGAAACTATTGAGGTAGTAAAAGAACAGTTAAAAACTGGCGAGTGGTCTTTGTCTAGTCATTATGTTAAAGATAAAAATTTACAATTGCTAATCAAAGTTGGACTGACTCTGAGAGCATTAGAAAAACAAAAGAAACAGCAAGCTCTTCAAAATTTAAGGGATAAGATTTCTTCTTCGAAACATGGTAAGAAAGGACTTCATATTGCTCAATTTGTTCAATGTAAATTATTGAAAGAATATGTAAGTGGTATAATTGAAAAGGCAGCATCAGAAGCAGAACTTATCCAAAGTATAGAAGAAATGCTTTTTCATCTTGAAACTCGATCTTCTTTTATAAAAAAAGAAGATTCTCCAGATATCAAAGTGAATGAAATTTTAACGAGAATTCAAGCTCATGCTCCAGAGAGTTATATTGTTTTTGCACGAGATTCTGCTTTGTCTACTGCAAAATTAGTTAATGATTTGTTAAAAGAAAAGATTAAGGGTTATGATTATGAGTTAGAAGTGAAGAAAACTGATGAGTCTCTGATAATTACTGTTTCAAAAAAATAACCTCCTTTTCTTAATTGTTGTTATAAGTGGTTCAGGTAAGAAATAATAATTTAGGCAAGATCATCATATCCGAAAAAAATAAATAGACAAATCTCCTTCCTTATGTATGGCAGAAGAAAAACTCTTTATTACTCCTGATTCTTTACGTAGAGATTCTGTTGCAGTGGCGCGGCAATTATACGATGCGGGCTATCATCCAAATAGAATAATTGGATTGTGGCGTGGTGGTTCTCCTATTGGGTTGTATGTCCATGAAGCGCTGAAAGTGCTTGGTGTTAGTGCAGATTACATTCCAGTTATTACGAGAGGATATAAAGAAGGAGTTGACAATCCGCTTGCTCGTGTTGTTGTCCAAGGAATCGATTCATTGGCAGGTATGACGAGAAAGCAAGACAGAGTTCTGGTGGTTGATGATGTTTGGGATTCAGGAAGAAGTATAGATGCATTTTTTCAAGTGTTTGAAGCAGTGACTGGAGAAAATTTTCCTGAGAATGTCCACGTTGCGACTGTATATTATAAACCAGAAAGAAATAAATCGCAAAGAAAGCCAAACTATTTTATTCATAAAACAGATCAGTGGTTAGTTTTTCCGCATGAGTTTGGGGACTGTACTCCTGAAGAGCTCAGACAACATTATGGATCAGATATTGCTCATTTATTGCAAAAATAAGAATTTCTCAAGCAAAAAACCATAATGCAACAAGCATTGCAACAAGTGCTATCCAGAAATAAGTGGAATAATTTGGCGGTTCTTCTGGTACTTTTTCAAAACGAGGCAATCCTGTTCTGTTGTATTGCATGGTAACCTTGAAGACAATGTTGCAAATACTTTCTTATATAGTTTTCGACATAATGAACAAAAAAAGAAAAAATGCAGGAAATTGTATAAACTATCCTAAATTAATCCCACTGCCTGTAGATCCACCGCCGCCTGTGGTTGTGGTGACTGTGCTATCATCAGTTCCTCCTGCAACAGTGTAGGTGATGCATGCATCGCCGGAAGGAGTTCTTCCACAATGATAGCTTGAACCAAATTCAGCTTCGCAGGAAATAATTCCATGTGCCATGGTGTTTCCGTTGCAATAATTTTCATAAAGGTATCCAGGAGGATATCCTTCTGTTTTTACAACAAGGCAATAGTCTGTTTCTGCAGAACTTCCCAGAACAACAGTTCCGCCTTCTTTATAATCTACTCCTCCATCTGTGTCTGCGCAGGTGCTTGCCGCTTCTGCAGCGAGTTCTGCTTCATAATTTTCTGCATCAGTTTCTGTTAAGCAAACGCCATCGAGGCAATAGTCATATTTGCAATCAAGATCTTTTGTTTTTGCAGTTGTTCCATCACAATACGCTTCAGTGAGGGTATCGGCATCTACACAGAAATCGGTGTACGATCCTGCTTTTCCAAGAGTGTATGAGTCAATACCTCCATCAGAATCAGAGCATGATTTAGAAAGTGTTGGTTTAGAAACTTTTAATTTTAATGATGATGTCGCCTGCCCGGTCATATCCCCAGTAACTGCATTGAAGAGCAGTGCAACAACAGCGAGAACACCAATAACAGTGACAATAAAAAGAACAGCTTTTTCGTTTGATGAAGATTTCATATAAGACACCTCTCTTTATAAAAATATGTGTAGTTGACTTCTTTTTGAGAAAAGTAGTATATAATTCTTTCGGAAATTCGACAATGTCTATCTACCGTCATCTATAAATATTTACTAACGCAAATCCAAATGTATTTATACCTGTTTTATCCTAATGCAATGACAAAAGAGGGGAAAATGGCAGATCTGCGAAGAATCATTGGAGTCACACAGATAACAGTAGGAATTATTCTCATTATTGCGACAGTGTATCTCAGCAATCTGTTTGCAGCATCGCATATTCAGTTTACGCAAACTGCGTCTGATCAATTGAAGGCGTTAGAACGTGCAGAACTTGCGAGAGGAGAAATTGTTCCAGAATATGCGACAGTGCATACGAATTATATTCTTTTGTCCAATCTGTATGTCGCGCTGTTAGTAAATTTTGGACTAAGTGCGTTATTTGTTCTCGTTGCGTTCATGCTGGTTCTTCAAGGTATTGTCAATAAATTCGCAATCCCGAAACTTTCTGTTGGGTATAAACCATTGTTGTGGCTTGGCTTGATAGGTATGGTAACAATATTTATCGTTCTAATAATTACGCAGTTTTTTATGAGAAATTATTTTTGATGAAGCAGTTCTTAATTAGTTTTGTCTAATACAAAAACAACAACAAGGGCAGCAAACACGGCCATTTTTCTTCGAAAAATGTCCTATTCGCAAAGGAAATTCCCACACTGCGTATGGAAATTTCCTCTGCACTCAGTTTGCGCCGTGTTGTTTTTGCATGGAGAGCAAACTTTTTCCAATCCCGCCGCTGGCGCCGACGCGACGGGGGACGCCCCATCGGGGTGTCGCGTAGGACAAAATTCACAGAATTTTGTCCGTAGGCCGCCAGCTGCGGCGGGATTGCTGTATTCAAAAACAGAGTAATCTCTTAACACCCTCTTTTACCGTTATCTTTTTATCTAACATATACATTCTGAACTCAATGAAAAAAATAATCCTTATCGCAAGCATAATAATTCTTGTCCTTTTCTTCCCGCTCTACCAACTCTACGCATTGAATTCCATCGAGATGCAGGACTTCAAAATAACAGAAGTTGGCATGAATAGAAATCTTCAGTTCACTATCGAAGGAGAGGGCACAGTCTATAATCCCAGTGCAATTCCAGTAACAATCAGAGAAATTCGTTATGCAGGAACAATAAAAGAAGAAACTGTTTTGGAGGGAACTATTGAAACAATCAAAATCCCCACAGGAGAAACAGCAACATTTTCATTAAACGATGAGATTGAGTGGGTTCCGGATCAGGAAACAATGGTGCTTATTGCAGCAGGAAAAAATGTGACAATGGAAATAACCATTGACGCAGATGCATCGTATCTCTATTTCTTCACAGTAACTGGTCATACAGAAACAAGTATCAATATCGGCAAATTAGCACGGCCATATGTCGAAGAACAAATGAAAAAAGTAACGACTACTTTGGCTGCGTTATTTGGATAACATCACACTTCCTCATACTTTTTCATAACTTTTATATACCCTTTCCAGTTCTTCCCATTTATGAAAGAGCGAGTAACATTAACAGTAGAACAGAGTATTCTGGAAAGCGTCGACAAACAAGTAGATGGCTTCAAAATAAAGAACAGATCGCATGCAGTTGAATTACTTTTAATGAAGGCAATGGATCAAACAAGACCAAAGAAAGCGTTTATTCTTGCTGGCGGAAAAGGCACACGATTAAAACCAATTACCAATGAAATTCCAAAACCGCTTGTCCCGTTGCACGACAAACCAATCCTGCAGCACACGCTTGACCTCTTCAAAAAATATGGCATTACAGACATTATTATCTCCATTGGCTACAAAGGAGAAAAGATTAAGGAATATTTTGGCAATGGAAAACGGTTTGGCGTCAATATTACCTACGTTGAAGAAACAGAACCGTTGGGAACAGCAGGTCCACTAAATCTTGCTAGAGAATATTTGACAGATACGTTTGTTATGTGCAATGCAGATGAGTTAAAGAATATTGATCTTAATGAAATGTATTTGTTTCATAAAGAGAATGGTGCGTTAGGCACGCTTGCGCTCACGACAGTTGCTGATCCAAGTCAGTATGGGGTAGCAAAATTAATGGGCAGCAAGATTCAGGAGTTTATTGAGAAGCCGGCAACAGGAACTGCTCCTTCCAATCTGATCAATGCAGGATTATACATTCTCGAGCCTGCAGTGTTGGATATTGTTCCGAAAGGAACAAGTTCAATTGAGCGTGATGTCTTTCCAAAAATTGCAATAGATGGAAAACTGTTTGGTTTCCCGTTCTCAGGACAATGGTTTGACACAGGAACCCTTGAGCGCTACGAAGACGCGATGTCAAAGTGGAACGATATAATTTGAGTGGCAGAAAATGGATTTCTTGCAGGAATTGCAAACAGGATTTTCCACACTCGCTGTTTCTGAAAAGTACAAAATAGCAGCAATAAAAAATATTCAGCGTTGGCTTTCAGATCTCGAATTTAAAGACTACAAAGAACAAATTCTCTATCTCATTGAAAATAAAAGATTCGAACTTTTACTCGACAGTTTTTATCAAGTGATTCCTTTTGGAACAGGAGGAAGGCGCGGACCAGTAGGAATTGGAACAAACAGAATAAACGCATGGACAATCCAGGCATCTGCGCAAGGGCATAGTAATTATCTTCTCAAAAAACATCATGATGCAAAAGAGCGAGGAGTCGTGATTGCATACGATGTGAGAAAATATCCAGAAACAAATCTATACAGTCCAGATCTAAAAAATCCAGTCAAGGGAATGACATCAAAAGGCTTTGCAGAAGCAGCAGCAGAAGTGTACACTGCAAATGATCTTCCGGTCTATATTTTCGAAGACATCCGAACAACGCCAGAGCTCTCGTTTGCAGTCCCTCATTTGAACGCAGTCGCGGGAATTGTTATCAGCGCAAGTCACAATCCTAAAGAAGATAATGGAAAAAAGATTTACGGAGCAGATGGCGCACAATTAATCCCGCCAGAAGATCAAGTCATTGCAGATATGGTCAACGCTGTAGAAACAATAAACAGGCAAAAAAAGCAGGAGCTCATCCAGGGGATAGGAAAAGACGTGGATGATGCCTACGTTACAGCAGTCACAAATGCAGCGCAAGCGGATAAACAGACAAATAATAAAAACATAAAAATATTGTATACGCCGTTGCATGGCGTCGGTTCAACAAGTGTTTTCAAAGCGCTCAAAGAAGCAGGATTCGATGTTATTGAAGACAGCGCAACAAAAACACCAGATGGTTCTTTTACAAATGTCAAATTCAATATTCCAAATCCAGAAGTTCCAGAGTCCCTTGAAACATGTTACAAAAATCCAGAAGCAGCATCGTGCGACATTATTTTCGCGTCAGATCCTGATGCGGATCGTTTGGGCTTCGCGGCAAAGCATAATAATGCGTGGCATTATTTCAATGGCAATGAAACTGGAATAATCCTTCTCGCGGCGCTTATTGCAAAAGAACAAAACACAGCAGATAAAATTGTTGCAAAAACAGCAGTCACTTCTTCATTGCTCACAAAAATCTGCGAGAAAAACAAAATTAAGATAATCAACGATCTTCTGGTAGGATTCAAATATGTTGGAAACGAAATTGCGCAGTTAGAAAAACAGAATAAAGAAAAAAACTTTCTGCTCGGGCTTGAAGAAAGTCATGGCTATCTTGTGGGAACATACTGCAGGGATAAAGACGCGGCAGCTGCAGCGTTAGTGCTTGCGGAACTTGCAGAAAAACTAAAAGCACAAAATAAAACAGTGGTACCTTTTCTCAACGACATCTACAAAGAGTATGGCTATGCGGAAAATTATCTTGCTTCTTTAATCATGCAAGGTGCGGCAGGGATTGAAAAAATTGCAATGATTCAAACCGAACTCAGAACAAAGAAGCCAAATAAAATTGGAGAGTTCTCCGTGAAAAGTTTCATCGATAAATGGGATGGCAAAAAACATCTGTCAGAGACAGATACGGCATCAAGAAATGTTCTTATTTTTGAGTTAGAGCCAGAGAATGTAGAATCAATGAAAATAACAGTGCGTCCTTCAGGGACAGAACCAAAAACAAAAATTTACATTGAAGTTGTTGCAAAACCTTTAGGAAAAGACGCATCAGATAAACTGCTGGAAAAAGAGAAACAAAAATGTAAACAAGTGAGAAACAAAATAAAGAATGCATTCCTTAAAGAAGCGTATAAAATTCTCTGCGTAGAAATGCCTGAGCGGGGGTATTTGTTGTCGGATCTTCTCTCTGTGGAAACAAAAACAAAGTACTTTGACGTTGAAAAGAAATTGTTGGAAACAAAAATGAAGTATGACAAAAAAGAAATAACTCTGCAGGAGTATGAAGAAGGAATATCTAGTACACTCAAAATATTTGGCAAAGATCCTCTTGAAAAGATAAATGCGTGCTTTGAAGTGGAGCATAAGACGCAGTTTAAGAAATATTTTCAATTATTCTAGAGACCGCTTTCTTTTCTTTCATTAATACTTACTGTCAAATCTTGAATCGCTCAGCACCACTTAAGAATCCCCAAACATATTTTTTTAGAATTAAAAAGATTCTAACAAGAGAGCCATTCTAAAGACAAAAAAGGGATTTTCGGAATCTTTATATACTATTTTCTTCAAGAACAAAAGAGTATTCATAATAATTTTCAAAAAAGAGGTTTTTTCCATGAACAAAAAAATGATCGTCATTCTTTTATCAATCGTTTCAATCTTTTTCTTAACAGCGCAAACGTGTTCTGTTGGAACAACAGCATCAGGTCTGGCAGCGGATTGTGAAGGGGAAGGAGATATACTCTGTAATGATGATGGTGAAGCGTATGAGTGTGCGCTCGCATCGTATGGAACAGGATATTATACAAGCAGAGCATCAGAATATGATGAAGAGTACTGTGGAACAGAAGAAGTTGCAGCAGAAGATGATGCAGATGGTGATGGCGTTGCAGACGAAGATGATATTTGCGAAGGATATGATGATGCTGATGATACAGATGGCGATGGAACCCCAGATGGCTGTGATCTTCTCACGGATTCTGACAGCGATGGCGTTGCAGATACAGACGATATCTGTGCAGATGAAGACGATACTGTTGATTATGATGCAGACGAAATTCCTGATTGTATAGATGATGAAGTCATAGTTGCGGATTGCAGTGACACAGATAGTGGCAGTGATTATTATGCTGCAGGTGTTGTGACGTATGATGACGGTAGCGGAGAAGTAGAATACACAGAATCATGTGAAGCAGGATATGATTACACAGGAACATTAACAGAATACTCCTGTAATGATTATGGAGAGTTATTGACAGAAACAGTCTCCTGCGAGTATGGTTGTGCGGATGATTATGCAAGTTGCGCGACAGAAATACCTGTTGATACAACCACAGATACCGATGGTGATGGGTTATCTGATTATGATGAAGAAACCACGTACACATACGGAACGTATATTGATGATGCAGACAGTGATGACGATGGATTGACAGATGGTGAAGAGGTTCTTGCGACATACACATATCATTCTGATCCAATGGATGCAGATTCAGATGACGATACGTTATCAGACTATGAAGAAGTTCTTGAAGGAGATGATGGATATATTTCAGATCCAAACAACCCTGATACAAACGATGATGAAATTGGTGATTTGATTGAAGTCACCTTTGGAATCAATCCACAGGAAAGTACTATGGAAGATTATGTGTTCTTTGACCTTACTGGTGAGAGTGCAACTGCAGTCTATACAGGCGATGATGGTACGCTCACAGGCTCTGTTGATGAGTATACAAGTGATGATGGAGCTTATTACTATCTTGATGGATCAGATTATTTTACCTTGGATATTGCAAATGCATTAGCTGGGGCACAGAGAATTATTGTGGTGACACACATTCTTCCTGATGGAGAGCAAACTGCAACAGTGTTTGGACAAAATGCAAAAGCCGATACGTGTGATACATCAATCCTTCCATTTAGTTTCGGAGTTGCAGGTTCAGAATATTCATTTACCATAACAACTGATGCAACAACAGAAACAATCCAAGGAGGAACAGTCGGAGATTGGGCTCTCTTAACAGGGATATGGTATGCTGATAGTGAGACCATGTCTTTCTACATTGATAATGAGTTTGTGGGAGAAGCAACAGGAGTGACAGGTTCTCTTTTAGGAGGGGGCACAATCCAGTTTGGAACAAGTGCTTGTGGCGATGTTTTCACCGGCAGTCTTTCTCAAGCAAAAATCTGGTGGGCAAGTTAATTTATTCTTTTTCTTATTTTTTCTTATTTATTCCATTTTAGTAACCTTTATATACTATTTTCCTCAGAGAGAAGAAGATATTTATAATTTAATCATTTTTAAAAAGAGGTGGCTGTAGTGAAAATAAAATATCTTCTTCCAATTATCGTAGTGGTTGTTCTTTTCTTGCAAAGTTGTCAGGGATTTACTCTTTCCGCTACAGTAGAGGCCTGCGAAGATGGTCTGATTGATCGTGATGAAACAGATGTCGATTGTGGCGGCCAATATTGTGATCCTTGTGATGAAGGAGAAGTATGTGCAGAAGATGATGATTGTGAATCAGGAAGTTGTGTAAGTGAGGTTTGCGCTGAAGCAACGACAACAACTCCTACAGATAGCGATAGTGATGATGTTGCTGATACAGACGATGTCTGTGAAGGTTATGATGATGCAGATGATGCAGATAGTGATACTGTTCCAGATGGCTGTGACCTCTGTAGTGGAGAAGATGACACTGTTGATGATGATGCGAGTGGTGTTGCAGATTGTTTGGAAACAGAAGAAGATACAACAACAGATACTGATGGTGATGGATTAACTGATTATGAAGAAACATATGTTTACGGAACAAGTAATGATTCTAGCGACTCTGATGGAGACGATGTTATGGATTATGATGAAACAAGTTATGGGACAGATCCAGCAGATAGTGATAGTGATGATGATGGGTTGAGTGACAGTGAAGAAATTTATGCAACTAATTCGTATGGTGCGGCGACTGACCCTCTTGATGCAGATAGCGACAACGATGGTATGTCAGATCATGATGAAATTAGCGGAATGTATGATGGGTACATCACTGATCCGAATGATGCAGACTCTGACGACGATGGTTATGATGATGGTTCAGAATATGCGGGCGCGACAGATCCAACAAATTCAGATACTGATGGCGATGGCTTTACAGATGGATTTGAAGTAAATACAGCAGGCACAGATCCAACAGGGGATCAAGATCATCCTGTGGAACTTGCAGAAGGAGAATCTGTCACAGTAACACCATCTGACGATAATAAATATGGGATTACACTTACTGCGAGTATAGATAATAATTGTACCTTTGCTTTAACCGTTGGTGGTGACTCTACGTCAGATACAGTCAGTACAGGTGGAACCATCACATATGGCGGTCTGGAAATAACAGTACTTGTCCCAGATGTTACCTCTTGTATTTTTGTGACAAATGCAAATGTGTTTAGTTATTAAGGTGAAAAAATGAAAAAACAAGAATCAATCCAATATATTTTATCCATTGCAGCAATTGTGATTATTGTGGCAATTGTTTTACTTCTCCCAAATATGTCTGTTTCAGATACAGATGATCTTGCAGGGCAAGCAATAGCGAAGACAAAGTCAAAAATTGATAAAACAGATATGAAGACATCGGCTCTAACAAAGGCTTCGAAAGATTCAGATAGTGATGGTCTGACTGATGCTCAAGAAAAGACCTATAAGACATATCCAGACGATGCAGATACTGATGATGATGGGTTAACAGATTATGAAGAAGTAAGGACGTATAAGACTGATCCTTTGGTTGCAGATACTACAGATTCAGATAGTGATGGTCTGACTGATGCTCTAGAAAAGAAGTATAAAACAGATCCAGAAAATCCTGATACAGATGGTGATGGACTGACAGATGGCAAAGAAGTTTCGCTTGGAACAAGTCCGACAGATGCAGATACAGATGATGATGACATAACGGATTATGATGAGTATAAAACATATAAAACGGATCCATTAGATGATGATAGCGATAATGATAAGCTGACTGATGGTCAGGAAGTTAGTTTTGGGACAGATCCAGAAAATCCTGATACTGATGGTGATGGACTAAAAGATCATGATGAAATTTTCGTAGAGGGATCTGATCCTCTTGATCCAGATTCGGATGATGATGGATTAACGGATAATGAAGAAGCGACATCAGCTGTAGATCGACGAACAAATTCAAATGACAGTGATACCGACGATGATGGTTTTACAGATAAAGAAGAAGTTGATGCAGGTTCAAATCCAGCAGATGCAAGTGATACTCTTTGTGTTGACTCAGATGCTGATGATCCTAATCCAGAAAAAGTGAAAGGAACAGTAGAAGGTGGTCTTTGGAAGCCTTCAAATGCGAAATACACTAAAGTAACTGACGTGTGTAACAGTGCTACGGAGCTGAAGGAGTATATTTGTGAAAATTCATATACTGCATATTTTGAGACCATTGATTGTACAACATTTGATCCAAACTCTGTATGCGTTAATGGCGAATGTGTTTAGCTACTAAGGTGAACAAACATGAACAAGAAACAAATCTTTTTTTTCTCAATCTTTATTATTGCACTCTTCCTCTCCAGCTGTAAGAACGGCGGAGAAGATATCGAAGAAAAACGAGCATGTTTCAAAGAGTGTATGTTGATTGAAGAAGACAAAGCATATTGTTTGGATGATTGTGATCTAGAAGAAAAAGATCTGGAAAAGAAAGATGTGTGTGGTGATGGTACTTGTCAACCTTTAGAAGAACAAAATAATCTCTGTCCGCAAGACTGTGACACTTGCACAACAGATGCTGATTGTGCAGAAAAAGAAATCTGCAAAGACAGCGCGTGCAAGCCAGTAGATTGTCTTGAAGACAGCCATTGCCCAGAAGGCTATGTCTGTACTGACAATGCATGTACAGAAGAGGAAGAAGAAGTAGACACGTCAGCAGTTGATGAAATTCAAGATTCTATTGATGATCTCAAAGCGCAAATAGAAACATTCCTTGATCAGATTGATGCATTGCAAACAAGTTTAGATAGTGTAGATGCAAGTGAGGAAGATGTTGCGGTAATCCAAGAGGACATTGATGCGTTAGATGAGGTCATAACACAATTAGAAGAGTACAAAACAACGCTTGCGGGATATGAAGAAGATCTTGCTGCAGCAGAAACAAACGCAGCGATTGCAAATGTGGGTCTGACTGTTGACGCGGCAAAAACAGAGATTGAAGCATATATCGAAGAGCAGACAACAGAAGTCGAAGCAATAGAAGAAGCGATTAATGATCTTGAGCCAGCGGCAAGTGCGGATCTTATTGTGGATGATCTTGACTTCGAGAGCATTGATGGCAATGATGCGACATTTACGATAACATTCAAGAATGATGATGAAGGAAACATCACTGCAAATGATTCATTTAGAGTAAGACTCAGCAGTTATGAAACAGATAATAGTACAAAAGTAGATGATGTCAAAGCAACATTCAGCGATGGTCTTGAGCCAGATGATAAAGGAGAAGTGGAAGTAGAACTAGAAATCGAGTACAGTCCGGAAGACTATTTCAATTCAAATACTGCAGCACAAGAATACATTGTCCTTTTCCTTGTTGAAGTGGATGTTGATGATGTCATCAATGAAAGTGATGAAGACAATAATGATGAATATTTCAACATCACATTTGAGAGAGAAGATTATGTGAGCAACACAGCTCCTGTTGCAGCAGTGAGTGCAAATGCAACCTCTGTCTTAGTTGGAGAGGATATTACTTTCAGTGGCACAGGAAGTACAGATAGTGATGGAAGTATTAGCAGTTATTCTTGGGACTTTGGAGATACATATAGCAGCACAAGTTCTGGACCAACGCATGCATACACAAGCGCAGGAAGTTATACAGTTACCTTAACGGTCACAGATAATGATGGTGCGACAGATACAGAAACAGTAACAATAACAGTATCGTAAGGTGAAAAATGTGATTAAGGAATTTTCATGAAAAAACTAACAATCGCAATTCTATCAGTTTTAGCAGTTATTTTCTTAACAGCGCAAACGTGTTCATCATGTTTTGAAGGAGAGATTGTCTGTGAAGATACAGAAGCATATGAATGCCAGCGTGGAGAGTTTGGGAATTATAAAAACAGGGCGCCTGAATTTGATATTTCCGAATGTGGTGCAGAAAAAACATGTTCATCACAAGATGATTGTTCTGAAGGATATTGTATTGCAGGAGTATGTGAAACAGAAATGATCATAACCGCATGCTCGACAAATGCAGACTGTAATACTGGCGATGTTTGCCTTCCAGGGTACAATATTTGCTATGCAGAGCCAGCAGTTTCATGTAGAGATACAGATTCGTTAAATGATCCGACAGTACTGGGCAAAATTTATGGTCTTTCATTTACAGATGAAGAAGAAGCAGAGGGTGAAGAAGATATTTGTGCAGATGATGGAACTGGTCCATGGGAATTTTATTGTGATGAAGAAAGTGATTATATTACTGCAGAATTTGTTGCGTGTGATGATGGAATGATATGTAGCAATGGAATTTGTCAAGAAACAGAAGGAACGCGATGCATGTCTACTGATGATTGCAGTGATGATGAAGTGTGCGCTCCGTATACTGATACATGTCAGGAAGCGCCAACAACAGGGTGCGTGGATACAGATGAGGCAAATGATCTATACACAGCAGGAACAATTAGCGGAGCATCTGATTATGATTCTACTGATATTACGGATTGGTCAGATCGTTGTACGCCAGACAGAGAAAGTGTTATTGAATATTATTGTCATGAGAGTGGATATGTTGCAGCAGAGAGAGTTGCGTGTGATACAGGTGAATTTTGTAATCCTTCTTTAGGCGTGTGTGAAACAGCGATAACGTCAGGGCTCTTAGTAGGGTCACGGGAAGCAATAGAAATAGAATCCAGAGAAATGTTAATTGCAGACACTGCCGATATGATTGCGAGTAGACTTGAAAGCGCTGAAAGAGTAGAGGTGTCAAGTACAATGAGCAATGTAATGGTAAGTCCACAGAGTATCATGACACGTTCTGTTGTAAGTTCAGGATCAAGTACAAGTTATACCTCAAGTAGTTCTATATTTAGTTCGGGAGTAACATCAATAACGCGTGGAGTTATATATTGACCATTAAGCGCTGATTGCGGTGCAACAGAATATACTGGGATAGTGGGTGAAGAAATAACATTTGATGGTTCTGCGAGTACTGGTGATATTGTGTATTATAGTTGGGGCTTTAGTGATGGGACAGAAGAGCATACCACTTCTTCAACGCATAAACATACATTTGAGCATGCCTCGAACTATCATTATTTGCATCTTTATGTGTATAGTGATACTGGGTCTGATATGTGTAGTGTAGATGTAATTATTACAAATTAGTTTCCGCAACCTTTAAATATTCCTCTTCGCAGAAAAAGTAGTATCGAGGTGTTTTTTTCATGAATAATAAAATAACAATAGCAATTCTTTCAGTTTTAGCAATATTTTTCTTAACAGCACAGACGTGTAGTTTTGGAACAACATCTAGTGGCTTAGCAGCAGATTGTGTTGGAGAGGGGGATATTGTTTGTGACGATACAGAAGCGTATGAATGCGGTCTCGCAGCGTATGGGACTGGATATTATGTCAGCAGAGCAGCAGAGTCTGATGTTTCCGAATGTGGTGCAGTAGACACAACAGATACTGACGAAGATGGAGTATTGGATGCAGACGATATTTGCGAAGGGTATGATGATGCAGAAGATAATGACTTAGATCTCACACCAGATGGTTGTGACACTGATGATGACGATGATGGATATACAGACAGAATAGAATTACGAGCAGGTTCAGATCCAGATGATAGTTCAAGTGTTCCAGAAACACGATGTGGAACTACTGATTGCGGCGCATATCTTTGTGATGAACGAGCAGCAGCGTGTTATTCCAGTTGTACTGACGGCACTGAATGTGCAGAAGGGTATACGTGTGATGGTACTGCTTGTACAGGTGGAGCAACAGGATATCCGACAGCAGTGTGCAGTTCAGATCTGACAAGTATTGAAAAAGGAGATATCATTAACTTTTATGGTTCGTCAAGTACTGACAGCGATGGAACCATTATGAGTTATGCATGGGACTTTGGTGATGGGAGAACAGAAATAGATGCAGATACTCCACATGAGTATAATGATGTAGGAACATACACAGTAACATTAACTGTTACAGATGATGATGGAAATACTGATGACTGTACGATTGATATTACTGTAGGAACAACCTGTACTGAAGCAACAGAAATAACAGATTGTGCAACAGGAGAAGTTTGTTCTTCAGCAAGCATATGTGAAGCAGATAGTGATAGTGATGGTGTTGGGGATGATACTGATGACATCTGCGAAGGCTACGATGACGCGACAGACACAGATAGTGATAGCACACCAGATGGATGCGATGAAGATGCAGATGGTGATGAGATGCTTGATAGCATTGAAACAGAAGTTGGATTGGATCCAACAACAGATGAGTTGAGCAGTTACGAACTCATGAATTTCGATGCAGACAATACAGACTTTGCACCAGTAAATATTGATGCAGATACGTACATAGAATACTTTGGTCCAGTGACTGCGACAATTAAAGGAAAAGCAACAGGAGACGTTGCAACAGCAACAGATGCAGAGTGGGGAACTGTTGTTGACCTCACTAGTACAACAAGTAATGAGTATGTGATGCTTCGTAATCCAACAACAACACCAGATTATTGGGATCTCTCAACATTTTTTGTTATCAAAGCACGAGTGAAAGGAACACTTTCTGCAGCAGGCGCGGCAATGATTGTAGAACATCCTTTAACTTCAACAGCAAATGACTATCAGTTTGCATTAGGGATCGTGAGTGATGGGACAGATACATACTATATTGCTACAGTGGAAAATGCAGATGGGACAACGTCAAGCATCATTGGAGGTACTCCTTCAGATGCAGAATGGCAAGAAGTTATGGTCTTTAACAGTGGTAGCACCCTCTATATGTATGTGGATGATGTCTCTGTGGGAACTCCTATTGCAACAAGTGCATTGACTGCTTCAACAGAACCACTCTTCTTTGGCTATAAAAATCCAGGAGATACGTCAACATCAGACACGTATGATTACGAAGGCTATATCGATTCTGTCCAAATCTGGGGAGATTAATTTTTTATTTTCTTTTTTCTTTCGCAATGTTTAAAGCTAGTATGTTCTACATTGCGGATCTTTTAGCGCCAAATGTTGCGCTCACACCAGAGCATCTTGCAAAAGCAGCAGAATAAGGTATCGTGTTTGCTTTCTTTTTCCCCATCTTCTCAAACTCCCTAATTTTAGACTATATTCCCTAAAAATGGGGAAAAATATAAAAAGGCAACTCTCTTCTTGAATGGCCATGGAAATACTTGGATCAAAGACTGCGATAAAGATTCTCACTATCATCATGCAAGACCCATTGCGTGAGTTTAAAGAGATAGAATTAATAGGTGCAGCAGAAACAGGAAAAGGAAGTGGAGCAGGAGTGATTAATACTCTTGTTAAAGGAAATGTCCTCTTAGAGAAGCGACAGGGAAGAACAAAGATGCTCTCTCTTCACCTGAAAAGTGAAGCAGCATTTGTGTTAAAGCATCTTTTTAGCGAGAACAAAATAAAAAAAATACCTCTTTCAAAGAGTTCTGCATTTTTTCTTCTCAAAAAAGAAGTAAGGAAAGATGTTCATCTCATGATCCTTTTTGGGTCAACGCTTGCAGGAACTGCAAAAATGGATAGTGATATTGATCTATTTGTTGTGCCAAAAGATGTAGGGAAAATAGAAAAGGCAAGAAAAAAAGTGGAGGAGTTACTAGGTGAGCAGTTCAACATTCATTATTGTACAAAAGAGGAGGTAATGGAGAGGGTAAAGGAGGATATATTCATAAGAAATATAATCTTAAATGGGTATACTTTAGAGGGATATGAGTTGAATAAGGAATTATTTTCATCATTAGGCAAAAAAAACAATATTGGGCGGTTGTTATTTTTACATGAAAGAGTAAATTCGAGTTTGAGAAATTATGTACAAAAAGACCATGAAACTGCGGAGGAAATTTTAAATAATACTCTTCAACAGCTGATTTTTTATATTCTTGAAGAAAAAAATATTTCATGTGCAAGCAAGCAAGATGCAGAGAAGATGATATCTACAATTCAGGAAGGAAGACAAATAGAAAAGATAAAAAAAGCATCTTTAAAAGAAAGTATTTCTTGCACTCACGATTTTATTATTAGTCTGCTACAAAAGAAAATAGTTGAGGAAGAAGGTTATGACTACAAGTGATATAGTACAAGATTTGAAAAGAGCAGAAGAAGCGATGGAAGCAGCAGTAAGGAATCTTGAAGAAGAAGATCTCTTGACAGCAGCAAATAGGGTATTTGTTGCGTGTGAAAATACAGCGTATGTTCTGTTGAAAACAAAGTTTGGATCAACTTCAGTAAGCAGAAAGAGAATATTAACAAAGCTGAAGGAAATAGATCCAAAACTAAAACTATTGTATGATCAAGCGTATGACCTGAGAGTTCAGGCAGATTATGGGAGAGAAGAAATATTAGTTCCATTGAACAAAGAGAATGTAAAAAAGACTATTGATGAAATGGGCAATTTACTTTCAGACGTAAAGAAGAAGTATAGTTTTTAAGTGCAGGGAATTTTTTCTTCTTCACTTTCGCAACCTTTAAATATCCATCCCCCCCAGAGAAAGAGCATTGAGGTGTTTTTTCATGAATAAAAAAAATATTATAATCATTTCAATTCTCGCAGTATTTTTCCTTGTGGTACAAGCATGTATTATTCCGGGGATAGAGTTAGAATGTGTAGGAGTAGGAGACATGGTATGTGACGGCACAGAAGCGTATGAATGTTTTAGTGCGTCTGGTTTTAGTTCAGCTAGTTCACCTTATTCTATCAGCAGAGCGCCAGAATATGACGCCGAATACTGCGGCGCAGTAGAAGAATTCGATGGAGAATCACTTGCGCGCGTATTAGTTTCACTTTCCTCAGATCTTGAAGATGTTATTGACCATTTGCGTGATCTCAAGATGCAAGCAACCCGTGCAGCAGCAGCAGGTGACGGCAGAGCGCTTGTTGCGATTCGTGCAGAATTGAGTGATGTAAGAACATCATTGGCAGAAATACGTCCAGTATTTGAAGATGTGACAAGAGATATTGCGGATGCAGATACAGCAGGGGAAGATACTTCTTCTCTCGATAGTTTGGTGACAGATGTAGAAACAGAATTAAGCGTTGCAGAAGATCTTTTACTTTTAGTAAGCACGCAAGTGACTGATGCGTTGGCTGCGTTGAGTGCTTCAGTTTGTAGCACCGATGCAGATTGCGCTTCTGGTGAAGCATGTTCATCAGCAAGTGCTTGTGAAACAGACACTGATGGAGATGGTGATGCGGACAGTGATGATTTAGATGATGATGATGATGGATATAGTGATCGAATGGAAGCTATAGCAGGCAGTGATATTTTGGATGCAAGCAGTGTTCCTTCTGCGCGGGATGATGATGGAGATGGCATGGCTGATGAGTGGGAAAGAGATTATGGCCTTGATTACACAGATGCTTCAGACGCAACAGCAGATGCAGATAGTGATGGATTAACAAATTTGGAAGAGTATTTAGCAGGAACAGATCCTACTGTTGTAGATACTGATGGTGATGGTTTTGATGATTACAATGAAGCATCGTATTATTTTACTGATCCAAATGATTCCACCTCACATCCAACTGACGCTGATGCCGATGGCTTAACTGCAGAACAGGAAGCAACCTATGGATCTTCAGATTCAGATACTGATTCAGATGATGATGGGTTGCTCGATGGTTATGAAGTGTTTAAAGGAACAGATCCTACTGTTGAAGATACTGATGGTGATACTTGTACTGATTATGATGAACTTTATGTTTACAGTACTGATCCAACAACGAGCGGCGATTGCGCTGTTGAAACAGTAACATGCTATGATACTGATAGCGGTAATGATGAATCCACAAAAGGAACTTCGTATACGGCATATTCTGATGGCACAGTGACGTTTAGTGTTGATGAATCATGCCGCAGTGCTACCGAGCTAACAGAGTATTACTGCGATAGCAGTAACGCCGTCGCGAGCACTCTAGTCACATGTGATAACGGCTGTGCATGGGGGGCTTGTCTTGACGCTACAGGAGATTATGATGGAGATGGTCTAAGCAATTATATTGAAATCACTGCAGGTTTTGATCCTACAGCTGATGATTTGAGTGCCTACCAGCGATTTGATTTCGATGACCCTGTAATTAGTAGCAGCACCATAAAGGATGATGGAAAGACAGGAACTTTGTCTGGAAGAATAGTAAATGCGTACTCTAGCGGTGAGTGGTACTTAGATTTTACAGACACATCTAATTATATTACATTCCCAGCGACCGAAGATTCCAATTCTTGGGGTGTTTCAGACTGGTTTGCCATCAAGACGAGAGTAATGTCAGGAAGTAGTACAACAGATTCGCAACCAATTGTTTTGCACGCAACGAGTACTTGCTATAAACCACAGTATATGCTTAGTGGTCATAACGGTCAGTATAAGGTGCAGGCAAATATTGCTGGAACACAGGTGTCTGCGACAGGTGGATCTCAAGGCACAACATGGGAAGAAGTAGTTGGTGTATTCAATGACAATATGCTTTATTTATTTATCGATGGCACTCTTGTAAAAACACAATCAACGAGCGGAAGTATAACCTCATCAATAAAAGGCTTATATATTGGTTCAGCGGATGTCAGTTTAGGGTGCACAACAGTTAATGAATATGGAGGTTATATTGACACTGTGACGATCTGGGGCGATTAATTTTTTCTTTTTTTCTATTTTCTTTTTTCTCGTCGAGACACCAAAACCTTTATATAATAGAATCTCCTAAATTAGTAAAAAAACTACTAAAATGTGAGAAATATGCAATTAAGTAAAACAGAGAACAAAGTGTATGAAACACTCAAGAGTGCAGGATTCGTTATTTTTACTGTGAATGATATATGTCAAATCCTATATATAAAGAAAATAAAAGCATATAATCTTATCAAAGCCCTCAAGAAAAAAGGAGCTATTAAAAAATTTGGCGCATACTTCTCGTTTGCAGATGCAGATGAATTTGTGATTGGTCCGATGCTTCATTTTCCGTCTTATCTTTCTTTGTGGTCAGCGTTACAATATTATGGATTAAGTGATCAAATGCCAAAAAAGATTTTTTTAATAACAACAAAATACAGAAAATCAATCAGCAATTTTGTCTATGTAACAGTCGCTCCACATAGATATTTTGGGTATAAAAAGATAGGAAACATCACAATTGCGGAGAAAGAAAAAGTAATTGTGGATAGTCTTTTCTTTCCTAAGTATTGTGGCGGCATTGATGAAGTGTATAAGAGTATAAAGAATGGGTGGAAAGATATTGATAAAAAGAAACTTGTTTCTTATGGTCGTCAGATGAAAAGCGAAATAGTAATGAAAAGAATAAAATACATTCTTGAACACTGCGGTGAAGAAAAAAGATGATAACAAAAGAAGAGCTCCAAAAGATAAAAGAACAGCGAAGAACAAATCTTTATTATGCGGAGAAAGAATATCTCCAATATGTTTTTCTTCATGCTCTTGCAAAATACGGACCTGCATTTGTGTTTAAAGGAGGCACTTGTCTTCGTATTTGTTATGGTCTGCAACGTGCTTCAGAAGATTTGGATTTTAATACAAGTTTGCCAATATCCAAAGTGAGAGAAGCTATTTTGAACTGTTTGAAAGACTACGATCTTCTCAACATTCCTCACGAGCTTTACGTTGAAAAAGAATATGAGGGAAATAAACGATTTGAAATAAGGTTTAATGGACCATTATATAATGGAAATAAAGAGTCAACAAATACACTCAAAATTGATTTGAATAAAAATAAAGTAACAAATACTGTGGTAAAAGTTATTCCTCAGCTTTTTTCAGATGTTCCTTTGTTTACACTTGTTTCTTTGGCAGAGCATGAAATTCTTGCAGAGAAAATCCGTGCTTTAGTAACGAGGGGTGCGCCGCGTGATGCATATGATGTGTGGATGCTCTTACAAAAAAAGGTGAAACTGGACAAGAAACTCATTTTTGACAAGTTCAAAGAAGAACATATAACTACAACTAGAATCCAATTTCCTGAAGAGAAAGTGTATATGCGTGATTTAAAACAGCTTTTGGATGGTGTCCCTCCTTATAACCAAGTAAAAGAAGAAGTGCTTGCAGAATTGATGCCGTATGGTTTGCGAGAATAACCATTTTTTCTCTTTTTCTCAACCCAAAATTTCCAACCAAAACCTTTATATATGTTACACTATTTATAACAATCGTTACTAAAATGTTAACATTACTCAAACAAGGATATGGGAAGATATTGCAGTTGTTCTACAAAGATAAAACACTCCAGATTCATTTGCGAGAGATTGCAAGACAAACAGAAATGCATGAACCGAGTGTGACAAGATGTCTTGCAGCACTTGAAAAAGAAGGAATTTTGCAATCAGTAATTGATGGCAACATGAAGAAATATTCTCTTCAAAGTAATAAAAAGACATTTCTACTTTTAACAGAATTTGATATAGAAAAACAAGAAAAACTTTCCAAAAGAAGAAAGGAGGCAATACAGGTATATCTGAAAAAACTACCAGAAAAACCGATCTTTGCAGTCCTTTTTGGCTCTACAGCAAAGGAAACATATAAAGAAGATTCAGATATAGATATTCTCCTTGTCGGAAACAAAAAAATAAAAACAAAAGAAGCAGAAAAAGAAGCGGATGCGCTTACTGCAGTTAGAATAAGTACCTTTCAAATGACATATCAAGAATTTATAACTGAACTCAAACTGAAGCAGGATAATGTTATTCAGTCTGCAATACACACAGGATATCCTCTATTGAATCATATTGCGTATTATGAGGTACTTGAAAATGAAAGAGTATGATGTAGACAAATTATTGGATAATCAAAATCTTGTGGAATCGATGCTTCAGGAGTTTATGAGGGAAGGAATTTTGAAGAAACAGACAGAGGATGTGTATGAGATTAAGGGCCATATAGCAAAAGCAGAGCACAATCTTCGTTTTGTAGCGGAAAACATCAAGCTTGATTTTATTGATTGGGCAATAACAGGATGTTATTATGCAAGTTATCATGCGGCGTTAAGTCTGCTGATGAAGAGGGGGTATTCTTCAAAAAATCATCTTGCCACATTGTGTGTTCTGATAAAGGAATATTACAAAAGAGAGTTGAACAAAGAGGATCTTGAATTAATTGCGCATTTCCTTGATTATCAGGATTTATTATTTTACGTTGAATCTAAAAACAAAAGAGAAGATGCAGCATATTCAACAAAAGTAAAGTTTGAGAAAAAAGAAGTAGAGCAATTACGCATAAAAGCTGCGCTCTTTGTTTCAAAAATAAAGTCGATACCCTATTCGTAACAAGTGCAAAATTTCCAACCAAAACCTTTATATATCTCTCAAGCATCTTTTCTATTGCGAGAGAGAAAAACGAATAAGAACAGATGTTCTTTCTCAACAAATGAATGTTGTATTATGAGGTTTGTCTGCACAAAGTCAGACAAAATAGGTGATGGCACGAATAAAACCATTGTTGCCAACATTGCGGGAACGCAAACGGTATCTTGCATTTGAAGTTTTGTCAGAAAAAGAACTTCAATGGGCAGTGATAAAAAAAGCGATCTTTGATGCAATGAAGGAATATGTCGGTATTGATGGACTAAGTGACGCAGGTCTTTTGTTTGTCAAGAATAATGGTAATAAAGGTATCCTACGAGTAAGCCACACGTCATTGAACAAAGTTCGTGCAGCATTGATATTCATAAAAAATATTGAAAGTCAAAAAGTAATAGTAAAAAGTATTGGTGCGTCAGGAATGTTGAATAAAGCAAATGACTATATTGCGTAGCGGAACAGCATAAACACAAACACGCACCAGCATACCCCAATTGTCAGGGGGACCCATTGCACGAAAGTGCAATGGGGTATTAACTAAAAATAAACTATTAAAAGATAATAAAAGAAGAATAATGTCGATAATAAAACTGAAAAAAGAAAAAAATTGAGGTGCCGAAAATGCAACAACAGCAACAAATGAATCATCAGATGATGGGATATGATAGGGCAATCACGATGTTTAGCCCAGATGGAAGACTCCTTCAAGTTGAATACGCAAAAAAAACAGTCAAGCAAGGATCAACAGCGATTGGCATGGTCTGTACTGACGGCGTTCTTTTCGTTACCGATAAACGTATCGTTGATCCATTAGTTGTTGCAGATAGTGTCCAGAAAATTTTTCAAATTGATGAACATATTGGCGCGACAGCAGCAGGAATTATTTCTGACGCACGTGTCCTCATTGAACGTTCACAACTCAAAGCGCAGCAATACAGAGTCACGTTTGACAGTCCGATTGATACATTAAGTATTGTGAAGGATGTTTGTGATCTCAAGCAAATCTGCACGCAAAGCGGTGGTCTGAGACCATTCGGAGTCTCTCTTCTCATTGCAGGAATTGACATCGATGGTGCGCATCTGTATGAAACAGATCCAACAGGAATTTTCTTTGAGTACAAAGCAACAGTGATCGGCGAAGGAGAGCAGGAAGGAGAAGAAATCCTTCATAAAGAATACAAAGATGATATGACTGTGGATCAAGGCTTAAAGCTTGCTATAAGAACGCTCCAAGCAGTATTGAAAGAAAATTTCAGCATTGAGCGTGTTGATTGTGTTATGATAAAAAGTCCAAAAAAACAGTTTACGAGAGTGCCGAAACAAAAAGTAAGTCAGGCATTTAGCGAACTGAAGGACGGAAAAAAGAAATAAAGAAGGTGAAAAAATGGTTGACGTTGATAAGGCAGTAATTGCGCGGTTGAAAACACATGGGGACAGATATGAAATCCTTGTGGATTGTGATAGTGCGCTTGCATTCAGAAGTGGAAAAAATGTTGATATGGATGATATTCTCGCGTCGCAGAAAATATTTACAGAAGCGAAGCGAGGCATTGTTGCGTCGCAGCATCGCATGATGGAAATTTTTGGGACAGAAGACGCAATAGAAATTGCGAAAATAATTCTCAAGAAAGGAGAAGTGCAGATTACTGCAGAGCATAAACAGCATGAAGTGGATGACAAGCGAAAACAAATTCTTGCTTATATCCACAGAAATGGTGTTGATCCAAGAATGCATTTGCCGCATCCACCGCAGCGTATTGAGCTTGCGTTTGCAGAAGCAAAAATTCACATTGATGAACACAAGCCAGTGATGGAACAGATTCATGAGATTGTGAAAAAATTGCAATCAATATTACCAATTAGATTTGAGAGAAAAGAAATGTCTGTGAGAATTCCAGGGCAGTATGCAGGAAAAACCTACAGTGTGATCAAAGGAATGGCTCATATTATCAAGGAAGAATGGATGAATGATGGCAGTTGGAAAGCAACAATAGAAATTCCCGCGGGAATGCAGACCGAACTTTTTGACCAGTTGAACAGCATGACGCACGGCGCAGTGGAATCAGAGACGTTGAAAATAGAGAAAGCGTGAGGAAAGCAAAGTCAAGATAAACACAAAACAACAATGGCGCCGACGCACCGGGGGTTGCCCCATCCGGGGTGGTGCGTAGGACAAAATTCGAAGAATTTTGTCCGTAGGCCGCCATTATTGTTGTTTTGTGAAAAGAATCGTAAACTATTCAAAGAGATGAAACACAAATAGGAGATGAATACAATGGGAAAATTGTTAGTAAAAGAGCGAGCGGTTGTTGTTCCTGGAGAACAGATCGCAGAAGGAATGGATTATCTTCCAGCGCAAGGCGCGTATAGGAAAGATGATATGATTCTTGCAGGCCGTCTTGGCTTGTTGACAGTAGATGGGAGAGCAGTAAAAATAATTTCATTAAGCGGCAGATATGCGCCAAGACGCAATGACGTTATTATTGGAAAAGTTATTGACGTTATGATGAGTGGCTGGCGTATGGAAATCAATTGTGCGTACAGTGCAATGCTTTCGATGAAAGACGCGACAAGCGATTTTATCGCGAGAGGAGCAGACTTGACACAATTCTTTAATCTTGGAGACGTTGTTGTTGCAAAAATCGTGAATGTCACGTCACAAAAACTTGTTGACTTGAGTACAAAAGGACCAGGATTAAGAAAACTCTATGGAGGAAGATTAATCTATGTGAACTGCAATAAAGTGCCAAGAATTATTGGTAAGCAGGGATCCATGGTCAGCTTGATTAAAAACGCGACAGGATGTAAAATCATTGTTGGACAGAATGGAGTCATTTGGATTTCAGGAGAGCCAGCGCAGGAAGTCATTGCGATCGAAACAATCAAAAAGATTGAAGAAGAATCACACGTTTCTGGATTGACAGACAGAATTACAGAGTTCTTGGAAAAAACATGTGGAAAATTCCCACGACAAGAACAGCAGCCATTTGAAGGAGAACAACAGATGGATGGCCAAGGTCCAATGGACGAAGAGCAACAACAAAATGAGTGAAAACAAATTGAAAACAATACAAATTACAAGGTGAAATAATGGCATATACAAAACGATTAGATGGACGCGGGATGAAAGAATTTCGACCGATTGTCGCAAAAGCAGGTGTGATTAAGAACGCAGATGGTTCTGGGTATTTCAAAATTGGAAATACAGTTGCGTACGCAGCAGTGTATGGTCCAAGAGAGTTGCATCCAAAATTTTTGCAGGATCCAAGTACAGGAATCTTGCGGTGCAATTACAACATGATGCCGTTCTCAGGAATGGGCAACAGAGTAAAACCAGGACAAAACAGACGAGCAAAAGAAATTTCCATGGTCACAGAGAAAGCACTTTTACCAGTAGTAGACCTCAGAGAATTTCCAAACGCAGTCGTAGACGTATTTATCGAGTTGCCGCAGACAGATGCAGGAAGTCGTTGTGCAGGTATTTGCGCAGCGTCTATTGCGTTGGCAGATGCAGGCATTCCAATGAAGGATCTTGTTTCCGCAGTTTCTGTTGGAACAGTAGATGGCACAATTGTTGTGGATCTTGATTATTTGGAAGAAGCGTATGAATGTGAACAAGGAGTTGCGGATATTCCAATCGCGTATATTCCTTCAACGCAGGAAATCTCTTTGCTCCAGATGGATGGAGAAATTACAAAAGATATGCTTGTTGAGGCATTAAAAATTGGTGAAGAAGCGTGCAAGGAAATCATTGAAATTCAAAAAAGAGCGTTGAAAGAAAAATATAGTGTGAGTGGTGAAGGCAATGAATAAAAAAAATCCAGTACGCGATCATCTCTTAAAGATGTTGGATGCAGGAATCCGTTTAGATGGTAGAAAAGCAGACGAAATTCGCACGGTAGAAGTTACCTATGGTATTTCCAATACAGCAGAAGGTTCTGCGCTTGTAAAAATTGGAGACACGCAGGTTGTTGCAGGAGTAAAGCTTTCTGTAGAAAAACCATTCCCTGATACGCCAGATGAAGGAATCATCATGGTGAATGCAGAGCTTCTTCCATTGTCAAGTTCGCGCTTTGAATCTGGTCCGCCAAGCATTGAAGCGATTGAACTTGCTCGTGTTGTGGATAGAGGATTGCGAGAAAGTAAAGCATTAGATGTCAAAAAACTCTGCTTGAAAAAAGGAGAAAAGGTATGGGGAGTTTCCATGGATCTTTGTACTATTAATGATGCAGGGAACTTACTCGACGCAGCAGGTCTTGCGGCGATTGCAGCATTGCAGGATACTGTATTCCCAAGCTATGATGGCATTGAAGTGAATTACAAAGAAAAAACAGGAGAGAAATTGCCGTTGAGCAAAACACCAATTCCATTCACTGTTCTGAAAGTGGGAAAATATTACATTGTTGATCCACTGCAGGAAGAGATGGAATGTTTCGATGCGCGTTTAACAGTGACGACAACAGCCGATGGGACAATTTGTTCTTTGCAGAAAGGTGGCGATGCAGCATTGACTGTTGAAGACATTGATACAATGATTGGCCTTTCTTTGGAGAAAGCAGAAGTGCTAAGAAATTCGTTGTAGTTTCTTTAGTTTTTTTATTCTTTTGATTTTTTTAATTTTTTTCTATTCATTTTTTTCGCTAACACTTCTTTTCACACAAAAGAATCGCCAAAAAAGCAAATACACACACACAAAAATGTCAGGGGGACCCAATACACCACGTCAAAAAAGACGTGGTGTATTGGGGTATTATTATGAAAGAAATATTTATTTCAAATAGGATAATAATTCTCGAGAATAGTAATCAAAAAAATAAACTCTCTACCCGCAAAAACTAATAGGGAATGGAATCACTTCCAAAACAAGCAATATCATCAGAATGATCCCAAAGATCAATCCAGTCATAAATCCTTTGAAAACATCTGCCCACAGGCCGATAAATCCCTTCTTAGAAAAAAATAATTTGTCCATCATTGTCACCTCTATGATCCTCGTCCTGCTTCTGTTGCTATCATGCGGAGTGTGCTCATGTCACGTTGTGCGTCATTGACTATTCGTTTCTCAACTGCTTTAATTTCAGTAATGATCGCGTCAAGTCTGCGAATCATTTCACCTGTTTTTTTCATTTCTGCTTCCAATCTGGTATGTGCTTCTGGGTCGCTCGTTGTTCTGTCTTGTATTTTAGAATGTTTGTGTGCAGTTTGAAGATTCACTTCTTTTGCAGTCAAAATTCCTTGGAGCCTATTGAGCTCACCAATAATGTTGAGTGTCTTTCCATTCAAATATGCTTCAATGCGTGCGAGAAAATGGAGTTGTTCTTCTAATCCATGGATAAGATGTTCTACTCTCTCGGGATCTCCACGAAGTGCCTGCAATTTTTCTTCTGATTCTCCGAGACGTGCAGCCTCTGCAGAAATAAGTGATGCAACATTTTTTCCAAGACCTTCAAAGCTGACGATGACAAACACCTCTTTCTAAATTTACTTTTTTCTTTATTTTGCTTTCTGTTCTTCCTCTTTTTCTGAGGATGTTTCTATATAAATCTTTCCGTCGTTGGAGACACAAACTTTAAATAGGACTGGTGAATCCAGAAGCCTATACCCTTTGTTATATGTTTGGGTGAGGAGGAAACAACAATGATGGACGCAACACGACCATTAGATGCATTAAATAAAGCGCGCAATAAGCGTGTGATTATAGAATTGAAAAATAGTCTCCAAATCTCAGGAGAATTAAAGGCATTTGACATTCATATTAACTGTGTTCTTGACAACGCAGAAGAGCGATTGAATGGAGAAGTCAAGCGCAAGCTCGGCACAGTCTTTATCAGAGGAGATACAATCATTTTAATCTCTCCAGCAGAGCAATAGATGTGATGATATATGGCTAAAGGAACACCAGCAAAAGGAAAACGATCTGGAAAAAAGAATCACATCATTTGCAGACGCTGTGGAAAACATAGTTATCATGTTTCCCGTGCAATTTGCGCATCCTGCGGATATGGCAGAGCATCAAAAACACGGCAGAGAAGATCTGACAGAAAGAAAAGATAAATTCTATTGTTTAATTTTTATTTAATTTTTATTTTGTTCTTTGATGTTTTCTTTAATTTAATTTTATTATTTCTCTTGAACACCCAATAACTATAAAAACAACCCGTTATTTTCCTCCATCATGTCAACAATAGCGCTCTGTATGATTGTGAAAAATGAAGAAGCATTTCTAAAAAATGCAATCGAGTCAGCAAAATCTTTAGTCAACGAAATTATTGTCGTAGACACAGGTTCAACAGACGCAACACGGCAAATCGCGCAAGAGGCAGACGCAACAGTCTACGACTTCAAATGGGAGAATGATTTCTCGAAAGCACGAAATTTCGCGTTATCAATGGCAAAATCTGATTGGATTCTCATTCTCGACGCAGACGAACAATTGAGGAAAATTGATATCGAACAAATAAAAAAAGTAATGGCAGCAGCGCCAAGTGATGTAGTTGCCTATGCATTCCTGCAAAGATTCTACACCCCAAAAGAACAAGGACAAAAGTACGGAGAATGGCATGCATTACAAGAAGGAGAAAAACAAGCGCTGAGCAAAGAATCTCCTCTCTTCACCAACTTCAGCGGCTATTATGACATCAAATACATCACGAGATTGTTCAAGCGAACCCCAGAAATCTTCTTTCAGGGAAAAGTCCATGAAGATGTGAATCCTTCTATTGGAACATGGCATAAAGCGCAGCCAGTCAAAACAATCGTCCAAACACCTATTCCAATTCACCATTTCCATTTCCTCAAGAGTCAAGAATTTGTGCAGGAAAAGCAGCGCTGGTATTTTGAGCTCTCTAAAGAAAAATATAAGGAAGCAAAGGATCCAAAAATAGCAATTGACCTTGCAGTGGGCTACATTATCTACGAAAACAATCCGCTTGCAGCGTTTACGCATGTCAAAGAAGCAGTACAAAGCCAAGAAAATTTTGATAAGAAAAAAGAAACCCTCGTCAACGATTTCATGGCAAAGAACAAACAGCTTCGTGCGCTCCACGAGCTCTTCCAAGTGCTGGACATGACAAAGCATGATTCTAATAGTATCCTCAATCTCGCAAAAGCGTATTATCAGATCAAAGCGTATCGTGCGGCAATTATTGTGTTAAAGAAACTTTTTGAAGAAAATCCGCAGGATGCGTTAATCATCGAATATCTTGGTGTCTGTTATGACAATATAAAATACACAGATGATGCAATTCGTGTGTTTGAGCATGGGGTTGTGGTGCATCCAAACAATCCATCATTTTATTTTTGTCTTGGCGCGTTGTATGAGAAAGCAAAGGAGTTCGGAAAAGCGTGTGCAGCGTTTGGGTATGCAATAAAGAGTGGTCATCCAATGGCCGCAGGAATAAAGCAGCGCATCGAAATGTTGAAGAAGCTACAATCAGGCGAACATGCACATTTTACAGTCACGATGGGGAAAGTGTAGGTAAGTCAAGTATTACTCCTACATCCTTCATTCAAATGTATTCTATAATATTAATGTGTTCTATAATCTCTCTTATTATAATGACACAATAATAATGGCACAATAATAGAACACGCACCAACAAGACCTTGTACTGTCAGGGGGACCCATTGCGTCAGCAATGGGGTTTTTAGAAATTGTCTAATCAAGAAATGTTTCCTCAATCAAAAAAAAGTAACGAGAATAATGAAAAAACTGCGGACGACAGGACTCGAACCTGCGTAGGCACTAAGCCAATAGGTCCTAAGCCTATCCCGTTTGGCCACTCCGGCACGTCCGCAATGTAAAATTCTAAAAACCCCTGCTTCTTTATATAATTGATGGTGTGATTTCCAATTTTTTGAAATGGATTAATCTCACAAAAAATTTAATTTGGAAGAGTGACATAGGGATTATGTTCTAAATCAAGTTCAGGAACCTGTTCTGTTTCATTCGTTCGTAAGACAAATGAAGCACGTACCCCATCAAGATAGATGAGTTTCCATTGTGGGTCATTAAGGAGGAGATTACTATTCCCCATGACGTGTCGAACAATAACGATAGTGACATTATCCCTAGCCAATACACTGAAAATATCATTCTTTCTTTTTGTGCCAAGGTCATAATACTCGTTCAAAAGATCTTGACCCATGGTCTCTGCTCTCGAATCAATGTAAACGAGATTATGTGGATACAGATAGAATTCAAGAAAAGACCCATATGCATAATTATTGAAGATGTTTCCAGTAATATTATAGGTTTGAATGAGCTCTACTTCTTCTAGAGGAAGTTTGCTCCAATCAAATGTAGGATTAAACCCTTCACCATATTTTAAACTAAAGAGAAGGAGAATGAAGAGGATAATTGAAACCCCAATATTTTTTTTAACTGTTCGTATAGTAAAGAGATTATTGTCAAAGAGGTCGTGAAGATTACTGAATATTATAGGTAGTCCTATAATGAAAAACTGTGCAACATGTCTTCTAGAGGAATAACCTAGAATGACAAGAAGTATAAATGTCAGACAATCAGCTCCAGAGCTCTTTAGGGTAAAATCTTTTTTTCTAAAAAACGAATATGCACCTATTAATACAAAGGTTGTATAAAGCCAAAAATATTGGCCATAGGGAGAAAATGGTTGCCATTCATTGATGTGTTCAAAAGAAATCACAAACGGGATCAGGAACGTTTTAATTCCTGAAGGATTGATGGTTGAAGTAATAATTGACAAGAGGAGTATCCAAAGCAGTTTTTTCTCTTTAGTATAAAAGAAGGTTATAGAAAGGTAAATGAAGGAAATAGTTAAGCCAACTAAATGGAGAGGATGGATATTTCCCCAAAAGAGAAACAGTACTGGTAAAAACCATTCTTTTTTTTGTTTAATAGATAAAAAAGTGAGGAGCAAGAATATCCATGAAATAATGTGTGGTCGTATATTTGAAGAGATGAGGAGTAAATATGATAACAAAACAAGTACTCCTATAGCAAGATAAAATCTTTCTTTGAAATAAATAAAAAGTAAGGCAAAAGAGAAGAGTATGAGTATAGTATTTACAAATAAGATTCCTGTCATTCCAATATGGATATATGATGTATAGAGAAAGAGTTGATAGAGCCATTCATGCATGCTCCATGGTTGCCCTTGGCGAGTGTATGTAAGAATCTCTTGTGTTGGGAGCTCTTTGTTTTCATAAATAATCTTTCCAGAAGTAAGATGCACCCATAAGTCTGTGTTTGTGGGATCATGCCTGAAATGCATCCCTGCTATAAGAATGACTAAAATAATGAGCAATACTCCTAGAGAGAAAAATAAGGGTGTGTAAGCTCTTTTTCCTTCTAAAGATGTTCGTTGTATTGTTTCTTCCATAATATACGTGGTCGGATAAATGGAGATTTAATAGTTTCGAAATGAAAAAACATCTCAATCGTAACACTTTATCATACAATAAAAAAGTAAAGCACCCAAACCGCGAAAACTATTTAAAGGAGTTTTGACCTATGAAGTAATCTCAACGCAGCTGAGCGTCTTTTGTCCGACGGAAATGTGCATCCCGCACATCCTTCAACAAAAGCGGAAAAGCGCGTAAGGGAAACTATATAAACAAAAAGCTGTTCTTGCGGAAAGACAGCAAAAAACTGTGCATCCTGCATGGTTTCAAAACGCCTAGATATGTGCTGCGACACGCAGCGAGTATGGGATTGAGCCTAGAACTAATAGCCTAGAAGAAAAAAATAATATACACACGGAGGTGTCGTGTATGCGAGTAAAAAAAACTATCAGTAAAATTGCATCTATCGGTGCAGCAGCTACAATGGTAGGTGCTACATTAATGGGCGCAGCTATGGCAGCAGACCTAAGCGAATATCCGAGCATGTTCATCGAGGATGGAACATTTAACGGTATTTTAGTTGTTGGTGCTGATGCTAGGGCAGAAGACGTTATTGGGATTACCAATATTGCAACAAGCCTACAAACACAGTCTGTTCAGACAACAGTCGTTGCTGAAGAAGAATCAGACGAAGAGTACAGCGTAAGTGAAGGATATGAACTCTGTAACAGAAATTTGTATCCAGGATACAACATTTCTGCATGTGAACCAAGCGTTGACGATGCAGATCTTGATTTGTTAGCAGACGATGTCTACCACGATGCTGAAGGCGACTTCGACAACGATGAGAAGTACACACAACAGATCTTCTTCCAGAGTCAGGCAACAGGACAGTTCTTGTATACACAAGATGATGATGATGCGCCAGAAGCAAACACCTACATCTTTGTAGATAACTCCAACAACTTCCTGTACAACTTTTCATTGCAGTTTGACAGCTACGTTTCAGTGTCTAACACATCTGACGCAACAGCTGGCGACGATTTGGAAGGAACATCAATCAACATTCAGGGAAGAAGCTACACAGTAACTGACGTAAAAGTCACAACACTTGCTGGAGCATTGCCACGATTGAACGAACTTGAACTTCAATCCGGAGACTCTGTTGTTTGGATGAGTGAAGGCGAATCTTTAACACGAACAATTGATGGTGTAGAACACACTGTTGAATTGATGGACGTTTCTGCAGATGCAGACGAAGATTCTGGATCCTGTGGATTCAAAGTTGACGGCACAGAAGTGTGGGTTGACGTAAAAGACACAGAAACTGTGAACGGCGTTACTCTTGGTATCACGGATGCGAAGCGAGTGAACATCGAAGCAGGCGATCAGGACGTGTGTGAAGTTGCAATCGGAGCAGGAGAAGTAACTATCCGACAAAACGACGAAATCCAATTCAACAACGAAGACGTTGATGGAACACTCGGTCTCTTTAGAGCACCAGCAAGCGTTCCTACAACAGGAGAACTCCGATGGACTGGTTTTGATATTGCATTTGCACCAGACACAGACGAAGTCTACCTCGCACCAGGAGACGAATATATTGATCCAATGTTTGGAAACTTTAAATTCGTTTTCGCAGGCGTTGAAACAGGTGGCGTTGAAACAATCGAATTTGTTGCAGGTTCAACATCTGCTGAAATCCGATTCAAGAACGAAGATGGTCGCTTAGTGGAAATTCCACTTACTGCAGACTCCAGCTTCACGGTAGGAGAAGGAGCAACAGAATCGATCTTCTGGGGTAACGAAGCACCAACATCAACAACATCAAATCAGGATGAACTCGTTTATTTACAAAACGAAGTATGTACTGGTACAGCAAGCGTTGTTGACTGTCAGGGAGCAATGTTCATTGTTGTTGAACGAACAAAGGCTGAAGTGCACTTAGTTCAGATCACCAACATTGATACCAACGACAATGAAATCAACTTTGACGATTTGACGTATGGGACAACAGATGACGACGTTTCGTACACAGATGATAGCACAACTCGAACTGTTTCCAACATCTCTTTGAAGAGTGCAGGAACAATTGGGCTCATCATCAACGAAACTGGGAAGTACATCAACTTCACCAGCACAGGTGCATTCAACGGTGCAAACATCACCACATTGAACCGTGCGAAGTTGACGTTACACGACACACCTGGAGGAGCTTTGGGTGGAGAAGGTTCTGGAACAATTGGAACACAAACATTCCAAGGGATATTGTTTTCTGAATATAACGATGGAGATCTTTCCTCCTCATTGTATATTGGAAACAGTAACATCCAGGGTCCTTTGAACGTGACTGCAACCTACGATGATGTAACAGATAACAGCATCGAGTTCAACAGTTCAGCTGTTTCAGCGTTGACCAGCACCCAAGGATTCGGTCTCTTCGACGAAAGTGATGAAAACGATGACTTCCAGAAGTTCTACACAAAGAAGGGAACGTTAATCACCTACGACAGAGAAGACCAGCAGAGCTTGGTTATCGAGCATCCATACGACACAGCGTACGCGAAAGTCTATATTGCTCCAACTGAAGCAACAACAAGTGAATCAATGACGTCCAGCACGTCAACGATTATACCAATCAGTGTCAGCGCAGTAAAGCTTGACACTGAAGTAAGCAATGTAGAGACTAAGAACATTGTTGCAGTAGGCGGTCCATGCGCTAACGCAGTAGTTGCGGAGTTAATGGGCAACCCAGCTGACTGTGGTTCTGCTCTTGGCATCGAAAGCGGACAGGCTTTAATCAAGTTGTTCGAAAACGGTGACTATGTTGCACTTGTTGTCGCAGGTCAGGATGCAATGGACACACGACTTGCAGCACAAATCTTATCCAACTGGGAAGACTATGACCTCAGTGGATCTGAAATGGTTGCAACAACTGTCAGCGAAAGCAGCTTGTCTGTAGAATCTGTTGAATAAGGCGAAAGCCTTTTTTTATTTTTTTTATTTTTTTCTTCACCATCAATTTCTGATTATGATTTTCTATACACGCAATAACTGATACATGCTTAATGATTCTTTTGCAAAAAATATTCGCTCAGCAATAAAGAACACGCACTCGCAAGACCTTGTATTGTCAGGGGGACCCATTGCACTTTAGTGCAATGGGGTTTTATGGAGTTTCTAAAAAAATATATAAAATTAAACAAGAGAAGTTATAGCGTACCAATCTCTCTTTCAAAACTATCTCCTAAACCAGGAAAGAGTTCTTTAAACCGAGACAAATGCATTTCCGCATTCTTTCTATCTTTGAGAAGAATAAATGTCTGAATCAGGTTTATATAAAGTGATCTCACTATCCCATCAGAACTTCTCGAACAGGCAATACCTTTCTCAAAATACCTGCAAGCTGCAGCATAATCTTTTACCTCAGCAGCCAAAACACCTAATATATTATAGACAAACGGGTTGGGAAATGATTTCTCTGTCTCATGTAAAAACGCAGTTGCCTCATCTTTTCTCCCGAGTTGCAACAAAAGTAACGACAAATTATGCCGTGCAAGAATATTTCCAGGATTCAACCCTATTGCTTTTCGCAATAATCGTTCAGCATCCAATACATTTCCCTGCTTAATCGCGAGAAGACCTAATTCTCCATAGACATCACTATTCTTGTCATCAAAAGTAAGATATTTTTCAAATGCACTCTGCGCATCAACAAATCTGCCCACTTTCACAAAACATCTGCCGAGTTTGTAATAAGTGCGATATTCTTGTGGTGTTAAAGAGATCACGTTCTGAAATGCGGTGATTGCGTCAGCATATTTTCCAAGCGCGTAATAAATAAGGCCAAGCTCATAATGAGGTTTTGCAAGATGAGGTGTTTCTCGAAGTTGTTGTTCACCAATCGCTAGATAGCGAAGCATCTTCTGATGTTGCACTTCTTTTCCTTTTTCCTGTTTGTAATGATGAATAAAAATATCAGAATCAAAGGGCATAATCCCTCTCGCCTCAAGCGACGGAGCAATGGATTCATGAATCCTCCAGGAAAAAGAAACCTCTTTGTCTCGACGGAAAAGCCGGATTGCGTTCTCCACAACAACGAAACCAAGATATCCTTTATTGTAAGCATCTTTTTCCACACAATACTGAAACCCAGTCAGCGTCGTATCATTTGTATATTCTTTCTGATGCAAAAAGTATGCAACAGCATTCTTCTCAGCAACAAGTTCTTTTATCTTCTGCTGATCTTCTTGTGCAATCACTTCATCAGCATCCAAAAAAAGAACCCAGTCCGATGTTGCCTTGGACAATGCAAAATTCCGTGCAGCGCTGAAATCATCATTCCACAAAAAGTGAAATATTTCGTCAGTAAATTGCTGCACGATTGCAAGCGTTCCATCTGTCGAGCCAGTATCAACGATGACAAGCTCATCAGCAAGATCTTTAACAGACTGCAAACTTCGTTCAATGCAGTTTTCTTCATTCTTGACAATCATGCAGGCGCTTATAGTTGGCATAACAGAAAGAATGAAAGAAATGGTTATAAATATTATTGATGTTTTGAGGGATGTACATTTATAAATCTAAAAAAAAACCTACAATAACCATGAAACAAATACACGAAAAAATTATAGTTATCATTTTCATGATCATTTTTACAGTCCTTGCGTCAATAAGCATGATAAATAACTCCGCAACATTCGACGAGCCAAACATAATCACGTCAGGATATAGCTACTGGAAGACAGGAGATTACCGGTTAACATTCGAGCATCCTCCTTTTGCAAAACTAATTGCAGGATTTCCTCTTTTATTGATGAATCCACAACCAGTTCTTCCATTAGAAAGCGAACAGTGGAAGATTTCTGCAACACCAGAAGGAGCATTTGTTCAGCAGTGGCCATTTTCTCAAAATTTCTTCTACAAAATGAATAATGATGCAGAAAAAATGCTTTTGTATGCAAGAATTCCGTTTTTATTGATAGGTATTTTATTGGGAGTATATGTCTACACTTTCGCAAAAAAGCTGCTCATAAGACAGCAAATGGCAGAAAACTACGCAATCTACGGCGCACTCTTCGCACTCTTTCTCTACACATTTTCCCCGCTCATGCTTGCGTACACATCGCTTGCAATTACTGATGGGGCAATTACTGCATTTTTCTTTATCACGATTTACTACGCATGGCAATGGACAGAGACAAAAACAACAAGAGACCTTTTGTTGTGTAGCATATTTTTTGGACTTGCAAATGCAACAAAATTCACAGGGTTATATATCATTCCAACAGGGGTTATTTTATTTTTCTTAACTCTCTTTTTTGAAAAAGAAAAAAGAAGAGAAAAAGCGATTGTTGCAGTAAAAGCACTCTTCATTATCCTTATTATAGGAATCATCCTTGTCAGCGCAACCTATGGATTTACAAACAGCGGATTATACATCGAGGGATTCAAATTTGTGAGCGAGCATTCCACTGTTGGGCATAATGCGTATTTGCTTGGGGAATATAATCCTGAAGGGTGGTGGTATTATTTTATTGTTGCCTTCTTAGTCAAAACCCCAATCGCGTTAATTATTTTATTCACCATTGCACTCTTTTTTGTTAGTAAAGAAAAAAGACTGTTCTCGAAAGAAATTCTTTTTCTCCTCGTACCAGCAGCGCTTTATTTCATCGCATTTATGCTAAACGATATCAACATTGGCATCCGCCATATTTTGCCGATTTATCCATTTCTATTTGTTTTTACCGCAACAGAAATAACAACACAGATTGTAAAGAATAAAAGTAAAATCCTCGTTGCAATTGTAGCGATCTGTACACTTTGGTCTATCGTCACACTTCTCCTAGTCGCACCACATTATCTTGCATATTTCAATGAACTTGTCGGTGGTCCAGATAATGGAGCAAAAATATTGCTGGACTCAAACATTGATTGGAGTCAGGACATTGCGAGATTAGAAAAATGGCTTGACAAAAATGATCTCAAAGAGAATCCACAACATTACGCGGTTTTCAGTCTAGAACCATTGGCATATCGCAATATGAGTGCGAAAAGCATGCCCTGCAGCCAACACCTCGGTTTATTTATTGTGAGTGCAAATGAGTTGTATGACCTTGGCCAGCGCTATCAAGGCTGTCTTGATTGGCTGCAGAAAGAAACACCCTCTGAAAAAATAGGATACTCGATTTTCATTTACAATATCACTGAAAAAACGCATCCAGAAATTGCAGCAATAGAAAATCAATGTACCGCAACATGCATGACCATCTGCGCAGAAGCGGATCAAATATATGTTGATTATATTTATACTGATCATTGTGTTTGTGCGTGTGAAGAGAAGTAATTCTTAATTCCAAAAAATAACAACATTGGCGCCGACGCGACGGGGGAAGTCGCGAGCGTAGCGAACGCGACTAGGAAAATCCAAAGATTTTCCGTGGCCCCCTCGGGGTGTCGCGTAGGACATGGAACGAAGTGACATGTCCGTAGGCCGCCATTGTTGTTGTTATTTTTTTAAGATGCTATAATTATTCCTTAACCTTTATCACAACACCAGAACTAATAAACAACGTTGCGATAACACTTGGAATCATCGCAACAGTATTTGCGTCAAAAGGTCCGTAGGTTTCCAGTTCTGGACCGACAAATTCTTCCATAGTTTGCAGAAATTTAACATGCATCAATGCAGCTTCTTTTTCAATACTTTCCTGTTCAATTATTTCTTTACTCTCAAAAACTTCTTTCTGTTCAGAAATTATTTTTTCTTCTTTTCTAAGAGAAACGAGAACAGGATGCTCTATTTCACGTCGAGAGACAGAAGAAATAGATGAAGAACCAACACTCAGCGAGCTCACCACAGCAGCAATCTGTTGTTTAGGAATCATTCCACGAATAAGTTTTTCTAAAACATCAACTCTATAGGTATCAAGCAATCGAGTCAATTGTTGGTAAAATTCCATCTCTTGTGGAAGAAGAACATCCACATTCATCGTGCTCATTTTTGTTCGTGATTTATTCAGCGCCATCATGAGAATCTTCTTCTCACGCCGTTCATAAATCTCCTTGATAATCTTTTGAACATTTTCATATTGGATCGTTAATTTCTTGATTTCATCAAACGAATCAATGCCAGATTCATGGTCACGCTTGCGGATAAGTTCTTTTTTTTGTTTGAGATAATGCACCGTGTCATCGAAGAAGGAAGGTTGGAGCTGCTGTAAATCCTCTCGTCGTTTTTCCATGCGAAGAATGTCAAAAAGCGTCTCATACGTAATGGCAATTCGCTGTTCTCCCTGTTCAGGATTCTGAAGAGCACTGCTATCGCTGTTATTTGAATCAGAATTCTGCCCAATTTCGCCTTCCCCTTCTTCCATAACAAAATGATAATTCTTTTTCTTTAAAACAATGATTGTCCATCGTCGAGAACAGTAAGGATAAAACTACCTCTAAGTAGTTGTTTTCTAACAAAAGTTTAAAAAAGAGGGATCCATTCATGAAAGGATGGCAACATTAACCTATGAGACCTTACAATTTCGTGAACAAGAAAACGCGCTGAAAGTCATCTTCCTCAAAGCATATTACTTTCTCCTCACCCATGAAGAACTTCATGCATTAGGAACATACAGCATAACAGATAATAGTATCACATTTCCTGAGCTTAACGAAAAAAAACTCCTGCATAAATTCAACATTCTGATAGAAAAAGGATTCCAAAACCTGATTGGCGTCTACACGCGTAAAAAAACATTCTATATTCACAAAAATGCAGGTATCCCTCTGATTGGAACAAGATTTATCGGAATTCAGGATAGAGGATCTAATTTTCTTGAGGTAAAGCCGATCACTGGCTGCACTATGGGCTGCACATTCTGTTCTGTTGATGAAGGGATTGGCTCAAAAAAAGGATATGACTTTTTCGTTGAGCGAGAATATTTAGTGGAAGAAACGAAAAAACTCCTTGACATCAAAGAATGTTCCAATATCCATATCTACATTAATGTGCATGGTGAACCGCTGCTCTACCCAGAAATTGTCGAGCTTGTTGCAGATCTGAAAGCAATCGAGTGGGTAAAAGAAATCACTATTATCACAACAGCAGCATTATTGACAGAAGCGATGATCGATCAGCTTGCAAAAGCAGGACTAACCGAACTAAACGTCTCCATTAGTGCAATAGAAGTAGATGCAGCGAAAAAAATCATGGGAAATCCTGCGTACAATATTGATCATGTCAAGAAATTGGTTTCGTATGCAGCAAAGAAAATGCATGTTACGATTGCGCCGGTGTGGGTAGACAATATAAACGACGAGGAAATGGAAAAAATCATTGCGTTTGGCAAAGAAATCCACTGTCCAGTACGTATCCAAAAATTTTGTCATAACAAATTCGGAAGAAATCCAGTAGAAGAAATATCCTGGGATGAATTTTTCAAAAAAATTGAAGCGTTGGAAAAAAAGACTGGCATAAAACTTAAGGAAGATGTGGAAAAATATACGCTGGAAACAACAAAAGAGTATCCTGTTCCATTCAAGCGACGGGAAACTATTGAAGCGCCAATCATTGGTTCTGGGCGATATTTTCATGAAAAGCTGTGTGTTGCAGGAGATCGGTTAATCAGTGTTCCGATGTGCAAAAAACAGCAAGGCACAATCAAAATAAGAATTCTCAAAACAACAAATAATATTATTGTAGGAGAAGAACTATAAACAGAGATACATTTTTCCATCGATTAAACAATCCCTAAATCCTCATTCGTTGCTGTAGAACAAATACAAATGCATTTATCCTTATACACACTATCACCATATGCTTCTCCACGTTCTGCGCATCCTTTGCTACAATCTGCTTTACAAATATTATAATTCTCAACAACAGCAGGATCTTGAATATCATAAATAAAAATGCTGTAGCCAATCACTGCAATTGGTTCATACTCTTTCAACCAATTGGCACAACCATACTGATTACCCATAAAATCATAAAGACGATCAACACTGATCACGTGAATGCCGGGCGTCGGTGCGCAGGCAATACTCATGGAGGTAATGCCACGATAAAGCGGATCTTCGCTGCCAAAATATGTCATTCTAATCGTCTCATTACCATGACCATTATCTTCAAGCCATTTCCCTGTTTCTTTCAATGCTTGTCCCCAATCTAAGTTAGAGTCAAGAAGATATTTGTAGCCATTTTCTGATCCTCCAGCAAACTCGTTGAAGTACGCGATGTAATACGGATATGCAAGAAGTGTTCCGATAAGGAGCCAACCAATAAGGACGCCTAAAATATATGTTGCGTGATGTTTGTATTTGACAAAAGGTTCTTTTAGTGCATCCCAGTTTGTGACCACAAGAGATCCTGTAAAGACGTAGAGGAAAGGATAGACTGGAAGAATGTGTCGTAACCCAATGTTAATATCATTCACGACAAAAGAAAGAAAATAAAGAGCAGCTGGAACAAGGAGGAAGAGTTCGTTTCGCAAGTCATGCCATTGCTGTACTCGTGTTTTAAAGAACACAAAGAATGCAGCAATAAATAAAAGAATGGTTGGAATCGGTGTTTTTACAAAAAATGCAACGATAAAATAATACCACCATCCTTCTTGCGAGTTCATGCCGAGAAGATATGCGGGATGACCTGCAGTGGAGTGGGTGAGGACATCTTTAAAACCAACAATATATTCGCTGAAGTTCACGAACCCATATGTTGCAAAAAGAAAGAAGATACCTATGAGTAAAATAATGCCAAATATTTTTCCTGCGCGAGTGAGTTCCGCAGTTCCTTTGTCGCTTGTAATAGACTCATAAAATCCAAGAAAAACATTTTGCTTTTGTTTGTTTTCATTATGTTCCTGTTTATTTTCTGTACCTGTTTTTACTTCTTTATTCTGTTCATGTCTTTCTTTATGCGACTTCACGTAAGCAAAGAAGAGATGCAATGCATAAAGTACAGCAATAAATCCAATGACATAAACGCCCGTATATTTGATCGCGAAGCAAAGTCCAACAAGGAGACCAAGCACAACAAGTTCTTTTGTGGAAAAAGCAGTTTCTGTTTTGTCTTTTGTGTATTTCCAGAAATAATAGACAAGGACAAAAATTGCTGCGCTAATGGGAATATCTGTCTGAACAATTGATGAATGCGCAATAATGTTTGGATCAAAAACATACAATCCAAGTGCAAGTGCGCCTGCTTTCCAGCCATACAACTCTGTTGCCCAACGATAGACATAATAGCCCAGAATTATACCAATGATGACGATCATGAATCTGCTCCAGAAATAGAGTTGGTCAGCGTCATTGCCACTCCAGTACAAGAATTGTCTACCAAACTCCCATTGATCCCCACGTTCCCAGTAGCCAGGATCTTCAGGAAGGTGTGGTTGAATGATCAAGAAAGGCAGTGTTGCCCAGAGTTTGATGAATGGTGGGTGTTCAGGATTAATTTTGTAATCAAAATATTTCCAATAGGTGTAGCCTGCAGGAATGTGTGCAACTTCATCGCTTGTTGCGGAATTAATGCGCATGCTTCCCATTGCAAGGATAAAGAATATTGCGAGCAAACAAAAAGGAATCCACTTTTTTTCTTCAGAATTTTCCATCGAGAAGGGATGTTTTCTTTGATTTATTAAGGTTGTTGTTTTCTAGTAAGCGTGATTAAGAAAATGATTTATAATAGTAAAGATTCCTTAATGCGATATGAATAAGCTAAATTCTGTCTCCTTCACTCCATTTTTATATATCTTGCTCATTATTTCTCTTCTATTCTTGGTAGGCTGGATAACAGAGATTCCAGTGCCTTTCATTCAATCACAAGAATTATGTTTGCAATATTTCGCACAAGGAACATTGTACGGCGGGCAGCCATACTGTGTTCAAGGACCAGTTACATATATGGTTGCATATCTGTTACAGTTTCTTCCAATATCATTTGCACATGCACTACAGATGTTTTATCTTCTTTCAATTATATTCACAACATATTTTGTCTACAAAATAAAAGAAGCAGAAACAAAGGAGAACAGTTTTGTTTTTATTATATTCTTGTGCCTATTTCTTTTCTTAAAAGAGAACGATTTTGCAACGTTTGTTGCATTACCTTTTCTTGTTCTAGGAACATATTACCTCATTTATAGGAAGCGAAAAGTTTTTGGTTCTATTTTGCTTGGATTTGCTTTATTCTCAAAAATACAAACACTTTTTGTCATTGGACCACTCATTCTATTTTATATGGTTAATGTATACCAAAACTTCAATAAAGAGGTTCTAGTAAAAGATAAAATAAGGAAGTTAGGAAAAGAGACTTTGATAATTGTATTTCCTTCTGTGGTTATCCTTTGCATTTCAATTATACTGTTTGATTATTTTTTACAATATTATATTATTGTCCATCAAATTCATCCTATAACAACTGCGCTAAAGAATGTCCTCATTGACGTGGTAACGTTCAAATATGCATTTGGTGGTATGTTCCTCATATTATATATTGGAATATTTTCAGTCGTAATTCGAATTATTGAGAATAAGTTCGATGTATTCTCATTTATAGTTGGTTTATCTCTTCCCATTTTTTTTGTGAAAGTAGCAGTGTCTTTTGGTATAACTAGCGTTGTAACATTGTATCGTTATTTCCTTATATTTGCTCCATTTTATTTTATTTTGATGTATAAACTAAAAGCAGAATTTGCAGCCTATAAAAAGCAAACAAAAGGATTTTTCTTTTTTGGTTTGCTCTTTCTTTCGATTCCATTATATCAAGCGCTTGGTGGTCTTACTCTCAATGATGTTAGTGATGGAAGTCTTTTCAATGATCAGAGGATAATAATGAAAATAGAAAAAGAAGTTGTAGCACCGTTATTTTACTTAAACACAACAGGCAAGATTCTTGTAGCTAAGGAATATGTAACGATGTTTGGAACAGAATATCCTTTTTTATACCTTGAGAAGGAGCAGTTTGTTAACATAAACCCAGACATTTATGATAATTATACTAATCTAAGACCAGACAGATCTTTTGCCGAACAATTTGTGACGTTAGGGATAGTCTCATCTTTAGAAGAGTATGAACCAGCAAAAAGAGTTAATAAAACAGAAATAGAATCAGAACTTTATAATCACACATATCAAATAATTCTATTGAGGCCATACAATGATTTTCTAACATATATACTCAGTTTTAATACCAATTTTATAGAACAAGAATACTGTGCGGGCTCTATCCCTTTTTTAGTGGGCCCTTATTTTCCAAATAACATAAATTATGAGTCTATTTATTTTTTAAATAAAGAAGATTGTAAAAGATTTGGAAAAGAAGTGGTAACTCCATATTATCAGAAAAAATTTCCTTTATTTTGTCATAGAGCGAAGCTGCTGGCTGATGAAGTTAAAGAAGTTGCAGAGAAAAACAAGATAATAATAAATCAAGATTGTAATTCTCTAACAAAAACAGCGCTTTTCATAACACCTGTACAGATACAAGGAGCGTATATAGCATTCTTCATTTTTTTGTTTCTATGGAGTTGTTTCTTTGTGGTTATAAAAAAGACCAAAAATACGCTGTAAACATTTTTTGCTTTTTACTCCTTAAATATATACATCTCTTTCTTCAATGGGGTCCATTTATGGATTATATATCCAAAAAGGGTCAATAAAGTCCTAAAACAATAATCAACTGTCTGATACACGCTTGGACTCTTGCTCTCCTTGCCATAATATGTTGGAATGGGGATTTCGTTTATTTTCATTCCAGCAGCAATAAATTGTACCAAAATCTGTGAATCAAAGTAATAATCATTGGAACAAAGATGAAACGGTATTTTTTCAAGTGCTTTACAACTATAAACTCTATATCCGGAGTGAAATTCAGAAAGTTTTGTTCCAAGAATAAAATTCTCAATTACAGTCATTCCTTTGTTTCCTAAATATCTCCAAAAAGGCATCCCTCCTTTGAGAGGGTCTCCTTGCAGTCTACTTCCAAAAACAAGATCCGCGTTGCCATGAAGGATTGGTTCTAGCAGCTGAGGGATAAATTCAGGAGCATATTGTGCATCCCCATGAAGCATAACCACAACATCATATTTTTGATCAATAGCATGTTGGTACGCTATTTTCTGACTTCCTCCATATCCCTTATTTTCTTTATTCCGTATTATCTTAACATTATGCAAATTATTTTTTTCTTTATATTCCAGCGCAGTAATTACTGTATTATCTTTACTATTATTATCAATGATAAATATTTCTGCAACTTCTTTTTTAAGAGAAGAAGGAATCCTATCGAGAACTGTTGCGATAGTTAATCCAACATTATATGCTGGGATAAAGATTGCTATTTTAGTCATGGTAGATGTTGGTTTATCTTATCTTTTTATCTTTAATGGTTTTACATGTTGTGATCAGGAGAAAAAGAACTATAAAAAGGTAAAAATAAAGTTCCTGGATTTGAGCAGGAAGTAAAATGCGCGTTACTTTACTATAATTTTGGCAACTCTTGTTTATTGGAATTCCATTCTCATTCATCACTGTATCAACTATCTTCACAGCATCTTCTCCTCTTGAACATAATTTTTCGTAATTTTGAGAGTAATAAGTTTTAACAGTATTATAAAAATCAAGGCACTCATTATCGTTAAAAAAATAGACAGTTAAAAAAGTATTTTTTTTTGTAGGAAAGTCAAGATCTATAATGATAGGAACATAAACACGACAAATGTATTTTATGCTTTCTTTATTTGTTGTGATGATACTATCTATAATATCAACATCAGGGTATTGAATAATAGCAGTAATCTCACCGAGTCTTTCTTGGATATAAGTGTTATTCACCGAATATGGTGTTGTGTATTCATCAAGAGATGAAAGAATTCCGAGGGTAACAAATTGTGGTGCAAATGTCATATCAGGTCTGAGAGAAGAAAGGTTATCATGAAGACTTGGATCAATGTTAATAAAACGAGAGTCATCAAGATAAACAAAAGGAGTTTTATTTGTGCCCATACTTGGATAGTCCTTCGATATAAGGACTTTTCCTTCTGTCTTAATCAGAAAAAGAGGATATATAAACTCTGTTTTTATCTTTGCGCTTATTTTTTGATCATTAAATATACTGAAATCACTTATGTCAGCAAATTGGAATGAAGAGAATGTAACCACAAGAGGTATAGTAAAGACAATGATCATGAAGAAAAGAAGAAAAATATGTTGATAAGAATAAAGTTCCTCCTTAACCTTAAACATTAACAGTAAATAAAATGGGACAAAGAGTAAAAAATATCTATACAACGTGATGATACTTGTAGGCCCAAATGACATTCCTACTTTTATAAAAAAGAAAGGGAGTGAGATGAGGCATATAAACGAATAAACATCAAATTTCTTTTGGATAAGTCTAAAGAGAGTAACGGCAATTCCTAGGCTAAGTATAAGATACATTCCTCCATAATCTAAAACCATAGTGGGGAAAATTCTAAGAATCTCTGATAAAGAAGTTGCCATAGGATGAATAAGATGAACAAGATAATAATATTCTAAAAAATAATCATAACGAAAGTAAAAATAGACGAACAGAAAAATTGGAGGACTAAGAACAGGTATTATTTTTTTTAGGAGGTCTTTCCAGAAAGTGAGTTTAGTAAAGTAAGGAAGTTCTATCTCTTCATTATGTTTTTTAAAGAAACTAAGGAAGAAAAATAAATAAACTGGAATAACTAAAAAGAGAGTTTGTAGTTTTGAAAACAGAGCAAGGCTAAGAAAAAATGATCCCAGAATAGTCTTTTCTGAAAAAGAGAAATAATAGAAACCCATAACAAGAAAAAAAAGAGCAACAACTGTTGCAAAATCATTTTCTTTAATAAAGATAAATAAAAAGAGAAAACAAAGAAAAAGGATTTTCTTATTATTGGTCTCTTTCTCTTTGATAGCACAAAGAAAATGAAATGAAAAAAACAAGAGGATTAATGCAAATATTTTTAGTGAAATATCAAAGGAGAGGGGAAGCATTTGGATAAGAAATGCAATAGTATACGTAACAGACCCCTGAACACAGTATGGTTGTCCACCATAAAGGGTGTCTTCTTCAAAAAATTGAAGACAAAGTTCTCGTGATTGGATAAAAGGTGTTTGGAATTGCTGAAAAGAAGTCCATCCTGTTAAAAAGAGCAGAGTCAAGATTATGACAAATGTGAACAGTTCTGTTATTATTTTGGATTTATTCACTTTTTCACCCAACAAACTTCACTGCAATCGTTGTATTATCCGGATAATAAATCTGATGTATTCCATTAATCTCTTTCAGTTCAAAACCGCGGAAGACATAAAGATTATGCTGACTCTCATTAAAACAGATATTAATATCACAAATTTCGTATCCGGTTGTATTTTCTAAACCAGAAGCTAAATACAGTGCAGGATCAGTTTTCAAATAATAAAGAATGTACACGCCTATTCTGTCCATGCTGTTTGCGCTGAAATAGACATGCTCATACTGCGCACAAACGGAAGTCACATAGTCAAGCAGGGGTTCATTGTATACCATCCAGTAATCGTAAGAATACGTTTTGTAATCAGTAAAATATTCCTGATAATAGAATCCTGCTTGAACACCAACAACAATAAAAATAATTCCAGAGAAAAAAAGTGTCATCTTATTCCGCTTCTCTTGATCTGAAACGAAGAATAATGCTTTCTCAAAAAGAAAGAACACCCCGAGCGTACTCAAAACAGCAAATAACGGCGCGCCAATAAAGCTTCGCAATCCATGCGGGGTATCACCATACATGAAGCTTGCTGCAACAGGAAATAAAACAAACCAAAGCAAAAGCATTTGACACTTCTTATCAGCACGCTGTTGAAAAATAAAAATAAACCCAAGCAGCACAAGCACAATATCGCCAGGAAACAAAAATCCCCAATCATGAAGATGATGTCGTAATCCATCATCACCAGAAAAGAATAAAAATGAAGGAGTATAATGAGAAATATAATTAAACACAAATATAAAAACAGGATGCTCACTCAACGTAAAAATAGATCCTTGTTGAAAGCGTGCGTTTCCTTCGCCAGCAAGAGAAAGAAGGTACAAAGGAGAAACAAGAAGCGTAAAAAGCAAGATACATATGACAAGTACTTTTTTCCCATCATTGCTGAAAAAGAATGCTCTATAAATCAACACTAATCCAATCAAAAAAACTGGAACAAATAGTTTTGCGACACCATAGGAATACACACAAAGAGCAAAGAACAAAACAGCTGCAAGAAACCATTTCATCTTTTTTTCTGCATCGAAGCCTTTGTAAAAAAATAACAATCCAACCAAAAAAAGGAAAACGAAACTAATCCCTTCAAATGCAACTCTACTCAAAAAGGTGTGCCAGGGTTGTATCGCAAGCAAAGCAGCGCTCATCAATCCAATTTTTCTATCAAATAGTTCCGAAACAAGAAAATAAATCACAGCAACAGCAAGCACACCGAAGACAACAGAGGTAAATCGCACAGCAAAATCATTCAGCCCAAAAAGAAAGATGGATGGAACCATGGAATAAATAAACAATCCATGTCGATACTCACCAAACGCTTCAAAATAAAGAGGAAAGGAAACACCATGTTCATCTTTCCCTGTTTGGAGAATGCTGTATGCATTATATGCGCTGCTGACTTCATCGATATATAGTCCTGGAGGATTATCTGCAAGATCATAAACACGAAGAGAAAATGCGATGGTGAGAATCACGAGAAGACAATATAAATGATAATTCTTTTTGAACGAAGCAATGAAATGATTCTCACTCATGCATATCTTCCTCTAAACACATTCCATCTGATCCGCAAAAGATCAGAAAACATCAAGAGAGAATCGCGAACAACACGAATTTTACTTCTCTCATCATTGGACCAAGTAATCGGCACTTCTTTAATGACAAAACCAAGTTTCTTTGCAATGAAAAGTTGTTCTGCGTCAAAACAAAATCCATCAATCTGTTGTCGTTGTGCAATTGCAGTTGCAACATCTTTTCTAAACAACTTAAAACCACATTGAGAATCGTGAAGCTCTGGAAGTAGTAAAACGCGAACAAAGAAAGGAAAAATCCGACCGAGTGTGCTGCGAAGAAACGGCTGTTTGACAACTATCTGAGACATGGGAAGGTTTCGCGAGCCGATAACAACTGCCGCGTTTCCTGCATACCTAATGCAAGTCTCCAATTCTTCAATAGGGGTGCTTAAATCTGCATCGGTAAACAGGATCCAGAGTTTTGTCGCAGCAAGAAATCCTTGTTTGACGCTGTATCCTTTTCCTTTGTTGCAAGGATTGTCAAGAACTTTAATTTTTTTATTTCCTAACTCTCTAGCGAGTTCCAAAATAACATCTTTTGTTTTGTCAGTGGAACCATCATTCACCACAATAATTTCGTAATTGTGCTTTTTACGATCAAGATATGCAACAATCCCTTCTAATGTCTTTCTAATCCGCTTTTCTTCGTTGTATGCCGGGATGATGACAGAGAGTTCCATGAGAGAAAGATAATGGCCGGATTTAAATAAATATTGCAACTAGGAGAAGGCTCTGTAGAAAGTCTCGAAAAATATAAAACCCCCTTGAACCGCTAGGCTCATGGGGTGGGATGAATCATTCGAGGTGATTCACCCCATGAAGAAAAAAGAGACACTAAAAGATAAAGCTTATCGT
>Ga0247727_10000166_pt1 | contig 148490 bp, 153 predicted proteins | sample WisWelCaveWW1625_FD_202498 | JGI IMG/M metagenome (GOLD analysis project Ga0247727, IMG submission 202498) | Biofilm microbial communities from Wishing Well Cave, Virginia, United States - WW16-25 | ecosystem: Environmental > Aquatic > Deep subsurface > Groundwater > Cave microbial mat... | reverse complement strand
TCGATCGCGGTGATCACGCCGAAGTTCTGCCCCATGTAGTTGCCCTTCCTAACCCGGTACAGGTTCGGGCCGGCCTTGACCAGCGCGAAGGTTTCCTTGTTCTGCGTGATGGTGCCGAGCATCACGATCGACTCGAGCGGGAACGCTTCGAGCGGCTCGGACGGGCGCTTCTTCTGCTCCTCGATCAGCGCGGTCGACGCGCTGGCGGCGCGGCCGGCGGCCGCCACCTCGATGCGCTCGGGCCGGAACGGATCGATCTGGCCCTCGGCGGTGTACGGCACCGGCTCGTAGGGGCGCACCTGCGGCAGCGGGTCGACCCGCCCGCGCAGGTCCTTGGTGAGCTGGTTGAGCTCCTCCTTGAGGTCGCCGTGCTCGTCGCCGCCGCAGCCCGCCAGGGCCGCCGCGGCCGCGAGCAGCGCGACGCGCAGGCCGACGCGCATCATTTCTTGCCGCCCTTCTTCGCGGCCGCCTTGCGCTGCTGCTGGACTTCGTCGTCGTCGAGGTAGCGGAAGGTGCGCGCCACGGCGTCCATCGTCAGGTTGCCGTCCTTGCCGGCGGCGATGTTGACGTTGTTCAGCGTCACGATGCGCGACAGCTGACCGACGTCGCTCGCGAACGCGCCCATGTCGTGGTAGGTGCCGGTGACCTTGACGTCGATCGGCAGCTCGGCGTAGAAGTCGCGCCGGATTTCGCTCGCCGCCGGCTTGAACAGCTCGAACTGCAGGCCGCGGCCGAGACCCGCCTGGTTGATGTCGACCAGCAGCGCCTCCATCTCCGTCTTGTTGGGCAATTGCTTCAGCAGCGCGCCGAACTGGGTGCCGATCTCGCGCAGCTGCTGGCGGTGCAGGTCGAGGTTGATCGCCTGCTTCTTCTTGCCGACGTACTCGTCCTTCAGCTTGACCTCTTTCTGCTGGCCGGCCTCGAGTTCCTCGAGCTGCCCCTGGTTGATGCCGAAGAAGCCGCCCACCGGCACGCCGACCAGGATCGCGAGCAGCACCAGGATCTTGGGCGCCGCGTGCCAGGTGCCGGGTTCCTTCCAGTTGGTGCGCTTGAATTCCTCGATCAGCGCGTTGAAGTCGACCGCCATGGCGCTACCCTTTCTTCGCCGGCGCGCCCGGCGCGGCCGCCGGCTTCGCGTCCTTCGCCGGCTCCTTCAGCGCCGCGCGCTTCTGCGTGACGTACATGTTGAATTCCGACACGCGCTTCTTGTCCACGCTGCCCGCCTTGACCTCGACCAGCTCGGGTTTCTCGAGCCACGGCGAGGCCTCGAAGCTGCGCATCAGCGTGGAGACGCGCGCGCTCGACTGGGCGTAGCCAACGATGTGCACGCGCAGCCCGGCCTGGCGCATCGACTTCAGGTACACGCCGTCGGGCATCTGGCGCACCATCTGGTCGAGCAGGTGCACGGTCTGCGCGCGGTCGGCCTGCAGCGTCTCGATGATCGTCTTGCGCGCGAGCAGCGTCTGGATCTGGTTCCGGAGCTCGTTGATGTCGGCGATGTCCTTGTCGAGCTTCTTGATCTCGCTCGCGAGGAACGTGTTGCGGTCGTTCTGCACCTCGATCTGGCGCGCGTAGTACTGGTACACGAGGAACGCGAGCGCCAGGCCGACGATCGCCGTGCCGCCGGCCACCGTTATGAAGTGCTGGCGCGCGCGCTTGCGGCTCTCCTGGCGGTGCGGCAGCAGGTTTACGCGCGGGTTCATGCCGGGTCGAACCTCCGCATGGCGAGGCCGCAGGCGACGATCAGCGACGGCGCGTCGATCATCAGGCGCTTGAGCTGCACGCGCGGCGAGGCTTGCATCAGGGCGAAGGGGTTGGCGATGCTGGTCGCCACCTGGGTGCGCGTGTTCACCACCTGGTCGAGGCCGGGGATCACCGCCGAGCCGCCGGCGAGCAGGATGTGGTCGACCGCGTGGTACTGGGTCGAGGTGAAGAAGAACTGCAGCGCGCGCTGCACTTCCATGGAGAGGTTTTCCATGAACGGGCGCATCACCTCGGCCTCGAAGTCGTCGGGCAGGCCGCCGGAGCGCTTGGCGTTCTCGGCCTCCTCCGGGCTCATGCCGTAGCGGCTGACGATGTCCTGGGTGAGCTGGTTGCCGCCGAACGCCTGCTCGCGCGTGTAGATCGACTGGTCGTTGCGCAGCACGCTCACGTTCATCACGTTGGCGCCGACGTCGACCACGGCCACGTTCTGGTCCTTGCCGCCGCCGGGCAGCCCCTGCACCACCAGCGACAGCGCCGACTGCTGGGCGAAGGCCTCGACGTCCATCACCAGCGCCTTGAGCCCCGCGGAGTCGGCGACCGCCACCCGGTCCTCGACCTTCTCCTTGCGCGTCGCGGCGATCAGCACCTCCTGCTCCTCGGGGTTGGTCGGCGAAGGGCCGAGCACCTGGAAATCGAGGTTCACTTCCTCGAGGGCGAACGGGATGTACTGGTTCGCCTCGCTCTCCACCTGGATCTCGAGGTCTTCCTCGCGCAGCGCCCCGTTCACGATGATCTTCTTGCTGATGACCGCGCCGGTCGGCACCGCCATGGCGACGTGCCTGGTGCGCGTGCCCAGGCGCTTGTGCGCCCGGCGCACCGACTCGGTGACCGCCTCGAGGTTGTTGATGTTGCCGTCGACCACCGAGTCGCGCGGCAGCGGCTCGATTGCGTAGCGCTCGACGCGATAGCCGCCCTTGCCGCCGTCGACGATCTCGAGCATCTTCACCGAGGACGAGCTGATATCCAGCCCGAACAGCGGCGGTGCCTTCGGCTTGAACAGGTCGAATCCCATTCGTTCCGTCCCTGCTGTTTTCCTTTTGCGTATCGGCTCTTAGGCGCGATACTGAGAAATCGGATTAAATGCTAGCAACAACCCCTGCGGCTGTCTACTTTATTGTCCACAGGGGCAAGCGGGTATCATGCTCCCGTCCCGCGGCTACTGCAATTTACGCCCCGGCAACGGTCTAAGTCCCCATGTGGCTTCGCTTTGTCGCCTTCCCCCTGGCCGTGCTGGCGGGGCTGGCGCTCGCCGGCGTCCTGGCCCTCGGGTTGGTGGTAGTGCTTGCCTATCCCCAGCTGCCTTCGCTGGAAGCGCTGACCGCCTACCAGCCCAAGATCCCGCTGCGCATCTACTCCGCCGAGGGGGTGCTGATCGGCGAGTTCGGCGAGGAGCGCCGCTCCTTCATCTCGATCGCCGAGGTGCCGCAGCAGCTCAAGGACGCCATCATCGCCGCCGAGGACGAGCGCTTCTACGAGCACCCGGGCATCGACTACCTCGGCGTGATGCGCGCGGCATGGGCCAACCTGGTTGCGGGCGGGCGCCGGCAGGGGGCGAGCACCATCACCATGCAGGTGGCGCGCAACTTCTTCCTCTCCTCGGAGAAGACGCTGACGCGCAAGCTCTACGAGGCGCTGCTCGCCTTCAAGATCGAGCACAGCCTGTCCAAGGAGCAGATCCTCGAGCTCTACGTCAACCAGATTTTCCTGGGGCAGCGCGCCTACGGCTTCGCCGCCGCCTCGCAGGCCTACTACGGAAAGGCCCTCGGCCAGCTCTCGCTCGCCGAGATCTCGATGCTCGCCGGGCTGCCCAAGGCGCCCTCCATGAACCCGGTATCCAATCCGCAGCGCGCCAAGCAGCGCCAGCAGTACGTGCTGCGGCGCATGACCGAGCTCGGCCACATTGATGCAACGCAATATGAAGACGCGCTGAAGGCGCCGCTGCGCACCCGCCGCGAGATTACCGAGTACTCGGTGCATGCCGAGTTCGCCGCCGAAATGGTGCGCCAGGCGCTGGCCGAGCACTACCCCGAGGATGTCTATACCCGGGGCTTCCGCGTCTACACCACCCTGCGCAAGGCCGACCAGGAAGCCGCCTACGCCGCGCTGCGCGCCGGGGTGCTCGAGTACGACCGGCGCCACGGCTACCGTGGCCCCGAGGGTTACGTCGAGCTGCCTGCCAACCCGAACGACGACGATTTCGACGACGCGCTCGCCGACCGGCCTGACAGCGACGACCTGATCGCCGCGGTGGTGACCGCGTACGACGGCAGGCAGGTCGAGGCCGCGCTGCGCAGCGGCGAGCGCATCTCGATCCAGGGCGCGGGGCTGCAGTTCGCCGCGCGCGCGCTCGACCCGAAGGCCGCGCCGCAGCGGCGCATCCGCAAGGGCGCGATCGTGCGCGTGCAGCGCGAGGGCAAGGCCTGGCAGATCGTGCAGCTGCCCGAGGTCGAGGCGGCGTTCATCGCGCTCGATCCCCAGGACGGCGCGATCCGGGCGCTGGTCGGCGGCTTCGACTTCGGGCGCAACAAGTTCAACCACGTGACCCAGGCCTGGCGCCAGCCCGGGTCCGCGTTCAAGCCCTTCATCTACTCGGCCTCCCTCGAGAAGGGCTTCACCGCGGCGACCGTGATCTCGGACGAGCCGGTGGTGCTCGAGGCCGAGCAGACCGGCAGCCAGCGCTGGGAGCCGAAGAACTACGACGGCAAGTTCGAGGGGCCGATGCGCCTGAGGACCGCGCTCGCCAAGTCGAAGAACATGGTGTCGATCCGGGTGCTGGACGCGATCGGGCCGAAGTACGCCCAGGAGTACGTGACGCGCTTCGGCTTCGAGGCCGAGCGCCACCCGCCCTACCTCACCATGGCGCTCGGCGCCGGCTCGGTGACCGTCTGGCAGATGGCGCGCGCCTACTCGGTGTTCGCGAACGGCGGCTTCCTGGTGCAGCCCTACTTCATCCACAAGATCGTCGACGACCGCGGCAACCCGCTCGCGCTCGCCGAGCCGCGCCGCGCCGGCGACGAGGCGCTGCGCGTCCTCGACCCGCGCAACGCGTTCATCATCGACAACATGATGCAGGACGTGACGCGCTCGGGCACCGCGGCGCGCGCGGCGCGCCTCGGGCGCGTCGACCTCGCGGGCAAGACCGGTACCACCAACGAGTTCGTCGACGCCTGGTTCGCGGGCTACCAGCCCGCTCTCGCCGCCGTCGCCTGGGTCGGCTTCGACCAGCCCAAAACCCTCGGCAAGAACCAGACCGGCAGCGTGGTGGCGCTGCCGATGTGGCTCGGCTACATGGAGAAGGTGCTGAACGACTACCCCGAAATGTCGCGCACCGCCCCCCCGGGCGTCGTCGCCGTGCCGATCGTGGCGTACCCGACGGCTCCGGGCGAGGCCGCGAGGATGGTGCCCGAGATTTTCTATGCCGAGGCGGTGCCGCCGCCCGAAGTGCTGCAGCCGCCGCCGGCGCCGCTGCCGCCGGCGCTACCCGAGCAGGCTAACCCGCCGGCCTAGCTGCTCGGAAACGAGCTGCGAAAGGGCCGCGAACAGCTCCCCGCCGCCGCGCGTGTCGCGCCAGGCGGCCCCGTCCCAGCGGAAGTGGAACCCGCCCGAGCGCGCCGCCACCCAGATCTCGCGCGCGGCGCCGTGCCGGTTCACGATGATCTTCGAGCCGTCGTCGAACTCGACCTCCAGGATCCCGCCCGGCTTGCGCTCGAAGTCGATCTCGTTCGCCTCCAGTGCGCGCTCCAACCCTTCCAGCGCCGCGGCGGCCTGCGTTTCGAACTCGCGCTCTTCCATGGGGTAACATGATTTTATGCGCTTCCTTCTGGTGCTCGCGCTGCTCGCCGCCGGCTGCGGGCAAAAGGGCCCGCTGTACCTGCGCGACAGCCCGCCGCCCGGGGTAAAAACCGCGAAGCCCAAGCCCTACGAGCCGGTTCCGTACCCGCGCGAGCCGCGCGAAGCAGAACCTCAGAAGTAGCCGCCTTGCCTTTCGCCTACCGCAACGGCGTGCTCTGCGCCGACGAAGCGCCGCTCGACGACGTCGCGCGGCAATTCGGCACGCCCTGCTTCGTGTATTCGCAGGCCTCGATCGAGGCGGCCTATCTTGAATTTGCACAAGCTTTAAGCGGAAAAGACGCGCTGGTCTGCTACTCGGTCAAGGCGAACTCCAACCTCGCAGTGCTGGCGCTGCTCGCGCGCCTCGGCGCCGGCTTCGACATCGTCTCCGGCGGCGAGCTCGCGCGCGTCATCGCCGCGGGCGGGGACCCGCGCAAGACGTTCTTCTCCGGCGTCGGCAAGAGCGAGGCCGAGATCCGCTTCGCGCTCGAAAGGGACATCGACTGCATCAACCTGGAATCGGAATCCGAGCTGAACCGGGTGGCCGCGGTCGCCGCCGGCATGAACAAGCGCGCGCCGGTGGCCTTCCGGGTGAATCCCGACATCGACGCCAAGACCCACCCCTATATCTCGACCGGGCTGCGCGAGACGAAATTCGGTGTTGCGCACGGGGACGCCGCGCGCCTTTACCGTAAAGCCAATTCCATGGAAAACGTGGAGGTGGTCGGCATCGGCTGCCACATCGGCTCGCTCCTGCAGGACGCCGCGCCGTATGTCGCGGCGGTCGAGCGCCTGGTTGCGCTGGTCGACCGGCTGGAGGGCGCCGGCATCCGCCTCAGGCACATCGACGTCGGCGGCGGTATCGGCATCCGCTACCAGGACGAGACGCCACAGCCGCCCGCGGCGTTCGTCGCCGGCGCGCTCGCCGCGATCGGCCAGCGGGCGCTGCAAGTCGTCGTCGACCCGGGGCGCTCGATCGTCGGTAACGCGGGCGTGCTCTTGACGCGCGTCGAGTATGTGAAGAGCGGGTTCCTGGTGGTCGACGCGGCGATGAACGACCTGATCCGGCCAGCGCTCTACGGCGCATGGCACGAGGTGAAGGCGGTAAAGGAATCCGCGGCCGCGGGCGCTGTTTACGACATCGTCGGGCCGGTCTGCGAAAGCGCCGACTTCCTCGCGAAAAAGCGCAGGCTGGCGGCCGGCGAGGGCGACCTGCTCGCCATCCTGTCCTGCGGCGCCTATGCCATGGCGATGAGCTCCAACTACAACACCCGGCCGCGCGCCGCCGAAGTCCTCGTGAGCGGGGGGAAAATCCATTTGGTGCGCCGCCGCGAATCGCTCGAGGAGCTGTTTGCCCTCGAGCGCGTTCCGGGCTGACAATCGCCGATTCCATGACCGCCCGCCGCTTCGTGATGGTTGCCGCCCTGCTCGTCGTGCTGGCCGGCGCGGGCCTCGGCACCTATTTCGTCACCGACGGCAGGGCGAAGGAGGGCAAGTCGGCGAAGCGCAAGGGGCCTCCGCCGGTGCCGGTCACCGTCGCGGCGGTGCAGCAGCAAACCATGGCGGTGCGCCTGCACGCGATCGGCAACGTCGAGGCGTATGCGACCGTGGCCGTGAGGGCGCGGGTCGACGGCCAGATCCTGAACGTCAACTTCCGCGAAGGCGAGGCGGTCAAGAAAGGCGAGGTGCTGTTCCGCATCGACCCGCGTGCCTACGAGGCCGCGCTGCGCCAGGCCGAGGCGAACGCGCTGCGCGACGCCGCCGCGCGCGACCAGGCGCGCTCGCAGGACAAGCGCTACCAGGAGCTGCTCGAGAAGAACTTCGTCTCCAAGGAGGCGTACGCCCAGATCCGCACCAACGCCGCCACGGCCGAAGCCACCGCCAAGGCGAGCCAGGCGGCGCTCGAGAACGCGCGCCTCAACCTCGAGTACTGCACCATCCGCTCGACGCTCGACGGCTACGTCGGCCGGGTGCTGCTGCAGGCGGGCAACCTGGTGCGCGCGAACGACCCGAACGCGTTGGCGGTGATCAACCAGGTGCGCCCGATCTACGTCAACTTCGGCATCCCGGAGCAGCACCTGGCCGACGTGCGCAAGCACATGGCGGCCGGCCCGCTTGCGGTCGAGGTGGTGCCGGTCGATGCACAGCAGGGCGCGCCGCGCGGCACGCTGATCTTCGTCGACAACGCGGTCGATCCGAGCACCGGCACGATCCGCCTGCGCGGCCAGTTCGAGAACCAGGACGCCGCGCTGTGGCCGGGCCAGTTCGTGAACGTCAGCCTGCGCCTCTACGAGCAGGCCGACGCGCTGGTGGTGCCGGCCACCGCAGTGCAAACCGGGCCGGACGGGCAATACGTCTACGTGATCGGCGATGACATGACCGCCGATCTGCGCCGCGTGAGCGTGACGCGCACCGACGGCGAGCGCGCGATCATCGCCAAAGGCGTGGCCAAGGGCGAGCGCGTCGTCACGCGCGGGCAGCTGCGGCTCGGTCCCAAGACGCGCGTCCAGATCGGCAAGCCTGCGGCGGAGGCTTCGTGAACGTCTGCGAGATTTTCGTCCGCCGCCCGGTGATGACCGTGCTCGTCATGATCGGCATCCTGATCTTCGGGCTCGCCGCCTACCGGCTGCTGCCGGTCTCGACGCTGCCGAACGTGGACTTTCCGACCATCCAGGTGAGCGCCGACCTGCCCGGCGCCAGCCCCGAGACCATGGCCTCGTCGGTGGCCACGGTGCTCGAGAAGCAGTTCTCGACCATCGCCGGCATCGACGAGATGACCTCGGTGAGCGGCCAGGGCGTGACGCGCGTCACCATCCAGTTTTCCCTCGACCGCGACATCGACGCCGCGGCGCAGGACGTGAACTCGGCGATCGCCTCGGCGGCGCGCCAGCTGCCGGCCACCATGCCCTCGCCGCCCTCGTTCCGCAAGGTGAATCCGGGCGACTTCCCGGTGTTCTACCTGGCGCTCACTTCGGAAGCGCTGCCGCTGTCGACCGTCAACGAGTACGCCGAGACCTACCTCGCGCAGCGCATCTCGACGATCAACGGCGTGGCGCAGGTGAACATTTTTGGCCAGCAGAAGTACGCGGTGCGGGTGCAGCTCGATCCCAACGCGCTCGCCGCGCGCAGCGTCGGCATCAACGAGGTCGAGCAGGCGGTGGCGAACGCCAACGTCAACATCCCGACCGGCTCGCTCTACGGCAAGGAGCGCGTGTTCGCCGTGCAGTCGACCGGCCAGCTGCAGAACGCGGCCGCGTTCCGGCCGGTGATCGTCACCTACCGCAACGGCGCGCCGGTGCGGCTGCAGGAGCTCGGCCGCGTCATCGACAGCGTGCAGAACGACAAGGTCGCCGCCTGGTTCAAGGACAAGCGCGGCATCGTGCTCGCCATCCAGCGCCAGCCGGGCACCAACACCGTGGAGGTGGTCGACAACATCAAGAAGCTGCTGCCGACGTTCCGCGCCGAGGTTCCGCCCGCGATCGACATCGAGGTGCTGTTCGACCGCTCGGTGACGATCCGCGCCTCGGTGCAGGAGGTGCAGTTCACACTGTACCTGGCGCTGATGCTGGTGGTGCTGGTCATTTTCCTCTTCCTGCGCAACATCCCGGCGACCGTGATCCCGGCGCTCGCGCTGCCGATGTCGATCATCGGCACCTTCGTGGTGATGTATGTGCTGGGCTTCAGCCTGAACAACATCTCGCTGATGGCGCTCACCCTGTGCGTCGGCTTCGTGGTCGACGACGCCATCGTGATGCTGGAGAACATCACGCGCCACATCGAGCAGGGCAAGAGCGTGATGCAGGCGACCCTCGACGGCTCGAAAGAGATCGTGTTCACCATCGTGTCGATGACGCTGTCGCTCGCCGCGGTGTTCATCCCGGTTCTGTTCATGCCCGGGATCCTCGGCCGGCTGCTGAACGAGTTCGCCGTGACCATCATCGCCGCGGTGCTGATCTCGGGCTTCGTGTCGCTCACGCTGACGCCCATGATGTGCAGCCGCATCCTCAAGCCGCACCGCGCCGACGCGCGCCACGGCCGGCTCTACATGGCTTTCGAGCGCGGCTTCGATGCCTGGAGGCACGCCTACGACGGCTCGCTGCGCTGGACGCTGCGCCACCAGCGCACCGTGATGGTCCTGTTCGTCGCCATCTGCGTGGCCACCGGGATCCTGTTCGCGCGCGCGCCCAAGGGCTTCCTGCCGAGCGAGGACTCGGGCCAGCTGTTCTGCTTCGTCGAGGCGCCGCAGGATGTCTCGTTCGAGGCCATGGCCGGGCTGCAGCGCCAGGTGGCCGACATCATCCGCAAGGATCCGAACGTCGAGGCGGCGATGTCGTTCATCGGCGCCACCGGTTTCTCGCCCTCGCTCAACATCGGGCGCATCACCATCACGCTCAAGCCTTTCAAGGAGCGCAAGCCCGCCGACCAGGTGGTGCGCGAGCTGCGCCCCAAGCTCGCCAACGTGCTCGGCGCCAAGGTGTTCATCCAGAACGTGCCGGCGATCCGCATCGGCGGCGGCCTCACCAAGAGCCCCTACCAGTACGTGATGCGCAGCGCTTCGGCCGACGAGCTCTACCAGTGGGCGCCGCGCATCGAGCAGAAGCTGCGCACGCTGCCCGGGCTGGTCGACGTGACGAGCGACCTGCAGATCACGCGCCCCGAGGTCACGGTCGAGATCGAGCGCGAGAAAGCCTCCGCGCTCGGCGTTTCGGCGCAGCAGATCGAGATGGCGCTCAACAACGCCTATGGCTCGCGCCAGGTATCGACGATCTACACCTCGACCAACCAGTACTTCGTGATCATGGAGCTCGCGCCGCGCTACCAGACCGACCCGTCGGTGATGCCGATGCTCTACGTGCGCTCCTCCACCGGCGCGCTGGTGCCGCTGAACGCCGTGGCCAGGTTCTCCTACGGCGTCGGGCCGCTGCAGGTGACGCACCATGGGCAGCTGACCTCGGTGACCTTCTCCTTCGACCTGCGGCCCGGCGTCGCGCTGTCGCAGGCGATCGACCAGGTGCAGGCCGGAACGCGCGAGCTGCAGGTGCCCGCCACCCTGTCGGGCACCTTCGCCGGCACGGCGCAGGCCTACCAGAGCTCGCTGCAGGGCATGGGGATCCTGATCATCCTATCGATCGTGGTGATCTACCTGGTGCTCGGCATCCTCTACGAGAGCTTCATCCACCCGCTCACCATCCTCTCGGGCCTGCCGACCGCGGGCCTGGGCGCGCTCGTCACGCTGATGGCGTTCGGCGTCGAGCTCAACATGTACGCCTTCGTCGGCATCATCATGCTGATCGGCATCGTGAAGAAAAACGCGATCATGATGATCGACTTCGCCATCGAGGCGCAGAGGAAGGACGGCAAGCCGCCCGAGGAAGCGATCCACCAGGCGGGCCTCGTGCGCTTCCGCCCGATCATGATGACCACCATGGCGGCGCTGATGGGCAGCCTGCCGATCGCCATCGGCTTCGGCGCCGGCGGCGGCGCGCGCATGCCGCTCGGTCTCGCGGTGGTCGGCGGCCTGGTGCTGTCGCAGGTGCTCACGCTCTACATCACGCCGGTGATCTACCTCTACTTCGAGCGGCTGCAGCAGCTCTTCAAGCGCGAGCCCCAACCGGCCGTGGGTGATGCCCGAGTCGCGTAGCCTCGCGGTGTTCTGCGACTTCGAGAACATCGCGCTCGGCGTGCGCGAGGCGAGGTATTCCCAGTTCGACATGGAGAAGGTGCTCGAGCGGCTGCTCGCCAAGGGCTCGATCGTGGTGAAGAAGGCCTACTGCGACTGGGAGCGCTACAAGGAGTTCAAGAGCACCATGCACGCCGCCTCCTTCGAGCTGATCGAGATCCCGCACCTGCGCCAGTCGGGCAAGAACTCCGCGGACATCCGCATGGTGGTCGACGCGCTGGATCTCTGCTACACCAAGGCGCACGTCGACACCTTCGTCATCGTGAGCGGCGACTCGGACTTCTCGCCGCTCGTGTCCAAGCTGCGCGAGAACGCGAAGACCGTGATCGGGGTCGGCGTCAAGAACTCGAGCTCCGACCTGCTGATCAACAACTGCGACGAGTTCATCTACTACGACGACCTGGTGCGCGCCGACGAGCAGAAACGTCGCGCGGCGAAGAAGCGCCGCGACGCGGCGCCGGCGGGCGCCGCGGGCGACAAAGGCAACGGCGACAAGAAGCAGGAGGCCTTCGACCTGATGCTCGGCACGCTGGAAGCGCTGATGGCCGAGCGCGACGCCGACGAGCGCGTCTGGGGCTCGATGGTGAAGCAGGCGCTGAAGCGCCGCAATCCCGGCTTCAACGAGTCGTACTATGGCTTCCGTGCCTTCTCCGACCTCCTCGAGGAAGCCGAGAAAAAAGGCCTCATCAAGCTCGAAGCCGACGAGAAGTCCGGCGGCTACGTGGTCAAGCCCGCCCAGTAACGGCGACGAAGCTCGGCTACGGAGGATTGAGCTGCTGGTAGGCGGCGTTGGCCACGTTCAGCAGGTCTTCCTTGGTGATGTCGCCCGAGGACAGCGCGTAGCCGAGCTTACTGTCGACCCAGTAGAAGACCCCGACGTTGCCGTTGAGCGCGTAGCGGAACGCGGTCGAGCGATTCGACCCCATGTCGCTGCGCACATAAAGCGTCACGCGCGTGCCGCGGTTGCACTGGTACATGAAGTGCGCCACCGGCCCGTTTTCGCCGGGGAGCAGACGGCCGCCGATCAGGCTGTAGCCGACCGCTTCGAGTTTCGGCGCGCGCAGCTGCGTGCCGAGGCGCTTCGACAGCCAGGCGACGAGGTGTGCTTCCTGGTCGGCGCCGACCTCGACCGGATGCCGCACCTCCGGGGAATACGTGGCATGCGCCACTGCCGCGCGCCGTGCCAGTAGCGCCGCGCCTTCGGCCGCGGGCGCCGCAGCGGGCCGCATGGAGTGCAACTGCCAGCCGGCGGCGGCGCCGAGCGCGGCGCCGAGCGCGACCCAGACGGCGATGAGCGCGGCGCGGCGCATGCGCGCCGGCTGCAAGGCGCGCTCCAGCCGCTCGGGCACGGGCTCCTCGAGCACGCCGCGGTACGTGCCGCGCAACTCCTGCGCGAGACGCCGGTAACCATCGATGCGCTCGGCGTCGTCGGGATGCGCCGCGAGCCACGCCGCCACCGCCGCGCGGCGCTCCTCCGGCAGCTCGCCGTCGGCGTAGGCCTGGAGATCAGTCTCCGTGACCGGATGATCCGTCATTTCACGACCTTCAGCTTTGCGGCGGTAACCTGGCCCAGCATCATCGCGCGCAGCTTCTCGCGCGCGCGCGACAGGCGCGACATCACGGTGCCGATCGGGATGCCGAGGGTGCGCGCCACCTGCTCGTAGCTCATCTCCTCGAGCGTCACGAGGAGCAACACCGCGCGCTGCGCCGCCGGCAGCCGCGTGATCGCGCGGTCGAGGTCGCGCACCAGCAGCGCGTCGCCCTGCGGCGCGCGCTGCGCGAGCTCGGGCATCTCGTCCTCGAGCGTATCAGTGGCGCGCGACGCGCGCACCCGGTTGACGTGTACGTTGTGCATCACGGTGAAAAGCCAGGCCCGGAGGTCGGTCCCGCGGCGGTACAGGTGCAGCTTCGCCCAGGCGCGCTCCAGCGTGTCCTGCACCAGGTCGTCTGCGGTGGCCCGGTCGCCCACCAGCGCGCGGGCATAGCGCCGCAGCCGCGGGATCAGATCCACCAGGCGCTGCGCTTCGTTCATAGAGGGAACAAGGCTCCTGCCATCGCTATTCCACGCTATTTGGCTTCCTCAGGCAATGGCGGCAGAGAGCGCAGATAGGCCAGCAGCGCCGCGAGGTCCTGGGGCGTGAGCTGGCTGGTGGTATTGGTGATCACCTCGCCCATCTCTTTCGCGGCCACGTCGCCGTCCGGGGTCAGCCCGGTGGTGAGGAAATCGCGCAGCTCGCCGTCGCCCCATTTCTTGAGCCGCGTCGGCGTCAGATTGGGCGCGATGTCCTTCGCCCCGGCGAGAAAGCGGTCCTGCCTTGCGCCGCCGAGGAAATTGCGCGGCGTGTGGCATTCGCCGCAGTGGCCGAGCGCCCGCACCAAGTAGACGCCGCGGTTGAGGACGGCGCTCTTTCCCGGCTCCGGCGCGAGTGGCCCCGGGGTGAAGAACAACCACTTCCACACGCTGACCAGGAAGCGCCAGCGGTAGAAGAAGCCGAGGTCGTGCTCCTGGCTCGGCCGGCTCGCCGGCTTGAGCGAGCGCAGGTAGGCCCACAGGTCGCGCAGGTCGGCGTCCGCGATGAGCGTGAAGGAAGGATAGGGAAACGCCGGGAAGTAGTTCGCGCCGTCGGGCCGCCGGCCCTCGCGCATCGCGCGCACGAAATCGGCTTCCGACCAGCGGCCGATGCCCGCCTGCGGATGCGGCGTGATATTGGGGCCGAAGAACGTGCCGAAAGGCGTCTTCAGGGCACGGCCGCCGGCATACGGCGCCGCGCCGTCCTTCTCTTCGGTGTGGCAGCCGAGGCAGCCGCCGGCCTTCGCAAGATACTCGCCGCGCTTCGCGTCCCCCTGCGCGAAGCACGGCGCGGCGACCAGAAGAAACAAAAGCCCCGCAAGCGCGGGGCTTCGTCGCAGCACTGCCTGCCTGCTACTTGGCGCGGAAGCCTTCGTGGCAGGCGCCGCACACCTTGCCGACCGCGGCGTATTGCTGCTTCACGCCGGCTTCGTCCTTCGCGCGCGCGACCTCGCCCAGCTTCGCCGTCTCGGCCTGCAGCCGCTGGGAGAGCTCGTCGAACTTGGCCCGCTGCGACCAGATCTCGGGCAGCGCGCGGCTCTTCTCGCCTTTGGTGCTGTCGTGGAAGCCGTCCCAGGGCATCTGCGACAGGTTCTCCAGGTAGGTGGCGCTGCGCGATACCACGTCGGCGTTATAGGGGGTCACCTTGCCCGACGCCATCCCGGCAATTGGGCCGAAATACTTGCCCTGAAGCGTCATCACCGCTTGGCGCTGCTTCACCAGGACATCGGGCTTCACCTGCGCGAGCGCCGCGCCGCTAATGCTGCCGACTGTGACTGCGACGGCCGCTGCCACCAGGCTCTTCGTCATCGGTTCCTCCTCAAGTCGCGGCATGGGCCGCATCATTTGAAAACACCTCTGCCGACGCAACTATTCCCGCTCAGCGCAGGCCGGCGGCATATTCGGCCACCGCCCGTATTTCGCGCTCGCTCATGCGCGCGGCGACCCCACGCATCATGCCGTTGGGATCGTTGGCGCGGCCGCCTTCCTTGAACGCCTTGAGCTGCGCGGCGATGTACTCGGCGTACTGGCCGGCGAGCCGCGGGTACTGCGCCGGCATGCCGGCGCCGGTGGGCCCGTGGCAGCCGGCGCAGGCGGGCACCCCGGTCGCGGCATTGCCGCCGCGCCAGAGCTTCTGGCCGGCCATGGCGAGGCTCTTGTCGGCAGCCGCGGCAGGCTTGGGCTTCTGGCCGGCGTAGAACACCGCCAGCGCCTTCATGTCGTCGCTGGACAGGCCGGCGACAAAGCCCATCATGACCGCGTTCTCGCGCGCCGGCTTCTTGCCGCCCTGCGCCTTGAAGTCGGCGAGCTGCTTGTGGAGGTATTCGGGAATCTGCCCGGCGATCTTGGGATTGGCCGGCGCGGTGCTGTTGCCATCGGCTGCATGGCAGGCCGCGCACACCTGGTTCGCCGTGGCCTGCGCCTTCGCAAGGTCCTGCGCCTGGACCTGCGCGCAGAACACCGCGGCCGCGCCGACGGCCCACGCCAATGCACGTATCATCCCCTCGCCCCCGGTTGGCATCGAAAGGCGCGATTTTATTAGATTATTCTCGCAAGCACAGTTTCTCGCCGCGGTCGGCCGCGCGGCCGAGCTGCCGCCGCCGGGACCGCCCGAGGTCGCGTTCGCCGGGCGCTCCAACGTCGGCAAATCGAGCGCCATCAACGCGCTGCTGGGTCGCAAGGGTCTCGCGCGCACCAGCAAGACCCCCGGCCGGACGCAGACGATCAATTTCTATGACCTCGGTGAAGCCAGGCTCGTGGACCTGCCGGGCTACGGCTATGCGCGCGTGCCGCAGGCGCGGCGCGCCCAATGGCGGGACCTCGTCGGCGCGTACCTGGGCTCACGGCCCACGCTCGCGGGCGTGGTGGTGATCATGGACGCGCGCCATCCGTTCACGCCGCTCGACGAGCAGCTGCTCGAATGGCTGGGGGACGCGCGCAAGCTCCTGCTGCTGTCCAAAGCGGACAAGCTCTCGCGCGCCGGACAGTCCGCGCTGACGAAGAAGTTCAGCGATGCGTTGCTCTTTTCGAGCGCCACGCGACAGGGTGTCGAGCAATGTCGCGACCTGCTGGAGGGCTGGCTCCAGCAGGCCGCGGAAATAAAAAGCCCCCGGTAAAGGGGATATGAACCGGGGGCAAACGCCTTAACTTTGGATTAAGGCACCCGCTCAGGGAGGAGAAGCGGGAGACGATCAACTCGTCCAAAGGTAAGATTCCGTCCACCCGGGAAAAGTTCCCCGGGCGCAAAACCCAGAATAATGAAATGAATATCTACGGCAGCTTCCCGGGCTTGCGCATGCGCCGCATGCGGCGCGACGAGTTTTCGCGGCGCCTCATGCGCGAAACCACACTCGCAGCGGGGGATCTCATCTGCCCGGTGTTCGTGCTCGACGGCAAAGCCCGCACTGAAAAAGTGGCTTCCATGCCGGGCGTCGAGCGCATGACCGTGGACCGGCTGCTGCCGCTCGCCGAGCAGTGCTTGAAGTTCCGCATACCGGCGATCGCGTTGTTTCCCGTGGTGGACCAGAAACTGAAAAGCGTAGATGGACGCGAAGCGTTCAACCCGAAAGGCCTGGTGCCGCGCGCCGTGGCCGCGCTGAAGAAGCGTTTTCCCGGGCTCGGCATCATGACCGACGTCGCGCTCGATCCCTATACCTCGCACGGCCAGGACGGCGTTATCGACAAGGCGGGCTACATCCTGAACGACGCCACGCTCGAGATCCTCGTCAAGCAGGCGCTGGTGCAGGCCGCGGCCGGCGTCGACATCGTGGCGCCCTCGGACATGATGGACGGGCGCGTCGGGCGGATCCGCGCGGCGCTTGAAAAGGCCGGCCACGTCCACACCAAGATCATGGCCTACTCGGCGAAATACGCTTCCGGCTTCTACGGGCCGTTTCGCGACGCCGTCGGATCGGCGAAAGCGCTCGGCAGCGCCGACAAGCAGACCTACCAGATGGACCCGGCCAACTCCGACGAGGCGCTGTGGGAAGTCGGCCTCGACCTCGCCGAAGGCGCCGACATGGTGATGGTCAAGCCCGGGCTGCCGTACCTCGACATCCTGCGGCGCGTGAAAGACGAGTTCAAGGCGCCGACCTACGTCTACCAGGTCTCCGGCGAGTACTCGATGCTGCGCGCGGCGATCGACAACAAGTGGCTGCCCGAGTCCTGCGTGATGGAAAGCCTGATCGCCTTCAAGCGCGCCGGCGCCGACGGCATCCTTACTTACTTCGCCCTGGAAGCGGCTAGGGTGCTGTCGCGAGAGACAAGGTCTTCAGGAAGCGCTGCGCGTCCTGGTAGCCGACGACGCGCAGGCCTTTGATCTCGCGCCCGTCGGCATCGAAGAAGATGATCCCCGGCGGGCCGAACAGCGAAAAGCGCTTGAGAAGCGCCCGGTCGTCCGCGCTGTTGGCCGTAACGTCGACCTGAAGGAGCAGCATGCGCTCGAGCTCGGCCCGTACCTTGGGATCCGAGAAGGTAAAGCTCTCCATCTCCTTGCACGACACGCACCAGTCGGCATAGAAGTCGAGCATCACCGGTCGTCCGGGCGCGCGCAGCTTCGTTTCCAGCTCGCCCAGCGAAGCGACCCGCGTCCAGGGCAGGGTCGCTGCCTCCACCCGCGCTCCGGGCTTGCCGCCGACCTGCGCCAGCGCGGCGACGACCAGCGCCGCACCGCCAACCGCGGCAACGGAGCGCACCGTTTTCCAGGTGAACAGGAAAGCCGCCGAACCGAGGAGCAACGCGCCCCAGGCGAGCATCTGCGCCGTCGCCGGAATGACCGGAGAGACGACCCAGATCGCCACGGCGAGCAGCAGCATGCCGAAAAACCTGCGCACTCCGTCCATCCACGCGCCGGCTTTCGGCAGCAGCGCCCCTTCGAACACGCCCACCGCAATCAGCGGCACGCCCATGCCGAGCGCCATGGCGAAAAGCGCGGCACCGCCGATCGCGACGTCGCCGGAGCGCGAGATCTCGAGCAGCGCGCCGGCGAGCGGAGCCGAAACGCAGGGACTGACGATGACCGCCGATAGCGCGCCCATCGCGGCGACCGACGCGATGCGCCCGCCTTTGAGGCGACGTTGGGCGGAGTCGAGATGCTGGTGCACGAACCCCGGCAGCCGCAGCTCGTAGAAACCGAACATCGAAAACGCGAGCACTACAAAAATCAGCGCAAAGCTTCCCAACACCCAGGGGTTCTGCAGATACGCGGCGAGCAGCGATCCTGCATAGGCGGCGGCGACGCCGGCAAGCGCGTAGGTGATCGCCATGCTGAGCACGTACGTGACTGACAACGCGAGGGCCCGCGACTTGCTCACGCTGCTGCCTTCTCCGGCAATGATGCCGGACAGGATCGGAATCATCGGCAGCACGCAAGGCGTGACAGTCAGCAGCAGACCAAAGCCGAAGAAGGCCGCGATCACGAAGGCGAAGCCCCCCTCGAACAGGCGCGCGATCTCGAAATCGCTCGCAAAGATCGACAGGGACGGCGCCCGGTCCGCGGCGCCGCTGCCCAATGCAGCAAGCCTGAGCGATGCCCTCGACTCCATCGGCACGTAGCACACGCCGACGTCGGCGCAGCCCTGCGACACCACTTTCAGGTCGAAGCGCCCCTCGCCCTGCGCCGGGATGCGGATGCGCACCGCCTTGCGATAGATCTGCATCTCGCCGAAGAACTCGTCCTTGTGCGCGATGCCTGGCGGGAATTCGGGCTTGCCAAGCCGTACATCTCCCTGTGCGTCGAAGCGGAATCGCTCGCGGTACATGTAGTAGCCGTCCGCGATCGCGAACTGGACCTCGACCGCGCCTTCGGTCGCGCGCGCGCTAAAGCGGAACGCCTTCTCTGGCTCGAGCAGGTCTTCGGTCCTCAACTGGGCAAGCGCGGGCAGCGCAAGCACCAGGGAAAGCAGGACTAAGGCAGCTCGTTTCAAGGCGTGGTTTCCGCGGCCACCCAGTCGAGGTAGGCGGGCAGTCCGCGCTTGATTGGGACCGCGATGATCTCGGGAAGTTCGTACGGATGCCCGGCGCGCAGCGCCGCCTCGAGCGCGCGGTAGCGCCCGGCGGTGGTCTTGATGAGCATCGGGTGCTCCTCGTCGTGCTGCACCGCGCCCTTCCAGCGGTACACCGAGCGGCAGGGCGCGAGGATGTTGACGCACGCGGCGAGCCGCTTCTCGATCAGCATGTCGGCGAGCTTCTCGGCCACCGCGCGATCCGGCAGGTTGGTCAGCACCAGGAGCTTGGTAGACTTCATGCGGCTATTCTAGCGATGCACAAAGTTACCGTTCAGCCGGGCGGCCAGCGCTTCGAGGTTCCCGAAGGCGAGACCGTGCTCGCCGCGGCGCTGCGCCAGGGCGTGATGCTGCCGTACGGGTGCAAGAACGGCGCCTGCGGCTCGTGCAAGGGAAAGATCGTCAGCGGGGCCGTCGACTACGGCCACTACCACGCGCGCGTGCTCACCGAAACCGAGCGCGCGCACGGCAAGGCGCTCTTCTGCCAGGCAAAGCCGCTCGGCGACCTCGAGATCGAGTGCCGCACCATCGGCGCGGCGAAGGACATCGCGGTGCGCATCCTGCCGTGCCGCGTGCAGCAGCTCACAAGAGCCGCCGACGACGTCATGATCGCGCAGCTCAAGCTGCCGGCGAACGAGCGGCTGCAGTTCCTCGCCGGGCAGTACATCGACTTCCTGCTGAAGGGCGGCGAGCGGCGCAGCTTCTCGATGGCGAACCCGCCGCACGGCGACGAGTTCATCGAGCTGCACATCCGCCACGTGCCGGGCGGCAACTTCACCGACCACGTGTTCGCCAGGATGAAGCAGCGCGACATCCTGCGCCTGGAAGGGCCGCTCGGCAGCTTCTTCCTGCGCGAGGACAGCGCCAAGCCGATCGTGTTCGTGGCGAGCGGCACCGGCTTCGCGCCGATCAAGTCGATCATCGAGAGCGCGCTTCACCGCAACGTCGCGCGGCCGATGACGCTCTATTGGGGCGCGCGCCGCCCGAAAGACCTGTACCTGAACGCGCTACCCGGGAAGTGGGCAAGCGAGCATTCGCATTTTCGTTACATTCCGGTGATCTCCGAGGCGCGGCCCGAGGACCAATGGACCGCTCGCAGCGGCTTCGTGCATCGCGCGGTGATGGAGGACTTGCCCGACCTTTCCGCGCACCAGGTGTACGCGTGCGGCGTGCCCATCATGGTGGACTCGGCGAAGAAGGACTTCGTCAGCCTGTGCCAGCTGCCCGAGGACGAGTTCTACGCGGACTCATTCACTACCCAGGCCGACCTCGCTTCCGACGAGCTGCGGTAACGGGGAGCTAGTTGCGCAACAGCGTAGCCAGATCTTCGTTGCTCAAGTGACGCCGCAGAACCTGTTCGATCAGCGAAAAAGCGTCGAGGCGATTGGCCTTAAGGCGAGATATTCCGCCGAGGAGCTTCGCCCTCCAAGCGTCTCCGCGGTGGTAGGCATCAACAAACGAATCCTCTAGAGCATCAAATTCCGACGCTGCAAGGGCGGTTAGCAAGTCCCCAGCTTGCTCCACGTCCTTTCGGACCTTTGCCCGTTCGTATGCCGGACGGTTTTGCGCGACGATAAGTTTGTGCCACGCCAACCGCGATGAATTCGGCACGTTCACCAGGATTCCGGCATCAAATGGCAACACTGCTTTCATTGGCTCTTGGCCAAGAAATTCGATGTATGGCATGGGCTGCGCTGCCGTTCCCAGTTGATCAACGTGAACGGGCCTGTCCGAACCTGCTGTATCGGCTGTCAAGAATTGAACCATCAGGTCGCCGTCCCTCACCTTGAACGTCGTGGACGGGCGTCGGGGATCTAGGCCTGGTACGGGAAAAAATCCTAGCTTCAGTCGCTCTAACGCTGTTGAGACATTGATTGCAGGCGCATCTGGCATTGACGTTTCTAGAAATTTGCCAACCTGAAGATCAATATCCCCGGTTAGAGCTGTGCCGATATCGGAACGATAGCCAAGAGCCATGATGCACGTCACATACGCCGGGGTACCAATGAGGATTGCGCCAAGATGAAATATTCCGGCGTTCGCGAGCATCTCAAGAGTGGAAACCAATGGCCTAGGCCAATTCGGAAACCCCATCGCCCGAATCGCAGCGCACAGTTCCTTTCTGCGCGCGACGTCGGGTTCCAGCGATTTGCTTGCTGCCTTTGTCGATTCGATAGTGCTCAGGAGCTCCGGCGTTTCACGCCCTAAGTAGGTTTGCTTCATCCCCCCTGCGTCGCGATGTTGAAGATACCAGTATGTTTTTCTGCCAATTTTCTTGGGCACAAAGGAACGACCAAGTTTTTCGATGGAAGCCGCGATCGTGTCCGAGAGAACCCGCTGCAAGAGCTCGGAATAGAGGGTTTGGGCCTGGAGATCGAGTCTTTGCATTACTTATACTAAATTTTAGTTGATTTAGTATAAGTCTTATACTAAATACTGTCAATATTAGTATAAGGCACCGGGCTGACCTGTAGTTTGGACCGGGGATCAAGTAGTTAGGCTGCCCCCTCTCCGAGATATGCCTCCCGAATTCTCGAATCGTCCAGTAGGCTCTTGGACGACCCTGATAGGGCTATCACACCCGATTCCATGACGTAGCCGCGGTGCGCGAGCTCGAGCGCGAGGCGCGCGTTCTGCTCGACCAGCAGGATGGTGACGCCGCGGCCCGCGATGTCGCGCACCACGTCGAAGATGCGCGTCACCATCATCGGCGCGAGCCCCATCGACGGCTCGTCGAGCAGCAGCAGCTTCGGCTCGCTCATCAGCGCGCGCGCGATGGCGAGCATCTGCTGCTCGCCGCCGGAGAGCGTGCCCGCCACCTGCAGCCGGCGCTCGCGCAGCCGCGGGAAGGTGGCGTACTGCTTCTCCGCGCTGCCGCCGCCGCGCGCGTAGGCGCCCATGGCGAGGTTCTCCTCGACGGTAAGCTGCGGAAAGATGCCGCGCCCCTCGGGCACCATCACCAGGCCCTGGCGCGGCAGCTCGTGCACCGCGGCGCGCGAAATATCTTTTCCCGAGTAACTTATTTTTGTTGCTGATGAAGCAATCAGGCGGCAGATCGCCTTGAGCGTAGTCGTCTTGCCGGCGCCATTGGCGCCGATCAGGCAGACGAGCTCGCCTTCGGCGACTTCGAGGTCGATGCCCTTGACCGCGCGGATGCCGCCGTAGTGCACCTCGAGGCCTTTGACTTCAAGCAGCACGCGGCGTGCCGAGGTAGGCCTCGATGACTTTCGGGTCCTTCTGGACTTCCGCGGGCGTTCCCACGGCGATCTTCTCGCCGTAGTCGAGCACCATGACGCGGTCGCAGACGTTCATCACCAGGCGCACGTCGTGCTCGATGAGCAGCACGGTGACGCCGTCGTCGCGGATGCGGCGGATCAGCTTGCCCAGCGCGATGCGCTCGGCGGGATTCATGCCGGCGGCGGGCTCGTCGAGCGCGAGCAGCTTCGGCTCGGTGGCGAGCGCGCGCGCGATCTCGAGCCGCCGCTGGTCGCCGTACGGCAGGCTGCCGGCGGCGTCGTTGGCGCGCGCGCGGATGCCGACGTAGTCGAGCAGCTCCAGGCTGCGCTTCTCGATGTCCTTTTCCTCTTGCAGGGTGCTCTGGTTGCGCAGCACCGCGCCGAGGACCCCGGCATGCGTGCGCGCGTGCCGGCCGATCATCACGTTCTCGAGCGCCGACAGGTTGACGAACAGGCGGATGTTCTGGAAGGTGCGTCCGATGCCCGCGGCCGCCACCTGGTGCGCCTTGAGGCCGGAAAGATCGCGCCCGGCGAAAGTGAACGCGCCGGCGTCGGGGCCGTAGATCCCGGTGAGCACGTTGAACAGCGTCGTCTTGCCGGCGCCGTTCGGCCCGATCAGGCCGTAGATCTCGCCCGGCGCGATCGCGAACGAAACCCGGTTCAGCGCCTGCACGCCGCCGAAGCGCTTGCTCACGCCCTGCGCGGCGAGCAGGCTCACGCGGTGCGCTCCTCGAGCTCGCGCTTTCTCACCGCGGAGGGCAGCAGGCCCGCGGGGCGGTAGAGCATCACCAGCACGAGCGCCAGGCCGAAGAGCAGCATGCGGATCACCTCGGGCTCGACCAGCATGCGGCCGAACAGCGCCTCCTGCAGCGGCGTCACGGTCCAGCGCAGGATCTCGGGCACGAACGAAAGCAGCAGCGCGCCGAGAATCACGCCCCAGATGTTGCCCATGCCGCCGAGCACCACCATCGACACCACCATGATCGACTCGACCAGCACGAAGCTCTCGGGCGAGATGAAGGCCTGGATCGCGGAGAACATGCCGCCGGCGACGCCGCCGAAGCTCGCGCCCATGGCGAACGCGAGCAGCTTGAGGTTCCTCGTGTCGATCCCCATGGCGCGCGCGGCGATCTCGTCCTCGCGGATCGCCTCCCACGCGCGCCCGATGCGCGAGTTCTGCAGCCGCAGGTTGACGAGGATGATGCCCAGCGTGACCGCGAGCAGCAGGTAGTAGTACTTGATCGGCCCGCTGACGTCGATTCCCAGGAAGGTCTGCGGGCTCGAAAAATCGAAACCCGCGATGGAGAACGGGTCGATGCGCGTAATGCCCTGCGGGCCGTTGGTGATGTTCACCGGCCGCGACAGGTTGTTGAGAAAGATGCGGATGATCTCGCCGAAGCCCAGCGTGACGATGGCGAGGTAGTCGCCGCGCAGCTTGAGCGTCGGCGCACCGAGGATCAGGCCGAAGAAAGCGGCCACCAGAGCGCCTATCGGCAGGATCACCCAGAACGGCAGGTGCAGGCCGAGCTGCGGGCTGGCGAGCAGCGCGTAGGTGTAGGCGCCGACCGCGTAGAACGCGATGTAGCCGAGGTCGAGCAGCCCGGCGAAGCCGACCACGATGTTCAGGCCGAGCGCGAGCAGCACGTAGAGGATGGCGAAGTTCGTGATGCGCACCCAGGTGGTGCCGACCTGCGCGAGCGCGAAGGGCAGCAGAGCGAGCGCCAAGCCGATGAGGGCGAACCCGATCCAGATCAGCCAGGGCTTGTCCTTGGTGTCGAAAAACGGCCGCATCAGGCGCGGTCCCCCACGCGCTCCCCGAGCAGGCCCTGCGGCCGGATCACCAGCACCAGGATCAGCACCACGAAGGCGAACACGTCCTGATAGTTCGAGCCGAACAGGATGAAATGCCCGCCGCCGGCGCAGGCCTCCAGCGCGAGGCCGTACTGGCACAGGTCGCTCAGGTCGCCGATGTAGCCCGCGCCGAGCGCCTCGACCAGGCCGAGCAGCACGCCGCCGAGCATCGCGCCGGGGATGTTGCCGATGCCGCCGAGCACCGCGGCCGAAAACGCCTTCAGCCCGAGCACCGAGCCCATGGTGTACTGCGCGACGCCGTAGTACGTGCCGAACAGCACGCCCGCGACCGCGCCGAGCGCGGCGCCGATGACGAAGGTCACCGCGATCACGCGGTTGATGTCGATCCCCATCAGCCCCGCCACCTGAGGGTTCTGCGCGGTGGCGCGCATCGCGGTGCCGAGCGGCGTGCGGTAGACCAGGATCGCGAGGCTCGCCATCAGCGTGAGGCAGATGGCGAGGATCGCGATCTGCACCGTGGTGATCGCGGCGCCGCCGATGAAGTAGGTGTGCGACTGGATGATCTGCGGGAACGCGAGCACGTTGCGGCTCCACACCATCATCGCGAGGTGCTGCAGGACGATCGACACGCCGATCGCGGTGATGAGCGGCGCGAGGCGCGGCGCGTGGCGCAGCGGCCGGTAGGCGAGCCGCTCCATCGAGTAGCCGACCAGCATGCACACCGGCACCGCGCAGCCGGTGCCGATCAGCACCACGGCGAGCGGCGGCAGCGACGGCGCGAGCAGGTTGATGATGGTGAAGGCGACCATCGCGCCGATCATCACCACTTCGCCGTGCGCGAAGTTGATGAGCTGGATGATGCCGTAGACCATGGTGTAGCCGAGCGCCACCACGGCGTAGACGCTCCCCGCGGTGAGCCCGTTGACGAGCTGCTGCAGGAACGTATCCATCCGGCCCGAAGCCTAGCAGAAACAAAAACGGCACCCGCAGGTGCCGTTTCCGTGCCGGGTTCCGGCGACTATTTCTTCACGAACTCGGACCAGGACACGGTCTTGCCGCTCTTGATGACCGCGATCGGCTCGATCTTGCCGCCTTTCATGGTGAAGATCGTCATCTCGGCGTCCCTGCGGTCGCCCTTCGCGTCGAACGCGATCTTGCCGGTGACGCCGTTGAAGTCGAGCTTCTGCAGCTCGCCCAGGTACTTTTTCGGGTCGGTCGAGTTCGCCTTCTGCATCGCCTGGATCAGCATGTTGGCGGCGTCGTAGGTGAACGGCGAATACAGGATCGGGTCGGCGTTGAACTTCTTCTTGTAGGCGTCGAGGAACTTCTTGTCCGCGGCCTGCGGCGGCAGCCCGGCCTGCGAGCACAGCAGCCCTTCGGCCGCGGCGCCGGCGAGCTTCGCCATCTCGTCGGTGCAGGCGCCGTCGCCGAACGCGAACACCGCCTTGATGCCGAGCTCGCGGCCCTGCTTCATCAACGGGCCGCCGGTGGCGTCCATGCCGCCGTAGAACACGGCGTCGGGATTGCGCCCGCGCAGCTTGGTGAGGATCGCCTTCCAGTCGGTGGTCTTGTCGGTGCCCTTCTCGCGCGGCAGCACGCTGACCTTCGCCGCCTTCAGCGTCTTCTCCACCTCGTTGGCGATGCCCTCGCCGTACGCGGTGGCGTCGTCGATCACCGCGACCACCTTGGGCTTGTTGTTGGTGGCGAGGTAGCTCGCGATCGCCGGGCCCTGCTGGTCGTCGCGCCCGACGACGCGGAACTGGGTCTTGAAGCCCTGCTCGGTGAGCTTGGGATTGGTCGCCGAGCCCGAGATCACCGGGATGCCGGCCTGGCTGTAGATCGGCGAGGCCGGGATCGAGGTGCCGGAGTTCAGGTGCCCGACCACGCCCGCGACCTTCGCATCGACCATCTTCTGCGCCACGGTGGTGCCGACCTTCGGGTCGGCCTGGTCGTCCTCGGCGACGAAGACAAACTTGATTTCCTTGCCGTCGATCTTGATCTTGGCCGCGTTCGCCTCCTCGACCGCGAGGCGCGCGCCGTTCTCGTTGTCCTTGCCGAGGTGGGCGATGCCGCCGGTGAGCGGGCCGACGTGGCCGATCTTGACTTCGGTGCCGCCACCGCTTTGCTGTCCGCAGCCGATGAGCGCGACCGCGGCGGCGATGACGGTAATGCCAATATGAAGGTTCTTCATGGGTTCTCCCAGGGGGTGTTCGTGCAGACGGCCGATATCATACTCCGGCCACATCACGGGAAATCAAGATGATCAGCCTGATTTACGCCCGCACCATGGGGGCCTACAACCGCTGGATGAACGAGCGGCTCTATGAGGCCTGCGCCGGCCTGGCCGATGCCGAGCGCAAGCGCGACCGCGGGGCGTTCTTCAAGTCGGTCCACGGCACCCTCAACCACCTGCTCTACGGCGACCGCGCCTGGATGAGCCGGCCTGATCGAGGAGTGGGCGGCGCGGCTGGCGCCACCGACCTGCCGTGGCTACCCGAGCTCCGTCAGCTCACTTCTGCGCAAGGATCCACTTCACCAAGGCATTGATGTCGGCGTCCGGTACGGTGGCGTTCGGCGGCATCGGCACCGTGCCCCACACGCCCTGGCTGCCCTTCTTGACCTTCTCGGCGAGCTTCGCCTGCGCCACCTTGTCGCCGCGGTATTTCGCCGCCACCTCCTTGTAGGACGGGCCGACCATCTTCTTGTCCACGGTGTGGCACGCGAAGCAGGCGTGCTTCTTCGCCAGCTCGTCGCTTGCCGTCGAGGAAAATGAGGCGGGAAACGCCACCAAGGCTCCCACAATCAGTACCGCACGCTTCATGCCTTCTCCTTGAGGATTTTTTTCAAGTGTACTAGATCGCTCACCGGCTCCAGGCAAGTAACGCCGCGGCACAGCCAGCCGTTGACCGGCGCGGGGCGCGGCGGCTTGTCGAGCAGCGCCGGCAGCCCCGGCGTGCCGTCGGCGATCGCCAGCACCGCGGTGTCCGGCATGAATTCGCGCGCGAGCTCGCCTTGCCATGCGCGCAGCGCTTCCGCGCTGCCGCGCAGGATGAGCGTCTTCGGCTGCGCGAGATGCTCGTCGAGCGCGATCGCCATCATGGCGAAGCCACCCGGCGCATCGCGCATCGCCGGCGCAAACAGCCCGAGCGCGCGCTCGGCGGCGCGCGCATAGCGCTGCTCGCCGGTGAGCGCGGCGAGCCGCCCGAGCGCCCAGGCGGCGACCGCGTTGCCCGAGGGCGTCGCGTGGTCGTGACCGGGCTTGGGCCGATGGATCAGCTGCTCGTGGTCGCGCGCGGTGAAATAGAAGCCGCCTTCGGCGGGGTCCTCGAACTGCTCCAGCAGCACATCGGCGAGCGTGGTGGCCCACTCCAGCTGCGCCGTGGAGAACTCGTTCTGCATGAACTCGAGCAACGCGGCGATGAGCAGCGCGTAGTCGTCCAGGTAGGCGTTGAGGTGCGCGCGAGCGTCCTTGTACGTGGCGAGCAGCCGGCCGTCGCGCCACATCGCCGCGCGGACGAACTCGAGCGCGCGGCGCGCCGAATCGATCCAGTCGCTGCGGCCGAAGGCGCGGCCGGCGCGCGCCATGCCGCGGATCGCGAGCGCGTTCCACGACACCAGGATCTTTTCGTCGCGCCCCGGGCGGATGCGCCTTTCTCTCGCCTCGAAAAGCTTCTGCTTCGCCGCTTCTCCCGGCCGGGCGACATGCAGGTGCCAATGCCGATTCTCGAAGTTGGGCGGCTGGTCGAGGCCGAAATGCGCGGCCGTCGCGGCGTATTCCCCGGGCGAGAGGAGCCGCTGCACCTCTTCGCGGTCCCAGACGTAGAACTTGCCCTCTTCGCCTTCGCTGTCGGCGTCGAGGGAGGAGTAATAGCCGCCCTCCGGGGACTGCATCTCGCGCATCAGCCAGCCCGCGGTCTCGGCGGCGCATTTCGCGTAGAGCGCGTCGCCGGTGGCGAGCCAGGCGTCGGCCAGCAGGCCGAGCAGCGGCCCGTTGTCGTAGAGCATCTTCTCGAAGTGCGGGATGCGCCACTGCGCGTCCACGCTGTAGCGGCAGAAGCCGCCGCCGAGCTGGTCGTAGATCCCGCCCTCGCACATGCGCGTGAGCGTGGTGTGCGCGATCTCGATGGCGCCCGCACGCAGGCACAGCTCGAGGTCGGTCGGGTGCGGGAACTTCGGCGCCGCGCCGAAGCCGCCGTAGCGCGCGTCGAAGTCGGCCCTTAGAGTGCCAAGCAGGGCCCTGACCGGCGTAGCGTCCAGTTCTCCCGCCTGCTCGGCAGGCCGCGGCAGCGTGTGCCCGAGCGCTTTCAGTACCTCCGCGTTCTGCGCCGCGATCTCGGGCCGCTTTTCCCGCCACAGCGCCGCCACGCGCTCGCACAGGTCGGGAAATCCCGGCAGGCCGTAGCGCGCCGCTTTCGGAAAATAGGTGCCGCCGAAGAACGGCGCGCCGTCGGGCGCGAGGAACATCGTGAGCGGCCAGCCGCCGGTGCGCTGCGCGAGCATCTGGTGCGCGGTCTGGTAGATCTGGTCGAGGTCGGGCCGCTCCTCGCGGTCGACCTTCACGTTGACGAACAGCCGGTTCATCACTGCCGCGACCGCGGGGTCCTCGAAGCTCTCGTGCGCCATGACGTGGCACCAGTGGCAGGCCGAATAGCCGATCGAGAGCAGGATCGGCTTGTCCTCGGCGCGCGCGCGCTCGAGCGCTTCCGGCCCCCACGGGTACCAGTCGACCGGGTTGGCCGCGTGCTGCTGCAGGTAAGGAGAAGTTTGCTCGGCGAGGCGATTCACTTCACGGGGCGGGTGAACGGAAAGACCTTGGTGTAGCCGAGAATGTCGGTGAGCAGAAGCACCAGGAACACGATCAGGATCGCGCCGATGATGCTGGTACCACCCGCCGGCAGGTTGTCGATCCGGGAGGCGAGCTCGGCGGCCTCCGCGTCGGTCAGCGCGGCGACACGCGCCTTCACCTCCGCTGGATTGACGCCGTACGCTTGCAGTTGCGCCTGGACATCGGCGCGGTCGATCAGGCTGGCGATGCGCCCGCGGTCAAGCACTTCGTGGGTGACGACCATGCCGGCTTGCGCCGGGAACGGCAGAGCGAGCGCTAGGATAAGCAGGCAGGCGACAAGGCGGCGGAACATTTCGGCTCTCCTTTCTGATGGTGTCAGTGGATGAAAAGCTTAGCACCCGAAGTGTTGCATTTCTGGTTCGGCAAGGGCGCCGACCATGGAAAAGCGCACCAGCGCTGGTTCGAGAGGGACCCGGACTTCGACGCCGAGGTGCGCAGGCGGTTCCTGCCGTTGCATGAACAACTGGCCCGGAACGCCGAATGGCTCGACGCGCCGCGCGATTGCCTCGCGCGCATCATCGTGCTCGACCAGTTCCCACGCCACATCTACCGCGGCTCGGCGCAGGCCTTTTCAAGCGACGCGGCCGCGCTGCAGGCGGCAAAGCACATGGTCGCGAAAGGCTGGGACCGCGGCCTCGTTCCGGTGGAGCGCATGTTCGCCTACCTGCCCTACGAGCACAGCGAGTCGCTGTCCGACCAGGACCGCGCCTGCGACCTCTGCGGGGAATTGCAGGATCCCCCAGAAACCAAGGACGTTCTTCGCTACGCACAGGCGCACCGCGACATCATCCGGCGCTTCGGCCGCTTCCCGCATCGCAATGCCGCGCTCGGACGCCCGAGCACTCCGGAAGAGATCGAATTCCTGAAGCAGCCTGGCTCGAGCTTCTAGCCGTCCGTTATGGCGCCGCGCGAGGCGGTGGAGACGAGCTTCATGTACTTCGCCAGCAGCCCCCGCGTGTAGCGCGGCTTGGGCGCCTTCCACTTCCTGCGCCGCGCGGCGAGCTCCCTTGCGGAGACGTTGAGCTGCAGGAGGCGCTTCTTGGCGTCGATGGTGATCGAGTCGCCTTCCTTCACCAGCGCGATGGTGCCGCCGACGTAGGCCTCGGGCGCGACGTGGCCGACCACCATGCCCCAGGTGCCGCCGGAGAAGCGCCCGTCGGTGAGCAGGCCGACCGACTCGCCGAGCCCCTGCCCGATGAGCGCCGAAGTCGGCGCGAGCATCTCCTGCATCCCCGGGCCGCCCTTGGGGCCTTCGTAGCGGATCACGATCACGTCGCCCGGCTTGATGCGCTTCGCCATGATCGCCTTCATGCAGGCGTTCTCGGAATCGAACACGCGCGCCCGCCCGGTGATCACCGGGTTCTTCAGCCCGGTGATCTTGGCGACGCAGCCCTCGGGCGCGAGATTGCCCTTGAGGATCGCGAGGTGGCCCTCGGGGTACATCGGCTTCGACCACGGCCGGATCACTTCCTGGCCGGCGCGCGGCTCGGCCGGGACGTCCTTGAGCATCTCGCCCATCGTCCTGCCGTGGATGGTCATGCATTCGCCGTGCAGCGCGCCGTTCTCGAGCAGGATCTTCAGCACCTGCGGCACGCCGCCGGCGCGATGGAAATCCACCGCCACGAAGCGCCCCGACGGCTTGAGGTCGCACAGCACCGGCACTTTCCTGCGGATGCGCTCGAAGTCCTCGATCGTCCACTTGACCCCGGCGGCGGAAGCGATCGCGAGGTAGTGCAGCACCGCGTTGGTCGAGCCGCCGGTGGCCATGACCAGCGCGATGGCGTTCTCGATCGACTTGCGCGTGATGATGTCGCGCGGCTTGAGGTCGTGCTTGATCGCTTCGACCAGCACGCGCGCCGATTCGGCGGACGAGTCCGCCTTCTCGGCGTCGGGAGCCGCCATCTGCGACGAGCCGAGCAGGCTCACGCCGAGCGCCTCGAACGACGAGCTCATGGTGTTGGCGGTATACATGCCGCCGCAGGCGCCGACGCCCGGGCAGGCGTTCTTCTCGATGCCCTGGAAGTCCTCCTCGCTCATCTTGCCCGCGGCGAACGAGCCGACCGCCTCGAACGCCGAGACGATGGTGAGATCCTTGCCCTTCCATTTGCCCGGCTTGATCGTGCCGCCGTAGACGTACACCGACGGCACGTTGATGCGCGCCATCGCCATCACGCCGCCGGGCATATTCTTGTCGCAGCCGCCGATCACCAGCACGCCGTCCATCGCCTGGCCGTTGACGCTGGTCTCGATCGCATCGGCGATCACCTCGCGCGACACCAGCGAGTACTTCATCGCCTCGGTGCCCATGCCGATGCCGTCGGTCACGGTCGGCACGCCGAACACCTGCGGCTTGGCGCCGGCCTGCTCGAGCGCGGCCATCGCGCGGTCAATCAGCGGCTGGATGCCGGCGTTGCACGGGTTCATGGTGGAATGGCCGTTGGCCACGCCGACGATCGGCTTGTCGAAGTCGCTGTCGCCGAAGCCGACCGCGCGCAGCATCGCGCGGTTGGGCGAGCGCGCCACCCCGGCGGTGATCAGCCTGCTGCGTCGGTTGTAGGCCATTAGAATGAAATTCTAGCGTGCTCACCCACCCAAACATCGACCCGGTCGCCTTTTCGATCGGCCCGCTCGCGGTGCGCTGGTACGGCCTGATGTACCTCGCCGGCTTCGTCGCCGGCTGGTGGCTGGGGCTGCGCAGGATCGCGGCAGGCCAGGCTCCGGTCACGCGCACGCAGCTCGACGACCTGCTGTTCCTGGTGGTGCTCGGCGTGATCCTCGGCGGGCGCCTCGGCTACGTGCTGTTCTACAAGCCGGGCTACTACGCCGTCCACCCGCTCGAGATCTTCGCCATCTGGCAGGGCGGCATGTCGTTCCACGGCGGGCTGCTCGGCGTGATGCTGGCGATGGTGTTCGCCGCGCGCCGCCACCGCATCGACTGGATGCGCCTGATGGACTTCGTCGCGCCGCTGATCCCGCCCGGCATCGCCGCCGGCAGGCTCGGCAATTTCATCAACGGCGAGCTCCCCGGCCGCGTCACCGACCTGCCCTGGGCCATGGTATTCCCCGGCGTGGACAGCTCGCCGCGCCACCCGTCGCAGCTCTACCAGTTCGCGCTCGAGGGCGTGGTGCTGTTCTTCTTCCTGTGGTGGTTCTCGTCGAAGCAGCGCGCTCGCGGCCAGGTGTCGGCGATGTTCCTCCTCGGCTACGGCAGCCTGCGCTTCGTCGCCGAGTTCGGGCGCGAGCCCGACGCCCACCTCGGCCTGCTCGCCCTCGGGCTCACCATGGGACAGTGGCTGTGCGCCGCGATGATCGCCGGCGGCGTGTGGCTCTTCGCCTGGAGCCGGCGCCAGACTTAGCGCTTGAGTTCCGCGGCTATCGCCGCGAACTGCTCAAGGGCCGTTTGCAGGTCGTCGGCGATCTCCTGGGCGAGCACATCGGGCTCGGGCAGATTCTCGGAATCCTCCAGGCTCTTGTCCTTGAGCCAGAAGATGTCGAGGTTGAGCTTGTCGCGCTTCAGCAACTCTTCGTAGGAAAACGAGCGCCACCGCCCCTCAGCCGGGCCTTCCTTGCGCTCACGCCGGTTGTCCGGGTTGAAGCATGCCACGAACTCATCGAGGTCCGCGCGTTTCAGCGGGTTGGTCTTCAGCGTGAAGTGCATGTTGGTGCGCAGGTCGTAGACCCAGAGCCGCGAGGTCCACGGCGCCTCCTGCGCGGGCTTCGCGTCGAAGAACAGCACGTTCGCCTTGACGCCCTGCGCGTAGAAGATTCCTGTCGGCAGGCGTAGCAGCGTATGCACGTCGAATTGCTTGAGGAGTTGGCGCCGCACGGTCTCGCCGGCGCCGCCTTCGAACAGCACGTTGTCGGGAACCACCATCGCGCAACGGCCATTCACCTTGAGCAGCGTCTTGACGTGCTGAAGGAAGTTGAGCTGCTTGTTCTTGGTGGTGGTCCAGAAGTCCTGCCGCTCGTAGGCCGCGTCCTCCTTCTCCAGCTCGCCCTCCTCGTTGACGATCGAGATCGAGCTTTTCTTCCCGAACGGCGGGTTGGTGAGGACGATCGAATAGCGCTTGCCGGGATCGGCGGCGAGACTGTCCACGCCCGAGACGATCGGGCAGGGATCGGCGTTCACGCCGTGCAGCAGCAGGTTCATGATCGCGAGACGCGCCGTGGCTGGCACCAGCTCGGTGCCGTTGACGAACCTGGTTCGAAGGTGCTTTTTCTGGTCGGGATCCAGCTTCCGGCCGTACCGGCTCGTCACGTACGAGTGCGCGGCGAGAAGGAACCCGCCCGTGCCGCAGGCGGGGTCGCAGACCGTGTCTTGCGGTCCGGGCTGCATCGCGTCCACGATCGCCTTGATGAGCTCGCGCGGCGTGAAGTACTGGCCCGCGCCCTTCGGCGACTCCGCCGCGCTCTTGGCGAGCAGGCCCTCGTAGATGTCGCCCTTCACGTCCGCGTCCATGGCGAGCCAGCTCTCCGGCTCGATCAGGTCGACGATCAGGCGCTTCAGCGTCGCCGGGTTCTGGATGTCGGGCCGCGCCTTCTTGAAGATCTCGCCGAGCATCCCCGGCTGGCGCGACAGGTGCTCGAGCGTCGCGCGGTACTGCGTCTCCAGCGCCTCGCCGTCTTTCTGCAGGAGCGCCGCCCAGTCGTACTTCTTGGGGATGATGCTCCCCTTCGCTCCCGGCAGCTGCGCCTGCTCGTCGGCCATCTTGAGGAAGAGCAGGAACGTGATCTGCTCGGTGTACCCCATGTAGGACAGCCCGTCGTCGCGCAGCACGTGCGCGAAGCTCCAAGCCTTGTTCACGATCTGCTGGGTGGCGTTGTTGGCCATTACGCTCCGGCGAAACCTTTCAGCATCTTCTCAAGCCTTACGCGGGCCGCCGTGTACCGCTCCGGCTGCGCCCGGCGAAACTTTTCCAGATTCTGCAACCGCCAGCGGATCGCAGGTAGCCCGGATACGTGCGGATACGGCAGGAGCGCCCAATCGGGTGCGAGCGCCTTGATGGACCGCAGGAACTCCAGGTGCCTCGGCAGAAGCGCCTTCCGGAGCTCGCCAACGAGCCTGGAACGTGTCTCGATCAAGGCTTCGAGCGAGACCGGATCGGCGGCCATGTCCGCGAACTCATTCTCGTAGATCGACCTGATGTCCTTTTCGACGGGATTGAGAACTTCAGACATGGGGCGATCGTGGCTCGCGAGGTAGACCACGAACGCGTCCAGCAGGCCCTTGCCCAACCCCTCGGCTTCCAGCAGGAGCTTCACGTCATGGAGGTCGCGCGGGTGCTGCCGGTCGAGCGCAGCCACCAGTTTCCCGGCGTAGCAATCGTCGAACGACATCACATTGGCTTCGATGTCGCCGAAGCGGTCCTGTACGACCACTCGCGCCATGATGCGCTGCGGGTCGCGCACACCGCCGCGCAGAACGGTGTTGACCTCGACCTTGACCTGGGCCGGACCGTCGCGTACGAGAAGGCGTCCATTCGCAATGCCGTCTCGATTCACCTTGGCGCCAGCGATCCCCTTTTCCACATCCGCCGCGATGCGCTGGAGCGCCTCGCCGATGGCCTTCAGCGAATCCTCCCGTTCCATGACCTTGACGAAGGTCAGGTCGAGGTCCACGGAAAGACGCGGCAGATCGCGGTAGAAGAGATTGATCGCGGTGCCTCCCTTCAACGCAAGATCGCGCTCCTTGGCGACGTGGCGCAGGACGCGCACCGCGAGGCGTGCCTGCGGCAGGAACGGATTGTCAGCCGCGAACATCCGACGTTTCCGGAAGGGTGATCAGGTACTTGGGGTGCAGCTTGCCGCCCCGCACGAGCGAGCGCTTGCCTTTGCCCCAGTCGACCTCGCCGCGGTCCGCGGCCTCGATTACAGCTTTTGCCCAAGTGTGGCCGTGCCGCGACGCGAGCGCGAGAAACAGCCGCTTGACCTTCACGCTCCGGCACACCGAGAGGAGCTTCAGCACGCGGCGCGAGCTGAGATCCGAGAGTCCCGCGACCAGCGCGTCCGCGTGCTCCACCGATTGGCGCTTCGGCACCTCGTCCAGGAACTCGAGGATCGCCTGCTCCGGCGTCGAGTACAGGAGCTCCCAGTCCCATGGTCCCCAAGGTTCTGCGACCAGGTCGCCGTCATTTGCGAACAGGTAGTCGCGATGCTCGACGAACTTTTCGCGCACCTGCAGCTTGGTAACCCACCCGGGCAGCCGCTTCTCGCAATAGAGGTGGATCGCGCCTGGCCCACGCGGCTTCAGGAAATGCGCATAGCCCCTCAGCTCGAGCGCCGACAGACCGCCGACATGCGGAGGTCGGCTGAGCATCTGCCCCAGCGAATAAACCACGTGCTGCCACTTGAGCGGCGGCCCCGGCCGGCGATACACCCCGTGCGCCGGCGACTCCAGCCAGCCACGCTTCACATATCCGGCGAGCAGGCTTCGTGAATACCCGCGCGCCTCAAGCCAGGACGTAGACACCAAGACGCCCTCGGCCAGAGATGTCTGGAGATCGTTTAACTTAGACTTGAAATGCTCATCCACACTGAGCATTTTACAGAACTAAAGAACCCTCTAGGTTTACATCACTTAATAAAAGTAAACCTACGATGAACATCTTCAAATATATACAAACCTGTAAGATGTCTTGGCGAATCTTTTGGCGAATCCTGAAGTCCGCCTAACCAATTGAACGAACACTGCTTTCAGCCCATTGTCGACCGCCTCTGGCGACCAATTTTGCGGATCTTCGAACTACCCCCTACAGCCTCGCGCTCGGCCCGAATCCTCGCCAGCAACTCATTCGCCGGCTCGTCCTTCGGATCCTGCGGCACCAGCTTCCCCTCAAAAGCTCGCTTCAGGATGGATTGACGAAGTCGAGTCGCACGAACGGCTTCCGCATCAAGCTGTCTCCCCACCGCGTCGCAAACAGACATCTGCGCCTCAATCTCCTCGACAACTGGTCGCGTCGTCGTACCGGGCGGTGATCAGTTCGTCGCGCGTGATCTCGTCGATCACCTGCTCGATGCTCGACTTGATGGCGAGGATCAGCTCGCGCAGTTTCGGGTCGAAGAAGGGCTTGAGCGCGGCCTGGGTGAGTTCGGCTTCCGCCTGGTCGAGCTGTGCTTCGGTAGGTTCCGCGACGCCGAATTTCTTCATGGCGTGTTGCGAGATGCCGTCGCCGTTGACGGCGGCGAAAAGATCGGCGGCCAGGCCGTGCAGGTCCTTGCCGCCCGCGATTCTTGCGACCGAGGTGTGCTGCTCGTACTGGGCTTGCGTCGCGAGGCGCGCCAAGCGCGCGCCGAGGGTGCTCGCCAGCTCGCCGCCCGCAATACCCTGGGCGGCCATCTGCAGGAGCTTCTCCAGCGGCACCGAAGGCTGACGGTCGAGCGGCTTGGAGTGGGTCTTGTCGCGCTCGCACACGCCGACGGCGTCCACGATGACGAAGCGGTCCTTGCCAAGCGAGTCCGGGGTGCGCGCGGCGAGGTCGTCGGAGGAGATGATGCGCACGCCGCGCCCCTTCATCTGCTCGAAGTAGGCGGCCGACTCGATGTTGCGCATGAAGAGCAGACACTCGATCGCCTTCACGTCGGTGCCGGTGGCGATCAGGTCCACGGTCACGGCGATGCGCGGCATGTAGTCGTTGCGGAACCGGGCAAGGAGGTCCTTGGGCTTCGCGCCCGTGGTCTTGGAAGTGATCTTCACGCAGAAGTCGTTGCCGCGCCCGAACTCCTGGCGGATCGCCTCGACGATGTCCTCGGCGTGGAGATCGGTCTTGGCGAACACCAGGGTCTTCGGCACCTCCTTGCGGCCGGGGAAGATCTCGGTGAAGAGTCGGTCGCGGAACGTCCTTACCACCAGCCGGATCTGATCCTTGGCGACCACGTCGCGATCGAGCTCGCCCGCGGTGTACGTAAGGTCGTCGGCCAGCTCCTGCAGGCGCTTCTTGTGGGTGCGGCGGTCGCGCATCGGGACGAACAGGCCGGGCGCGCCGTCGAGCGTCGCGCCGCCGCCGCTAACCTTGGTGCGGATGCGGTAGACGTCGTAGCCGACGTTGACCCCGTCGGCAACGGCGCGCTCGTGCGAGTAGTCCTGCACCACGTTGCCATTGAAGAAGCCCACGGTCTGCGGCGTGGGCGTCGCGGTGAGCCCGATCAGCGTGGCGTCGAAGTACTCGAGAACCTGCCGCCACACGTTGTAGATCGAGCGGTGGCATTCGTCGACGACGACGAAGTCGAAGGTCTCGATGGGCAGCGCCGCGTTGTACAGAACCGGCAGGGGCTCCTTCACGAGCGCGCGGCCGGTCTCGAACATGGACTGCTCTTCGTTCTCCTCCGCATACTCCGCTTCGCCCTTGAGGATCGAGTAGAGCCGCTGGATGGTGGTGATGACCACCTTTGCCGCCGGCTCGACCGCGTTCTTGCGCGCGTGCTGCACCGGATACTCGTCGGTGAAGCGGTAGCCGTTGTAGGGGCTCGTGTAGCGCTGGAATTCGTCGAATGCCTGGTCGCCGAGCGTGTTGCGGTCGACGAGGAACAGGATGCGCTTCGCGCCCGCGAAGCGGACGAGCCGCTCGCAGAAGGCCGCCGCGGTGAACGTCTTGCCGCTGCCCGTCGCCATCTGGATGAGGGCGCGCGGATCGCCCCTGGCGAGCGATTTCTCCAGGTTCTCGATTGTCTGGCGCTGCACCGGCCAGAGCCGCGTGGAGGCAAGCTCGGGCAGCTCGCGCAGCCGGCCCCGGACCTGGGCGGCGAGGCCGGCCATGCGCACGAGCTCCTCCGGCTTGTGGAAGGTGAACACTTCCCGGCTGCGCGCGTCGGGCTCGAGCCCATTGGTGAACTGGGTCACCGTTCCGGTGGATTCGTAGGCGAAGGGCGGCGGCCGCCGCCACGCCGGGAGACCGGCCGGCACGCCGAGCGTGTACTTGCGGCTCTGGATCTCGACGCCTTTGAGCGTGTGGCCTTCGGGCTTTGCCTCGGCGACCCCGATGACCTTGCCGCCGGCGTAGAGCAGATAGTCGACCGGCCCCGTGTCGAGCGGAAACTCGCGCACGGCGATGCCGGGTGCCGCCGCAAGGTTCATCGCCTTGTGGTCCTGGACGAGCCAGCCCGCGGCCGCAAGCTGGCGGTCAATCTCCTGGCGTGCTCGCTGTTCGGGTTCCACCGCCCTCCCCGGTGCGGTCCGACGAGCGGAGATTCTAGAGCGCTTCGGCGAGCAGGCGTGCGACGTGCACCGCGCGGCGCCCGGTGCCGTCGGCGATCTGGTGGCGGCAACTCGTGCCGTCGGCCACCAGTAGGGTTTCCCTGGATGAATTCCTGATCTGGGGAAACAAGGCGAGCTCTCCCATCTTCATCGACACGTCGTAGTGCTCCGCCTCGTAGCCGAAGCTGCCCGCCATGCCGCAACAGCTGGTCTGCACCGTGGAAACCTTGAGCCCGGGAATCATGCCGAGAACTTTCTCCACGGACGGCATGACATCGAAGGCCTTCTGGTGGCAGTGGCCGTGGAGCAGCGCCTCGGTCTTCAGCTCGCGGAACTTCAGCTTCCCCGGGTTGCGCGCGAGGAATTCCTCGAACAGCAACGCGTCCTTCAGCCTGTTTCCGTCCGGGAGGAGAACGCCGAATTCGTCGCGCAGCCCCAGCAGGCACGAGGGTTCGAGGCCGACGATCGGAATTCCCTTCGCGGCGTAGGGCGCGAGCGCATCGAGCATCCTGCGCGCTTCGCGCTTCGCCTCGTCGACCCGGCCGACCGAGAGGAAGGTGCGCCCGCAGCACAGCCCGCGCGGCGCGTACACGCGATGGCCGGCGGCCGCCAGCACCTTGAGCGCCGCGCGCGCGTTCTCCGGCTCGAAGTAGCGGTTGAAGGTGTCGACGAACAGCACCACGTCGCCGTCCTTGCTTCCCTCTTCCGAGAAAAAATCGCTGCGCCATTTCGGCAGCCCGCGCTTTGGCGAGAAGCCGAGTGAGTTCTTGAATAATCCTGTAACTGCATTGGAAAGCGGCGCGAGCCTCGCTGCCCAAGGCGCGTAGCGCGGCAGGTAGCCGATGGCGCGGTCGCGCGCGCTGAGTCCGTGCTTCGTCGTGTAGTGGGAGAGGAATTCGACCTTCATGCGCGCCATATCCACGCCGGTCGGGCACTCGCGCTTGCAGCCTTTGCACGAGACGCAGAGGTCGAGTGCTTCTTTTACGGTTTCGTCTGCCCTGTCGCCCAGCTGGTTCGAGAGTGCGAGGCGAAGCGTGTTCGCCCGGCCGCGGGTCAAGTGCACCTCGTCCAGCGTCGCGCGGTACGACGGACACATCGTGCCGGCGTCGAACTTGCGGCAGTGGCCGTTGTTGTTGCACATCTCGACCGCCTTGTCGTAGCCGCCCCACTCGCTCCAGTCGAGCGCCGCGGCCGGCACGGATGTCTCGTAGCCCGGCTTGAAGCGGAACAGCGACCTGTCGTCCATGCGCGAGGGGTTGACGATCTTGCCGGGGTTCATCAGGCCCTTCGGGTCGAGCCAGGACTTGATCTCGCCGAGCGCGGCGCTGAGGCGCGGGCCGAAGAACGGCGCGATCCATTCCGAGCGCACCAGGCCGTCGCCGTGCTCGCCGGAATAGGCGCCCTTGTACTGCTTCACCAGCGCGCAGGCTTCCTCGGCGATGGCGCGCATCTTCTGCGCGCCGTCGCGGCGCATGTCGAGCACCGGGCGCACATGCAGCGTGCCGACCGAGGCATGCGCGTACCAGGTGCCGCGCGTGCCGTGTCTTTCGAACACCTGCGTCAGGCGCTCGGTGTATTCCGCCAGGTGCTCGAGCGGCACCGCGCAGTCCTCGATGAAGGAGACCGGCTTGCCGTCGCCTTTCATCGACATCATGATGTTCAGGCCCGCCTTGCGCACTTCCCAGACCGCGCGCTGCAGGCTGGCGTCGGTGATCTCCACCACGCTGCCGGGCAGCCCGAGGTCCGCCATGAGCTGCACCAGGTCCTTCAGCTTTCCGACCTGCTCGTCGGCGAACTCCACCAGCAGGATCGCATCGGGGTCGCCCTTGAGGAAGGCGTCCAGCGTTTTCTCGAAAGCCGGGTTCTCGTGCGCCAGGCCGATCATGGTGCGATCGACCAGCTCCACCGCCGTGGGGCCGAGCTTGACGATGTGCTTGGTAAGCTCCATCGCGGAGTAGAACCTCGGGAAATGGCACACCCCGAGCGAGCGCTTCGCCGGCAGCGGCGAGAGCTTGAGGTGAAGGCGCTCGGACCACGCGAGCGTGCCTTCCGAGCCGACCAGCAGGTGCGCGGCGTTCGCGTGCGGCGGGCCGAGGTGGTCGAGGTTGTAGCCCGCTACCTTGCGCAGCAGCTTCGGAAAGCGCGCTTCGATCTCCGCCTTCTCGCGCTCGTAGAGCTGCTTCAGCTTCTGAACGAACGCGGCGTACTCGCCGCCCGCGGGATCGTTCAGAGGGCCGAAGCGCCAGCGCGCGCCCGAAGCGGTAACGGCATCGATGGCTAGCACGTTGTGCACCATGTTGCCGTAGGCGATCGAGCGCGAGCCGCAGGAGTTGTTGCCCGCCATGCCGCCGAGCGTCGCCTGCGCGCTGGTCGAGACATCGACCGGGAACCACAGGCCGTGCTTGCGCAACTGCGCGTTCAATGCATCGAGCACCACGCCGGGTTGAACGACGGCGCGCGCCGCATCGGGCTGAACTTCAAGAATCTTGTTCAAATACTTCGTGTGGTCGATGACCAGCGCGGCGCCCACTGCCTGGCCGCACTGCGAGCTGCCGGCGCCACGCGGCAGGATCGGGATGCCTTCGTCGGCCGCGATGGCGATCGCGGCGCGCGCGGACTCTTCGCTGCGCGGCAGCACGACGCCGATCGGCTCGACCTGGTAGATGGACGCGTCGGTCGAGTAGCGCCCGCGACTGGCGGCGTCGAACATGACCTCCGCGTCCAGCTCCTTGCGCAGGCGCGCGGCGAGGGCGGAGTGGCCCGCCCGCGCGAACCTGACCGGAGTCAAGGGGGCGTTCATAGGGCGCGGTTAGAATACCCCAATGCCCCGACGCGCCGGCCGCCACTTCCTGCAGATCCCGGGCCCGACCAACGTGCCCGAGCGCGTGCTGCGCGCGATCGATTTCCCGACCATCGACCACCGCGGCCCCGAGTTCGCCACGCTCGGCAAGGAAGTGCTCGCCGGCATGAAGCGCGTGTTCAAGACCGCGCAATGCGAGGTGGTGATCTATCCCGCGTCCGGCACCGGCGCCTGGGAAGCCGCGCTCGTCAACACGCTCTCGCCCGGCGAGCGCGTGCTGATGGCCGAGACCGGGCACTTCGCCACGCTGTGGCAGAAGATGGCCGCCAAGCTCGGCGTCGAGGTCGAGTACATCGCGGGCGACTGGCGCCACGGCGCCGATCCCGAAGCGATCGAGAAGCGCCTGCGCGCCGACGGCGAAAAGCGCTTCAAGGCAGTGTGCGTGGTGCACAACGAAACCTCCACCGGCGTCACCTCCAGAATTTCTGAGATCAGAAAAGCCATTGATGCAGCGAAGCACCCGGCGCTCTTCATGGTCGACACGATCTCGTCGCTCGCATCGATGGACTACCGGCAGGACGAGTGGAACATCGACGTCACGGTGGCCGGCTCGCAAAAGGGGCTGATGCTGCCGCCCGGGATGTCTTTCAATTGCATCTCGCCCAGAGCCATTTCCGTCGGCAAAGCGGCGCGCCTGCCCCGCAGCTACTGGGCCTGGGACGAGATGATCGCCAACGGCAAGAGCGGCTACTTCCCGTACACGCCCGCGACCAACCTGCTCTACGGCCTGCGCGAAGCGCTCAAGATGCTGCTCGACGAGGAAGGGCTGGACGCGGTGTTCGCGCGCCACCAGCGCCATGCCGAAGCCACGCGCCGCGCGGTACGCGCCTGGGGGTTCGAAGTCTTCGCGCTCGACCCGCGCGAGTACTCCGCCTCGCTCACCGGCGTGCTGATGCCCGCGGGCCACGACGCCGACCGCGTGCGCAAGGTGATCCTGGACGCCTTCGACGTCTCGCTCGGCACCGGGCTCACCAAGCTCGGCGGCAAGATGTTCCGCATCGGCCACCTGGGGGATTTCAACGACCTCATGCTGATGGGCACGCTCGCCGGCGTGGAGATGGGGCTCGGGCTCGCCGGCGTGCCGGTGAAGAAGGAAGGGGTCCAGGCCGCGATGGACTATCTCGCCGACGCGGCGAAGACGCCGGCGCGCAAAGTCGCGTAGGTCTAGCAATGAGTCGTCCGCCCAGCGGTCCGCTCGCGGGCGTCAAAGTCCTGGAACTCGCGCAAATCATGGCGGGCCCTACCTGCGGCCTGATGCTCGCCGACCTCGGCGCGGACGTGATCAAGGTCGAGCGCGTTCCCGGCGGCGACGATACGCGGGCGATGAACCGCCCGTCGGTCCACGGCGAGTCCGCCGCGTTCATGGCGATGAACCGCAACAAGCGCGGCATTGCGTTCAACCTGAAGGTCCCGGCGGCGCAGGAAGCGCTGAAGCGCATGGTGAAGCGCGCCGATGTGCTCACCGAGAACTACCGCAAGGGCACGATGGAGAAGCTGGGGTTGGGTTATGAAACGCTGAAAACCATCAATCCCGCGCTCATTTACTGCTCCATCTCCGGCTACGGCCGCACCGGACCCTACGCGGATAAGGGCGGTTACGACCTGATCGCGCAAGGTGCATCCGGCCTCATGGCGATCACCGGCGAGGCGGGCCGCGCGCCGGTGAAGGTCGGCTCGCCGGTCTGCGACATCAATGCCGGCATCCTCGCCGCGCTCGGTGTCGCCGCGGCCTACGTGCATCGCCTCAAGACCGGAGAAGGCCAGCTCGTCGACACCTCCCTCTTCGAAGCCGGCATCCAGCAGACTTACTGGCAGGCCGCGACCTATTTCGCCACCGGGGAAGCACCCGGACCCACGGGCTCGGCGCACATCCTGTCGGCGCCGTACCAGGCGTTCCGCGCCGCCGACGGCTGGCTCACGATCGGCGGCGCGAACCAGCCGAACTGGGAGCGGCTGGTCCGCGTGCTCGGCGCGCCGGAGTGGCTCGAGGACGCGCGCTTCCGCACCAACGCCGAGCGTATGAAGAATCTGCAAGCCCTGACAGAAGTCATCAACGTGAAACTCAAAGCGCGCAAGGTCGAAGAGGTGATCGCGGCGCTCGAGGCCGAGGGCGTGCCCTGCGGCCCGATCAACTCGATCGCCGACATGGCCGCCGACCCGCAGGCGCTGGCGCGCGGCATGGTGGTCGAGCTCGAGCACCCGCGTGCCGGCCGCACGCGCGCGCTCGGGCTGCCGATCAAGCTGTCGGCGACGCCGGGCGGCGTCACCCGCCCCGCGCCCACGTTCGGCCAGCACACGCGCGAAGTGCTCGGCGAGTTCGGCTTCTCCGCCGCCGAGATCGACGCCCTTTATGGCTTAAACGCGGTAGCCTAGCGCCGTGGACAAGCTGCTCGAGGTGCGCGATCTCCGGACCACCTTTCTCACCAACGCGGGCATCGTGCGCGCCGTCGACGGCGTGTCGTGGGACGTCGAGCAGGGCGAGACGGTGGCGCTGGTCGGCGAATCGGGCTGCGGCAAGTCGGTCTCGGCGCTGAGCATCATGCGGCTCGTCGACGAGCCGGCGGGGCGCATCGAGTCGGGCGAGGTCATCTACAAGGGCCGCGACCTGCTCAAGCTGTCGGAAGAGCAGATGCGCGGCGTGCGCGGGCGCGAGATCGCGATGATCTTCCAGGAGCCGATGACCTCGCTCAACCCGGTGCTGTCGATCGGGCGCCAGCTCACCGAGGGGCTCGAGATCCACCTGCAGATGAAGCCGCCCGAGGCGCGTGTGCGCGCCGTGGAGCTCCTCGGCATGGTGGGAATTCCCGACCCGGAGCGCCGCCTCGCGCAGTACCCGCATCACTTCAGCGGCGGCATGCGCCAGCGCATGATGATCGCCATGGCGCTCGCCTGCAATCCGTCGCTCATCCTCGCCGACGAGCCGACCACCGCGCTCGACGTCACCATCCAGGCGCAGATCCTGGAGCTGATGCGCGACCTCGCGCGCCGCCTCGGGGTCGCGATGCTGATCATCACGCACAACCTCGGCGTGGTGGCGCGCTACGCCGACCGCGTGAACGTGATGTACGCGGGACGCATCATCGAGCGGGCGAGCGCCGCCGAGCTGTACGCGCATCCGCGCCACCCCTACACGCTCGGCCTGCTGCGCTCGGTGCCGCGCCTGGACGAGCCGCGCCGCTCGCGCCTCGCCCCGATCGAGGGCCAGCCGCCCGACTTGACGCGCCTGCCGGCGGGCTGCGCCTTCGCGCCGCGCTGCACCTACCGCGCCGAGCGCTGCGCGGCGGTGCCGGCGCTCGACGCGGTCGGCGCGGGACACCTGTGCGCCTGCTGGGAACATGAACGAACCGCTGCTCCAGGTTAAGAACCTCACCAAGCACTTCACGGTGGGCGCCGGGTTTTTCGGGCGCACCGCAGGCCTGGTGCGCGCGGTGGACGACGTCAGCTTCGAGGTGCGCCGCGGCGAGACCGTGGGCCTGGTCGGCGAGTCGGGCTGCGGCAAGACCACCACCGGGCGCTGCATCCTGCAGCTCGAGCGCCCGACCAGCGGGCAGATCCTGTTCGAGGGCACGGACCTCGCCGCGCTCGACCAGCAGGCGCTGCGCGCGGTGCGGCGCCGGGTGCAGGTGATCTTCCAGGATCCGTACAGCTCGCTCAATCCGCGCATGACCATCGGCCAGATCCTCGCCGAACCGATCAAAGTGCACCGCATCATCACCGACGAGGCGGCGCGCGCGGCGCGCGTCCAGGAGCTGCTCGCGCAGGTCGGCCTGCTGCCGCAGCATGCGCGGCGCTATCCGCACCAGCTCTCCGGCGGCCAGCGCCAGCGCGTCGGCATCGCGCGCGCGCTCGCGATGGAGCCCGCGCTCATCATCTGCGACGAGCCGGTGTCCGCGCTCGACGTGTCGATCCAGGCGCAGATCATCAACCTGCTCGAGGACCTGCAGAAGCGGCTCGGGCTGACTTATCTCTTCATCGCGCACGACCTGTCGGTGGTGCGCCATATTTCGGATCGCGTGGTGGTGATGTACCTCGGCAAGATCGTCGAGATCGCCGACCGCAAGTCGCTGTACGAGGACCCGGTGCACCCCTACACGCGCGCCCTCCTGTCGGCAGTCCCCATACCCGACCCGAGGCTCGAGGCGCAGCGCGAGCGCACCGTGCTGCGCGGCGAAGTGCCGAGCCCGCTCAACCCCCCATCGGGCTGCGTATTCCACCCCCGCTGCCCGATCGCTGTCGCTCGCTGCACCACGGAAATTCCCGGGCTGCGCGAGGTGCGTCCCGGGCACGGCGGGGCATGCCATCTGGCCTGAGAGGCGGGTAAACTAGGCAAAAAGCTGTACCCATACTTATTAGGAGGAGGAGTCATGAAACCAGTGGTGCGCCTTCTGGCGCTTGCGTCTGCCGCACTGCTTTCGCTGCCCCTGAATGCCCAGACCCCGCGCAACGGCGGCGAGCTGGTATTCCCGGTCCCATCGGAGCCGCCTTCGTATGACGGCCACCGCGAGGAAACCTTCGGACTGATCCACCCGTTCGCGCCGTTCTACAACACGCTGATCCGGGTCGACCCGAACGACACCAGCGGCACCAAGCCGGCGCCTTCACTCGCCGAGAGCTGGACGGTGTCGCAGGACGGCCTCACCTACACCTTCAGGCTGCGCAAGGGCGTGCGCTTCCACGACGGCTCCGAGATGACCTCGCGCGACGTCAAGGCGTCCTACGACAAGATCATCTTCCCGCCGCAGGGCGTGGGCTCGACGCGCAAGGGGCAGTACGCGGACGTCAAGGCGGTCGAGGCGCCGGATGCCGCGACCGTGGTGTTCCGGCTGAAAGAGCAGAGCGCTTCGTTCCTGCTCGCGATCGCTTCGCCCTGGAACTTCATCTACAAGGCCGACATCCTTGCCAAGGATCCGCACTGGTACGAGAAGAACATCATGGGCAGCGGCCCGTTCACTTTCGTCGAGCACGTCAAGGGCTCGCACGTGGTGGGCAAGAAGAACCCGAACTACTGGGACAAGGGCAAGCCCTACCTCGACGGCTTCCGCGCGATATTCATGCGCGACTCCGCCGCCCAGGTGGCAGCGATCCGCGGCGAGCGCGCGCACATCCAGTTCCGCGGCTTCAGCCCGGCCGAGCGCGACAGCATCGTCAGCACGCTGGGCAGCAAGGCAACGGTGCAGGAGTCGCCCTGGGATTGCATCCTGATGGTCGGCATCAACCACGAGAAAAAGCCCTTCGACGACAAGCGCGTGCGCCGCGCGCTGACGCTCGCGCTCGACCGCCACCAGGCCTCGCAGTCGCTCTCCAAGATCGCGATCGTCAAGGCGGTGGCCGGCGTGCAGGTGCCCGGCACGCCGTTCGCGACGCCGCCCGAGGAGCTGAACAAGCTCGCCGGCTACTGGCCCGACATCGAGAAGTCGCGCGCCGAGGCGCGCCGCCTGCTGAAGGAAGCCGGGGTGCCCGAGGGCTTCTCGTTCACTTTCACCAACCGCGGCATCCCGATGCCCTACGAGCCGCTCGGCGTATGGCTGATCGACCAGTGGCGCCGCGTCGGCCTCAACGTCAAGCAGGAGGTGGTCGAGGCCGCGGCGTACTTCGGCCCGATCCGCAAGGGCGACACGCAAGTGCACATGGACTTCCAGTGCGGCTACATCGTCGAGCCGGATCTGGACATGTACAAGTTCCTGTCCACCGAGCGCAATCCCGCGAACTACGGTCGCTACAGCGACCCGGTGCTCGACGCGTTGTACGACAAGCAGAGCCGCGCCACCAACCCCGAGGAGCGCAAGCGGCTGATCCGCGCCTTCGAGAAGCGCTTGCTCGACGAGGAGGCCCACTACCTGATGACGCTGCAGTGGCACCGCATCATCCCGCACTCCGCGAAAGTGAAGGGATGGACGGTGACGCCGAGCCACTACCTCAACAACACCCTGGATACGGTCTGGCTGGCGCAATGAAGTAGTGGGCCGTTACATCCTCAAGCGGTTGCTGGCGATCATCCCCACGCTCCTGGGGGTGGCGGTGCTCATCTTCCTGCTGCTGCGCGTGGTCCCGGGCGACGTGGTCGAGGCCCGCTACGTCGGCCAGGGCAGCTCGTTCCTGTCGCAGGAGCTGATGGACATCGAGCGCAGCAAGCTCGGCCTCGACCAGCCGCTGTGGAAGCAGTTCGCCCACTGGATGGCGGGGCTCGCGCGCCTCGACTTCGGCCTCTCGATGTGGACCGGGGCGCCGATCACCGAGGAGATCAAGCTGCGCTTCGCGCTGTCGCTGCAGGTCGCGCTCATGGCGAGCACCATCGCCACGCTGCTCGCGATTCCGCTCGGCATCCTCGCCGCGGTCAAGCAGGACACCTGGGTGGACTACGCGGTGCGCGTGTTCTCGATCGCCGGCCTCGCCACGCCGTCGTTCTGGCTCGGCATCCTGATGATCCTCGTCATGCTGACCGTGTTCAAGTGGATCCCGCCGATGGTATTCACGCCGCTCTGGGTGGATCCCTGGGAGAACCTGGCGCAGCTCATCTGGCCGGCGCTCGCGGTGGGCTACCGCTATTCGGCGGTGGGCACGCGCATGATGCGCTCGGCAATGCTCGAGGTGCTGCGCGAGGACTACATCCGCACCGCGCGCGCCAAGGGGCTGTGGCTGAAGCTGATCCTCGCGCGCCACGCGCTGAAGAACGCGATCCTGCCGGTGCTCACCATCATCAGCCTCGAGTTCGCCTTCCTCCTGGGCGGCTTGGTCGTGACCGAGCAGGTGTTCAACCTGAACGGGCTGGGGATGCTGTTCGTCGAGGCAATCGCGCGGCGCGACTACACGCTGACCCAGGCGCTGGTGATGCTCGTCGCGACCGCGTTCCTGCTGGTCAACTTCGTGGTCGACATTGCCTACGCCTGGCTCGATCCACGGATCCGGTACCGCTAGTGGCCGTCACGCCGCAAACCATCGAGGAACTGGCTCACGCCGGCGAACCGCGCGGCGGCATGCGGGTCGCGATCGGCGATTTCGTGCGCCAGCGCCCGCTCGGCGCCGTCGGCGCCGCGATCGTGCTGGTGATGGTGTTCCTCGCGGCGACCGCGGGGATCCTCGCGCCCTACGATCCTCTCGAGACCGACTACGGCGCGATGCTCGCCGCGCCCGACGCCAAGCACTGGCTCGGCACCGACGCTTTCGGCCGCGACGTGATGTCGCGCATCGTCTATGGTTCGCGCACCGCGCTGATGGTCGGGCTGGGGGCTTCGCTGCTTGGCGCAACGCTCGGCTCGCTGATCGGCGTGGCGAGCGCGTACTTCGGCGGCCGGGTCGACCTCATTGTCCAGCGCGTGATGGACGTGTTCTTCGCGTTTCCGGTGATCATCCTCGCGCTCGCGGTGGTCGCCGTGCTCGGCACCGGCGCCGGCAACGTCATCCTCGCCATCGCCACGCCGATGGTGCCGCGCTGCGCGCGCGTGGTGCGCGCGAGCGCGCTCGCGGTGCGCGAGATGCCGTACGTCGATGCCGCCCGCGCCGCCGGCTACGGCCACCGGCGCATCATCCTGCGCCACATGCTGCCCAACGTGATGGCGCCGATCCTCATCATGGCCACGGCCTTCCTTGGCGAGGCGATCCTGCTCGAGGCGTCGCTTTCCTTCCTGGGCCTGGGCGTGCAGGAACCGACCGCGGCCTGGGGCCTGATGCTGCGCGGCGCGGCGGTGCAGTTCGCCGAGAGCGCGCCGTGGATGGCGATCTTCCCTGGCCTCGCGATCAGCCTCGCGGTGTTCGGCTTCAACCTGTTCGGCGACTCGCTGCGCGATGCGCTGGATCCCCGCCTGCGCACCCAGTAGGCGGCGAGAAATTTAGATAATCCCTTCGGCACGCAGCCGGGCGATCTCCGAAGGATTCTTCTCCAGAAGCTCGCGCAGCACCTCGTCGGTGTGTTGCCCCAGCGTCGGCGGCGGCACATCGTGCTGCACGGGGGTCGTTGAAAAGCGCATCGGGCTGCGCACCAGCGGCACGATCCCGGCGAGCGGGTGGCGTAGCTCGAGCCTCAGACCGCGCGCGATCGCCTGGGGCTCGCGGAACACCTGCTCCAGCGTATTGATCGGGCCGTTCGGCACGCCGGCCGCCTCGAGCGCGTCGACCCATTCGCGCGTGGTGCGTCGCTCGATGAGCGGACCGATGATCGCATCGAGCGCGCTGCGGTTCGACACGCGCTTGCCGTTGGTGGAGAAGCGCGCGTCGCCCGTAAACTCGCTGCAGCCGGCAACCGCGCAGAATTTTCCGAACAGGTTGTCGTTGCCGCAGGCGATGATGACTGCGCCGTCGGCCGTGCGGTAGGCGCCGTAGGGCACGATGTTGGGATGCGCGTTGCCCAGACGCCCGGGTGAGACTCCGGTGGCGAGGTAGTTCGCCGCCTGGTTCGCGAGCACCGCGACCTGGGTATCGAACAGCGCGAGGTCGAGGTGCTGGCCGGCGCCGCTCTTCGCGCGGTGCGCGAGCGCGGCGCAGACGGCGACCGTCGCATACATCCCGGTCATGATGTCGGCGATCGGCATGCCGGCCTTTTGCGGCCCGCCGCCCGGCAGCTCGTCGCGCTCGCCGGTCACGCTCATCATGCCCGCCATGCCCTGGATCATGAAGTCGTAGCCCGGGCGCTCGCGCCACGGCCCGCTGTGCCCGAAGCCGGTGACCGAGCAGTAGACCAGGCCCGGATTGAGCTTGCGCAGGGCGTCGTAGCCGAGGCCGTAGCGGTCAAGATCGCCGAACTTGAAATTCTCCAGCAGCACGTCCGATTTCGCCGCGAGCGCGCGCGCGATCGCCTGCCCCTGCGGGTGCGCGAGATCCAGCGTGAGCGATTTCTTGCCGCGGTTGGCGCACGCGAAGTAGGCGGACTCGCCGGTGTCGCGGCCGGCGGCGTCCTTGAGCCACGGCGGGCCGAAGGCGCGCGAGTCGTCGCCGTTCTTCGGCCGCTCCACTTTGATCACCTCGGCGCCGAGGTCGGCGAGGTTCTGCGCCGCCCACGGGCCCGCTAGCACGCGCGTGAGATCGAGTACGCGGATTCCTGCGAGCGGCCCCGGCATGGGTCGAGTCTACTTCAGGAGGTGCTCGGCGAGCTCGGCGAAACCCGCCCCTGAAGCTGCCTTGGTGACATAGCGCGGTTTTTCCGACATCAGGCTTTCAAACTTGCGTACGTTGGCCACGCCGACCGAGTTCTCGAAGAACGCGAACATCGGCGCGTCGTTCGGCGAATCGCCGGCGAACACGATTTCCCGGTTCGACCGATCGAGGTCGAGCCCGAAGCGCTCGGCGAACAGGCGCCGCGTGGTCGCGAGCTTGTCGTACTCGCCGAACCAGCCGTTGACGTGGATCGAGCTCACCTTGGCGGTGAGCCCGGCCGCGCGCATCAGCGCGGCAATGCGCTGCGCCGCCTCGAGCGGCAGCGGCGCCACGTCCTCGCAATAGTCGATCGCGAGGTCGGTCTCGCGGTAAGGCTGGTCCGAGGCGAGCGCGCAGCCCGGCACCGCGGCGAGGATCTGCGTTGCGATGGCATCCAGGCGCGCGCGCTTCTGCACTCGGCTTTCCAGATCGTCGTGAAAGCGCTGGTGCAGCCGGTTGCCGCTGTAGAAAAAATAGAACGCACCGTTCTCGCCCACCACCGCGTCCACCGGCCACATGCGCGCGATGTGATCGCACCAGCCTGCGGGCCGCCCGGTGACCGGCACTACCCGCAGGCCGGCGCGCTGCAGCCGCTCGAGCGCTGCATAGGCCGCGGCGGTGAGCTTGCCCGCCGTGGTGAGCGTCTCGTCGATATCGACCAGCAGCGCGCGCACCCCGCGCGCCTCGAGCTCGGCCAGCGGCTTCACCGTCCCACCACCTGCGCCACGCGGCCGCGCTGCGCCTCGGTCATGCGCAGGCCGCACTTCGTCCGGCGCCACAGCACATCTTCGGCCGTGCGCGCCCACTCGCGCGCCATGAGGTAGGTGAGCTCGCGCTCGGTCAGCCCCGCGCCGTAGTACTCGCCAAGGCGGCCATCGCCCAGCACCTGCGCCGCGAGCGTGCCGTGGCGTCGGAACACGCCCTGCAGCACATTGGGTGCAACCTGGGGATAGCGCTGCCGCAGGTCGCGTTTCGCCGCCTCGCGATCGGCAAAGTCGCTGCCGGGAAGCCGCGCTTGCGCAGTCCATGCCGGCCTCAGCGCCGGAAAATAGGGCGCGAGCCTGTCCAGGGCGCTTTCGGCGAGGCGCCGGTAGGTGGTGATCTTTCCCCCGAACACCGAAAGCACCGGCGCCGCGCCTTCAGCGTCGTCGACCCGCAGCGTGTAATCCCGCGTAATCGCCGAGGGGTCCTGCGACCCATCGTCGTACAGCGGCCGCACGCCGGCGTAGCGCCACAGCACCTCCGAGGGCGCCGGCGCGCGCGCGAGGTAGCGACCGGCCGCCCGGCACAGGTAGTCGACCTCGGCTTCGCTGGCGGCGGGCGCCGCGGCATCGCCCTCGAAGTCGATGTCCGTGGTTCCGACCAGCGTAAAGCGATCCTCGAACGGGATCATGAACACCACGCGGCGGTCGTCGTTCTGCAGGATGAAGGCATGCTCGCCCTCGTACAGCCGCGGCAGCACGATGTGGCTTCCCTTCACCAGCCGCACCGCGTCGCGCGTGGCTTCGCCGAGATGCTGGTTCAGCACCTGCTTCACCCAGGGGCCGGCGGCATTGACCACCGCTCGCGCGCGCACCGTCTCCCCGGTGGCGAGCTGTGCATGCCATACGCCGCCGGCGCGCCTGGCCGAGGAACACGCCGTGTTGACGAGGATGCGCGCTCCATGGCTTTGTGCGTCGAGCGCATTCACCACCACCAGGCGTGCGTCATCGACCCGGCAGTCCGAATACACGAAGCCGTGCTTCAAGTCGGAGCGCAGCCCGGAGGCGTAGGGTGCTCGGTCGAGCCGCACCGCCTGCGACCCCGGCAGCAGCGAGCGGCGCGCCAGGTGGTCGTAGAGGAAAAGCCCGACGCGGATCATCCAGCGCGGCCGCAGCTCCGGAACGTGCGGCATCACGAAGCGCGTCGGCCAGGTCAGGTGCCCGGCGATGCGCAGCATGATCTCGCGCTCGGCCAGCGCTTCGGCGACCAGGCGGAACTCGTAGTGCTCGAGGTAGCGCAAGCCGCCATGGATCAGCTTGGAGGACGACGAGGAGGTGGCTGTGGCAAGATCGCCGCGCTCGGCAAGCAGCACCGCCAGCCCGCGGCCCGCGGCATCGCGCGCGATGCCGGCGCCGTTGATGCCGCCGCCGATCACCAGCAGGTCGTAGGTCACTTCCATGCGAGCGGGATGCGCACGCCGAGCGCGACGCCATCCCCCGCCGCGAGGTTCGAGGCGGCGATCGTGCCGCCGTGGAACTCGGCGATCAGGCGCGCGACATAGAGCCCGAGGCCAAGGTGCGGTGCTCCGCCGCCAGGCGCGTCGCGCACCGAGATCATCGACTCGAAGAGGCGGGTGCGCATCTTCTCGGGCAGCAGCGGGCCCTTGTTGGAAACGGTGAGCGCCGCCGCGCCCGCGGCGTCGTCGAGCGCGACGCGCACCGGCGCGCGCCCGCCGGAGAAATCCACCGCGTTCTCCACCAGCTTGTCGAGCAGCTGCGCGGCGAGGTCCGGCGCGCCCTGCACCTCGACCCGGCGGCCGGGGAGCTCGAGCGCGAACGCCGTCTGCGGATAGGCGACGCGATAGCCCTCCACGCAGCCGCGCACCACGTCCGCCAGGTCGTAGCGCTCGCGCTCCACCGCGCGCAGGCTCTGCTCGAGGCGCGACGCCTCGGTCATGCGCTCGAGGATCCGGCCCAGACGCGCGAGCCCCTGCTCGGCCCGCTCGATATAGGGAACCGGATCCTGCGGAGACAGCTTGAGATTCTCGAGCGACGATCGAACCACCGCGATCGGCGTGCGCAGCTCGTGCGACAGGCGCCCGGCCATGTTCTCGAGGTAGGCATGGTGCTCGGCAAGGCGCTCGAGCACCGCCGAGAAGCCGCGCGACAGGTCGCCGATCTCGTCGGCCGCGCCCGAGCCCGCGGCGAGGCGCGTGATGCGGCCGCGCGCGTCGATCGCCGACTCGGCTTCGTCGCGCAGGCGCCGGATGCGCAGCGAAAGCCGCGTGGCGAACGCCATCAGCAGCACCGCCGCGCCGGCGAAGGCCGCCACGGTGATGAGCAGCAGCTGCTCGAGCGCCGCGCTCTTCACCGACACCACCGAGTTCGTCGTCTCCTCGGTGACCACGGCGCCGGCCACCTCGTCGCCGCTCCAGATCGGATGCGCCGCCGAGATCACCACCGCCCGGCCGTCGCGCGTGTGGCGCGTGCGCGTCGCTGGCGTGCCCTGCAGCGCCGCCGCGACGTCCGAGCCGGTGGCGAGAAGGTCCTCGGGCTGCGCCTCGGTGAAGTCTTCGGTCGGCCGCGGTATCAGCCACCCGACGAAGACCTGCCACCAGGGTGCTTCGGAGGCGACCTCGGACGCGCGTCGCAGGCTACCGGCGGAGGCGATCACCTGGTAGCGCCGGTTCACCACCCAGATGCGGGAGGACGCGCGCTGCAGGCCGAGCAGGATCGCGTCGACTTCGCCGTCGCGCCCCGCGGCGGTGGCGAGCAGCTGCGGCCGCTCGTGCAGCGCGGTGGCGACCGCGCGCGCCACCGCGAGCAACGACTGCTCCTGCCCCTGGAGCAGGAAGCGCTCGACCTCGTTCACATAGAGGATCCCCGCGCACGGCAGGGCGAGCAGCGCGAGGAGCACCAGCGCGAGCTTCACCCGCAGGCTGAAGCGCGGGCGCTTCATGCCTGCCAGCGGTAACCCATGCCGTAGACGGTGTCGATGGCGTCGAACGCGGCGTCGGCGGCGAGGAATTTCCTGCGGATGCGCTTGATGTGCGAGGTGATGGTGCCGTCGTCCACCACCAGGTTCGCTTCGCGCATCAGCTGCTCGCGGGTCTTGACGTGCTCGGGAAACTTGGCGAGCGCGTGCACCATCCAGAACTCGGTCAGCGTGAGCGGCACCAGCGTGCCGCGCCACGCCACGTTGAAGCGCTTCAGGTCCAGGACCAGCGCGCCGCGCTCCAGGCGCTCGGGCGCGGTCGCGGGCTCGGCGGCGAGCTCGGCGCGCCGGAACAGCGCCGCGATGCGCGCGAGCAGGTGCGGCAGGCTCACGTCCTTGGTCAGGTAGTCGTCCGCGCCCAGGCGCAGCCCGGCCACGGCGTCGAAGTCGCTGTCGCGCGCGGTGAGAAAGATGATCGGCAGCGCCGCCGACAGTGCGCGCAGCTCGCGGCACAGCGCGAACCCGCCGTCGACGTCGGCGCCCAGGCCGATGTCGATCAGCGCGAGATCGGGCAGGCGGCCGCGCATCGCCGCGAGCGCCTCGGCGCGCCCGGCGTAGGCGGCGACTTCGAAGCCGTGCTTGCGCAGCGCCTCGGCGTAGTTGGCGCGGATGGCCGGCTCGTCCTCGACGATCGCGATGCGGCGCGACATGCCGGCGACTATAGCCGAAGGCCGAGGCCGCCAAAGGCGCGCGCCCGCGGTTTGCCAGAATTGTTCGGCGCATTGCCTTGACCGCGCCGCGCGGCAGCCCGCCGCGGGCGGCTCAATGCGCCCATGGAAAACCAACAACCCCCCAAGCCCGCGCTACCCCTGCTCGCGCTCCTCGCCCTCGCCTCCGCGCTGGGCGTCGCCGTGGCGATCGCGCTTGCAGGCGTCGCGATGCTGCTCGCCGCACCGGCGTTCGCATGAGGGCCGATGCTTCGTGGGGCGTCGAATGCGCCTGGCCTGCAGCAGCAACCAAACTCCGTGCATCGCGGCTGTGGCTCTACGTCGCGGTGCTGCTGCTCGCCGCGGGAGGCTGGCAGTTCGGCCGCGGCGCCTGGATCCATGCCAAGGCCTGGCTTGCCCAGGGGCTGATCGCGCACGCGTGGTCGAGGACGCTGAGCGGCGAGAGCGAGGTGAAACCCTGGAGCTGGGCCGACACCTGGCCGGTGGCGCGGCTCTCGGTGCCCCGGCTCGGAATCGAGCGCTACGTCCTGGCGGGCGACGACGGCGCCGGCATGGCCTTCGGCCCCGGGCACGTGCGCAGCACCGCGGTTCCGGGCGCGGCGGGCAACAGCGTGATCGGCGGGCACCGCGACACGCATCTCGCATTCCTGCGCGAGCTCAGGACGGGTGACACCTTAGTCGTCGAGCGGCCCGATGGGGCGCGGATTTCCTACCGGGTGCGCTGGGCCGAAGTGCTCGACCGGCGCGAGATCTGGGTGGCGAAGCAGGAAGGACCGGCGCGGCTGACGCTGGTGACCTGCTATCCCTTCGATGCGCTGCGCGCCGGCGGCCCGCTGCGCTACGTGGTGGTCGCCCTGGCCGGCTGAGCCGCGGTTTACTTTTTCCGCAGCTTGCGGATCGCCTGGATCTGCGCTGCCATCATCGCGAACTCGGCCTGCAGCGTGGCGACCTCGGCCTTGTCCTGCGCCTTGGCCATCGCCTCCTGCGCCTTCTTGAGCGCCTCGTTCGCCTTCGCTTCGTCGAGATCGGCGCCGCGGATCGCCGTGTCGGCGAGCACGGTAATGACCTTGGGCTGGACTTCGAGGATGCCGCCGGCGACGAAGATCAGCTGCTCCTCGCCGCCGCCCGCGGGCTTGATGCGCACCGCGCCCGGCTTGATGCGCGTGATGAGCGGGATGTGGCGCGGATAGATGCCGAGCTCGCCCGCCTCGCCGGGCAGCACGACGAACTCGGCCTCGCCGGAGTAGATCTGCTCCTCGGCGCTCACGACGTCGACGTGGATGGTGGGCGCCGCCATCAGAGCTTCTTCGCCTTGTCGAAGGCTTCCTCGATCGGCCCGACCATGTAGAACGACTGCTCGGGCAGCGCGTCGCACTCGCCCGCGACGATCATCTTGAAGCCCTTGATGGTGTCCTTGAGCGCAACGTACTTGCCCGGCGTGCCGGTGAAGTTCTGCGCTACCGTGAACGGCTGCGAGAGAAAACGCTGGATCTTCCGCGCGCGCGCCACCGCGAGCTTGTCCTCGGGCGAAAGCTCGTCCATGCCGAGGATCGCGATGATGTCGCGCAGCTCCTTGTAGCGCTGCAGCGTGGCCTGCACCGCGCGCGTGGTGCTGTAATGCTCCTCGCCGATGGTGTTCGGATCGACCTGGCGCGAGGTCGAGTCGAGAGGGTCGACCGCCGGGTAGATGCCGAGCGACGCAATATCGCGCGAGAGGACGACGGTGGCGTCGAGGTGGCCGAAGGTCGTGGCGGGTGAGGGGTCGGTGAGGTCGTCGGCCGGTACGTAGATCGCCTGCACCGAGGTGATCGAGCCGGTCTTGGTCGAGGTGATGCGCTCCTGCAGCCGGCCCATCTCCTCCGCCAGCGTCGGCTGGTAGCCCACCGCGGAAGGCATGCGGCCGAGCAGCGCGGACACCTCGGTGCCGGCCAGCGTGAAGCGGTAGATGTTGTCGACGAAGAACAGGATGTCGCGCCCTTCGTCGCGGAAGTACTCAGCCATGGTGAGGCCGCTCAGCCCGACGCGCAGGCGGTTGCCGGGCGGCTCGTTCATCTGGCCGAACACCATCGCCACCTTGGACTCCTCGAGGTTGTCGAGCTTGACCACGCCCGCCTCGATCATCTCGTGGTAGAAGTCGTTGCCCTCGCGCGTGCGCTCGCCGACGCCGGCGAACACCGACAGGCCCGAGTGCTGGGTGGCGATGTTGTTGATGAGCTCGAGCATGTTCACCGTCTTGCCCACGCCCGCGCCGCCGAAAAGCCCGATCTTGCCGCCCTTGGCGAAGGGACAGATGAGGTCGATCACCTTGATGCCGGTCTCGAGCAGCTCGACCGAGGGCGAGAGCTCGTCGAACTTGGGCGCGATCTGGTGGATCGAGCGGCGCTGCTCGCCCTTGATCGGCCCGCCCTCGTCGATCGGCCGCCCGAGCACGTCCATGATGCGCCCGAGCGTTCCCTTGCCCACCGGCACCGAGATCGGCTTGCCGGTGGCGGCGACCTTCATGCCGCGGCGCAGGCCGTCGGAGGAGCCGAGCGCGATGCAGCGCACCACGCCGTCGCCGAGCTGCTGCTCGACCTCGAAGGTGAGCCCTTTCTCGACCAGGCCGGCTTCGCCCGTGTCCTCGAGGACCAGCGCGTCGTAGATGTTCGGCATCGCTTCGCGCGGAAACTCGATGTCGATCACCGCGCCGATGGATTGAACGATGGTGCCTTGACTCATGCGTTTTCCCTTCTCATACGGCCGCTGCGCCGCCGACGATCTCTGAAAGCTCCTTGGTGATGCCCGCCTGCCGGTTCTTGTTGTAGATGAGCGTGAGCTCGCTGATCAGGTCGGCGGCGTTGTCGGAAGCCGCTTTCATCGCCACCATGCGCGCCGACTGCTCGGACGCCATGTTCTCCGACACCGCCTGGAAGATCAGCGCCTCGATGTAGCGCGTCATGACCTGGTCGAGCACCGCGCGCGCCTCGGGCTCGTAGAGGTAGTCCCACACCGACTCGGGAGAGCCGAGCCGCTCGCCCGAGAGCGGCAGCAGCTGCTCGACCACCGGCTCCTGCTTCATGGTGTTGATGAAGCGCGTGTACCCGAGGATCAGGCGGTCGAACTGTTTGGCGGTATAGCCGTCGAGCATCACCTTGATGGCGCCGATCAGCTTTTCCATCTGCGGGCGGTCGCCGAGCTGGACCGCGTGCGAGACGATGTGCGCGCCCAGGCGCTGCATGAAACCGAAGCCCTTGTTGCCGAGCGCGCACACGTCGATCTCCTCGCCCTCGGCCTGCCACTTCTTGTACTGCGCGAGCACCATGCGCAGCAGGTTGGTGTTGAGCGCGCCGCACAGCCCCTTGTCGGTGGTAATGACGATGATGCCGACGCGCTTCACCGTGTCGTGCTCGACCAGGAACGGATGCCGGTACTCGGGGTTGGCGTGCGAGATGTGCGCCGCGACGTTGCGGATCTTCTCGCCGTAGGGCCGCGCATGGCGCATGCGTTCCTGCGCCTTGCGCATCTTCGAGGCGGCGACCATCTCCATCGCCTTGGTGATCTTCCGGGTGTTCTGCACACTCCGGATCTTCATCCTGATTTCTTTAGTGCCGGGCATGAGGCGTTTTTCCTAGAACGAGCCGTTCTTCTTCCAGTCCTTGATTGCCTCGTGCAGCGCCTTCTCGTCGTCTGCCGGCAGGTCCTTCTTGTCCTCCATGCGCTTCACCAGGTCGGCGTACTTGGCCTTGATGTAGTCGCGCATCGAGCGCTCGGCGGCGAGCGCCTTCTTCACGTCGATGTCGTCGAAGTAGCCGTTGTTCACCGCGAACAGCGTCAACGCCATCTCCCACACCTGCAGCGGCTGGTACTGCGGCTGCTTCATGAGCTCGGTGACCAGGCGGCCGCGCTCGAGCTGCTTGCGGGTGGCTTCGTCCAGGTCGCTCGCGAACTGCGCGAACGCCGCCAGCTCGCGGTATTGCGCGAGCGCGAGGCGCACGCCGCCCCCGGTGTCGCGCCGCTTCATGATCTTGGTCTGCGCCGCGCCGCCGACCCGCGACACCGAGATGCCGGCGTTGATCGCCGGGCGAATGCCGGCGTTGAACAGATCGGTCTCGAGGAAGATCTGGCCGTCGGTGATCGAGATCACGTTGGTCGGCACGAACGCGGTGACGTCGCCCGCTTGCGTCTCGATCACCGGCAGCGCGGTGAGCGAGCCGGTCTTGCCCTTGACCTGGCCCTTGGTGAATTTCTCGACGTACTCGGGGTTGACGCGAGCGGCGCGCTCGAGCAGCCGTGAATGCAGGTAGAACACGTCGCCGGGGTAGGCTTCGCGCCCCGGCGGCCGGCGCAGCAGCAGCGACACCTGGCGGTACGCCCAGGCCTGCTTGGTCAGGTCGTCGTAGATGATGAGCGCGTCCTGGCCGCGGTCGCGGAAGTACTCGCCCATGGTGCAGCCCGAGTACGGCGCGATGTACTGCATCGCCGCCGACTCCGAGGCCGAGGCCGCCACCACGATGGTGTAGGCCATCGCGCCGTGCTCCTCGAGCTTGCGCACCACGTTGGCGATGGTCGAGGCCTTCTGGCCGATGGCGACATACACGCAGTAGAGATCCTTGCCCTTCTGGTTGATGATCGTGTCGACCGCCACCGCGGTCTTGCCGGTCTGCCGGTCGCCGATGATCAGCTCGCGCTGGCCGCGGCCGACCGGGACCATGGCGTCGATCGCCTTGAGGCCGGTCTGCACCGGCTGCGACACCGACTGGCGCGCGATCACCCCGGGCGCCACCTTCTCGATCACGTCGGTCAGCTTGGCGTTCACCGGCCCCCTGCCGTCGATCGGCTGGCCCAGGGAATTCACCACCCGGCCGAGCAATTCCGGCCCTACCGGCACCGAAAGGATCTTGCCGGTGGTCTTGACCGTGTCGCCCTCGGTGATGTGGGTGTACTCGCCCAGGATCACCGAGCCCACCGAGTCGCGCTCGAGGTTGAGCGCGAGGCCGAAGGTGTTCTTCGGGAACTCCAGCATCTCGCCCTGCATCACGTCGGACAGGCCGTGGATGCGGCAGATGCCGTCGGTCACCGAGACCACGGTGCCCTGGGTGCGCATGCGCGCGCCCGCGTCCAGGTTCTGGATGCGGCTCTTGATGAGTTCCGAGATTTCGGACGGGTTGAGTTGCATCGGGGGCTCCTAGCCTTTCAACGCGGTCTCGAGCGCGCCGAGCTGGGCGCGCGCCGAGCCGTCGATAACCTTGTCGCCGAGGACGATCCTGACCCCGGCGATCAGTTCCTTGTCGATTTCGAGCTTCGCCTTGACCTTGCGGCCGGTTTTCTTCTCCAGCCGCTGCACCAGGTCGGCGAGCTGCGCGCTGGAGAGCTCCAGCGCCGAATGCACCTCGGCCTCGAGCACGCCTTCGCGCGCGTTCTTCAGCGCCTCGAACTGGGCCGCGATCTCGGGCAGCAGCCCGAGACGGCCGTTTTCCGCCAGCACGCGCAGGAAGTTCTCCGCCTCGCCGCTCAGCCTGCCGGCAAGGATCGCGATGAACAGTCCCGCCGCCTTGGCGTCGGACAGGTTCGGATCGGCGACCGCGGCGCGCACCCGGGCATCCCCGGCCACGAGCGCGAGCGCGCGCAGCATCTCGGACCACTTGCCCAGCGCGCCGGCGTCATCGGCGAGCCTGAACGCCGCCTCGGCGTAGGGACGGGCTACGGTGCTGGGTTCGGCCATTACAGCTGCCGCTTGATCGAGTCGAGCAGGTCGGAATGCGCTTTCGCATCGACCTCGCGGCGCAGGATCTTCTCGGCGCCCGCGACCGCGAGTGTCGCGACCTGGTCGCGCAACTGCTCGCGCGCGCGCGTCATCGCCTGCGCGATCTCGGCCTTGGCGGCGGCCTTCTCGCGGCCGCCTTCTTCCTTCGCCGCGTTCTTCGCTTCCTCGACGAGCTGCGCGGCGCGCTTCTCGGCCTGCGCCAGCACCTCGGCGGCGCGCTCGCGCGCCTTCTTCACTTCCTCATCGGCCTGGCGGGTGGAGAGCTCGAGCGAGCGCTTGCCCTGCTCGGCGGCGGCGAGGCCGTCGGCGATGGTCTTCTGGCGCGCCTCGATCGCGCGCAGCAGCGGCGGCCAGACCACCTTGACGGTGAACCAGATGAACAGCGCAAACGCCGCCGCCTGCGCGATCAACGTCAGGTTGAAGCTCATTTTCAGCGCACCACAGCGAGCAGCGGATTGGCGAACGCAAACATCATCGCCAGGCCCACGCCGATGATGAACGAGGCGTCGATCAGGCCGAGCAGCAGGAACACCTTCGCCTGCAGCGAGTTGGTGAGCTCGGGCTGCCGCGCCGCGGCCTCGAGGAAGCGGCTGCACATGACGCCCACGCCGATGCAGGCGCCCGCCGCGCCGACGCCGATCATCAGGCCGATACCGATGCTGGTATAGGCCTGGATCATGGCCAGCAGTTGAAGTTTCTCCATTTGGTCTTCTCCCTTTCTTAAGAAAACGAATCAGTGGTGCTCGTGCGCCATCGCGATGTACACCACGGTCAGCATCATGAAGATGTAGGCCTGCAGCACCACGATCAGGATGTGGAAGATGGCCCAGCCAAGACCCAGCACCACGGCGATCAGGCTGCCGAACAGCCCGGTCGCGGCGAGCAGCCACAGCAGCAGGAAGATGATTTCGCCGGCGTACATGTTGCCGAACAGCCGCAGCGAGTGCGACAGCGGCTTCGACACGTACTCGATGAAGTTGAACAGCAGGTTCGCCGGCCACAGCAGCGGGTTGGATCCGAACGGCGCGCAGAACAGCTCGTGGATCCAGCCGCCGAGGCCTTTGGCGGCGATGGCGAAGCCGATCATCAGGAACCACACCGACAGCGCGAGCGCGAAGGTGGTGTTCACGTCCGCGGTGGGCACCGGACGCCACTCGTGCAGCCCGAGCCAGCCGAGGGCGCCGGCGACGATGTCGATCGGCAGGAAGTCCATCGCGTTCATGAGCAGCACCCACATGAAAACGGTGAGCGCCGCCGGCGCGATGAAGCGGTTGCGGTCGCCGTGGTGGAAGACGCCTTTCACCTGGTCGTCGATGAACTCGAAGGCGAGCTCGACGAACGCCTGGCGGCGGTTCGGCACGCCCGAGGTGGCGCCGCGCACCACCCACGCCATGAAGCCGAAGCCGAGCACCCCGACCAGCACTGCGGTCACGAACGAATCCACGTTCAGCGCCCAGAAGCCGCCTTCGCCCGCCGGCTTGGTGAGGAAGGTGAGGTGATGCTGGATGTAGTCGGTGGCGTTGAACTCTTTGCCGGCGGCCATCGCTCAACGCTTTCTCGTTCTAAGGATCACGGACAAAAAAAGCCATCGCGAAGATCAGCACCGTCACGACGAACGATGCAATGAAGGCGATCACCACTACGTCGGGGTAGGTGTTCAGCACGAGGTACAGCAGGACCGCGATCAGGCCGATCTTCACCCCCTCGGCCCGCAAAGCCCCGACCAGAACCCCCCCTGCGGATTTCGTGTCGCCCCTCGAAGCCACGAAAGCCGCCGCGAGCCCGGCGGTGATGCTCACCAGCCCGCCGGCGACCGCCGAAAGTGCGCCGTGCACTCCTGCCAGCCCGCCCGCTGCCAGCGCCATCGCCGCGGTCGCGGCCAACTGCCAGCGCAGCACGGTCATGACCGGCCTGCTCAGGTGGCGAAGCATAGCGCAAGTTGAAGTTCAGCGGAGCTTCTTCGCACACTTTCGGGTCAGCGGAGCTTCTTCATCAGCTCGTCGAGCTGCTCGAGGCTCGAGTAATGCACGACGAGCTTGCCGGCGCCCTTCTTTCCGGCGCGGATCTCGACCGTCGTGCCGAGGCGCTCGGACACTTCCTCCTCCAGCCGCGCGAGATCGCGGTCGGGTTTTTTCCTGCGCGCCGACGGCCCGCGCAGCATGCCGTGCACCAGCGCCTCGGTCTCGCGCACCGACAGCCTTTTCGCCGCGACGCGCTTGCCGGCCTCGATCTGGCGCGCGCCGTCGAGCGCGAGCAGCGCGCGCGCGTGCCCCATCTCGAGCGCGCCCTCCAGCAGCATTTCCTGCACCGGCCGCGCGAGCTTGAGCAGGCGCAGCAGGTTGGTGGTGGCGCTGCGCGAGCGGCCGACGGCGTCGGCGGCCTGCTCGTGGGTCATCTTGAATTCCTCCACCAGGCGCTGCACGCCCGCGGCCTCCTCCATCGGATTCAGGTTCTCGCGCTGGATGTTCTCGATCAGCGACATCGCGAGCGCGGCGTCGTCGGGCACCTCGCGCACCAGCGCCGGCACCTCGTCGAGGCCGGCCATCTGCGCCGCGCGCCAGCGCCGCTCGCCCGCGATCAGCTCGTAGCGCTCGCGGTCCACCGGCCGCACCAGCAGCGGCTGCATCAGCCCCTGCGAGCGGATCGAGGCGGCGAGTTCCGCCAACGCTTGCTGGTCCATCTTAGCGCGCGGCTGGTAGCGCCCCGGCCGGATGCGCGCCACCGGCAGCGTGAGCAGCGCCTCGCGCGGCGGCGTGTCGGCGCCGAGCAGCGCGTCGAGGCCGCGCCCCAGTCCTTTGGCTTTCATGAGTAGGCGAGCTCCCGCTCCAGCACCTCCGCGGCGAGGGCGACGTACGCCTGCGCGCCCTTCGAGCCGGGATCCCACATCACTGCCGGCGTGCCGTAGCTCGGCGCTTCCGCCAGCCGCACGTTGCGCGGCACCAGCGTGCGATAGACCTTGTCGCCGAAGTGCGCCTCGAGCTCGCTGGAGACCTGCTGCGACAGCGTGTTTCTCGGGTCGTACATGGTGCGCAGCAGCCCCGCGATCTCGAGCTCGGGGTTGAGATTCGCGCGCACGCGCTTGATGGTGCCCACGAGATCCGACAGCCCTTCGAGGGCGTAGTACTCGCATTGCATCGGGATCAGCACGCGCTGCGCAGCGGCAAGGCCGTTGACGGTGAGCAGGCTGAGCGACGGCGGGCAGTCGATGAGGATGAAGTCGTAGTCGGCCGCGACGCGCTCGAGCGCGGATCTGAGCCGGGTTTCGCGCGCCGGCAGCTCGACCAGCTCGACTTCTGCGCCGACGAGATCGCGGTTCGCCGGCACCAGGTCGTAGCCGCCGCGCTCGGCGCGCGTGCGGATGCCGCCGAGTTCGCCCAGGCCGAGGAGCGCGTGGTAGACGGTGCGCACCACCGCGCGCTTGTCGACGCCGCTGCCCATCGTGGCATTACCTTGAGGATCGAGATCGACCAGCAGCACGCGCCGCGCCGCCTGCGCCAGCGCCGCAGCGAGATTGACGGAGGTGGTCGTCTTGCCGACGCCGCCTTTCTGATTCACTACCGCGAGGACGCGCGGCATAGCACGAGATGGCGTTGCGCCTTCAGCAGCGGCACCTGCAGCCGGATCAGCGAACATCCGGGATCGAGCGCCGCAGGCGCCGTCCCGCGCATGGCGGCGAGCACGCCGCTGGGCGCCACCAGATGGCGGCAGGCGTTGATGAACTCGGCGAGCGCGGCGAAGGCGCGCGAGATCACCACTTCGAAAAGCGGCTGCGGGCGCCAGGCTTCGACGCGGCCCTCGTGCACTTCGACGTTGGCAAGGCGCAGCTCGATCGCCGCCTGGCGCAGGAACGCGGCCTTTTTCTGGCTCGATTCGGCGAGCGCGATGCGCCACGCGGGCCGCGCGATCGCGAGCGGAATTCCGGGCAGCCCGGCGCCCGAGCCGGCGTCGGCGAGCCGGCCGCGCTGCGCCGCGAGCGGCAGGTGCGGCAGCACCGCCAGCGAATCGAGCAGGTGGTGCGCCACCATGGCGAGCGGATCGCGGATCGCGGTCAGGTTGTAGGTCCGGTTCCATTTCACCAGCAGCGCCACGTATTCGAGCAGCCGTTCGCCAGCCCCGGCAGGAAGCGCCAGCGCCAGCTCTCCGAGTCCGCGATCGAGCGCGGCGCCCGGCGTCATGCCCTCTTTTTGTCGAGCGGTCGGAAGCCCCGCTTCAGATGCACCAGCAGCAGCGAAATCGCGGCCGGCGTGATCCCCGAAATGCGCGCGGCCTGCCCGATGGTCTCGGGTCGATGCTGGTTCAGCTTCTGCCGCACCTCGGCCGACAGGCCGCGCACCTCGCGATAGTCCAGGCCGGCCGGCAAGGTCCGCGCCTCGAAATCCGCCCGGCGGGCTACTTCCGTCCGCTGGCGCTCGATATAGCCCTCGTATTTCGCCTGGATTTCGACCTGCTCGGCGACTTGCGGATCCGCCACCGGATCCGTCACGAGGCTCGCATAATGCACCTCTGGACGGCGCAGAACCTCATATGCAGGACGCTTTTCATGCAAGCCAGCGCTTACATACGTAGACTTCAGCCGATCGGTCTCGCGCGCGACGGCATCGCGCTTGCGGTTGAAGGCGTCCCAGCGCGCGTCGCTGATGATCCCGAGTTTGCGGCCGACGTCGGTCAGCCGCAGGTCGGCATTGTCTTCACGCAGCATGAGCCGGTACTCCGCGCGACTGGTGAACATGCGATAGGGCTCGGAGACGCCACGCGTAACGAGATCGTCGACGAGTACGCCGAGGTATGCCTGGTCCCGCGCCGGCGACCAGGGCGCGCGTCCCAGCACCTGCAACCCCGCGTTCAACCCGGCGAGCAGGCCCTGTGCGGCGGCCTCTTCGTAGCCGGTGGTGCCGTTGATCTGGCCGGCGAAAAACAAGCTCGGGATGGTCTTGGTCTCGAGGGAAGCGCGCAGGTTGCGCGGATCGAAGTAGTCGTACTCGATCGCATAGCCCGGCCGTACAAGGTGTGCACGCTCCAGTCCATGGATCGAGTGCACCAGCTCCAACTGCACATCGAACGGCAGGCTGGTCGAGATGCCGTTCGGATAGATCTCGTTGCTGGCGAGTCCCTCGGGCTCGAGGAAGATCTGGTGGCTCGCCTTTGCGGCAAAGCGGTGGATCTTGTCCTCGATCGACGGGCAATACCGCGGCCCAACCCCCTTGATCACGCCGGTGAACATCGGCGAGCGGTCCAGCCCGCGGCGAATGATCTCGTGGGTGCGCGCGTTGGTGTGCGTGATCCAGCACGGCAACTGGCGCGGGTGCATGTCGCGCCGCCCCTGGAAGGAGAACACCGGCTCCGGCGAATCGCCGGGCTGCTCTTCGAGCGCGCTGAAGTCGATGCTGCGGGCGTCCAGGCGCGGCGGTGTGCCGGTCTTCAACCGGCCGACCGGGAGCGCCATCTCGCGCAGTCGCGCGGCGAGCGTGACCGAGGCAGGATCACCGGCGCGACCCGCTTGGTATTGGCTCAAGCCGACGTGAATCAATCCCGACAGAAAAGTGCCGGTCGTAAGCACGACCGCGCGCGCACGGAATTGCACGCCGAGCTGGGTCATTACGCCAACGGCGCGATCGCCTTCAAGCACGATGTCGTCCACCGCCTGCTGGAAGATCGACAACCCGGGCTGGTTCTCCAGGCGCCGGCGGATTGCCTGGCGGTAGAGCGCCCGGTCGGCTTGCGCGCGCGTGGCCCGCACTGCGGCGCCCTTGGAGGCGTTCAGGATGCGGAACTGGATCCCTGCCTCATCGGTGGCGATTGCCATCGCGCCGTCCAGGGCGTCGATCTCCTTTACCAGATGTCCTTTGCCGATGCCGCCGATCGACGGATTGCACGACATCTGGCCGAGCGTCTCCACGCTGTGCGTCAGGAGCAGGGTGCGGCAGCCGAGACGGGCAGAGGCGAGCGCAGCTTCGGTGCCCGCATGGCCGCCGCCGACCACGATCACGTCGAATTCGGAGGGAAACAGCATGGGGTGGCGAATTTTACGCGAACGTTTCACGTGGAACTACGGGCCGAGCCTGGTTCCACGTGGAACAAGCTGTATGCTGCAGTGCAGCAACAGCTTGGGCGCGGCCAGTGCCGCCCGGCTGTTTCTTTAAGCGGCGAGCTTCTCGTGCATGCGGCCGCGCCTCGCTTCAAGCGCCGCAGGTAGCCGGGAGCCGAGCTTGCCGAAGAGCTCGTCGTGCGAGCGCAGTTCATCCTTCCAGGCGGGGGCGTCGATGCCGGCCAGCTCGGCATAACGCGCGGGCGAGACCTTTTCCAGGCCCACCCAGTTGAGGTCCTCGTGACGCGGCATTGTGCCGAGCGGGGTCTCCACGCCCTGCGCGCGGCCCTGGCAGCGCTCCACGATCCACGCGAGCACGCGCATGTTCTCGCCGAAGCCCGGCCACAGGAACTTGCCGTTCGCGTCGCGCCGGAACCAGTTCACCCGGAAGATGCGCGGCGCATGCTTCACCGCGCGGCCCATCTTCAGCCAATGCGCGAAATAGTCACCCATGTTGTAGCCGCAGAACGCCAGCATGGCCATCGGGTCGCGGCGCACCACGCCGACCTTGCCGGTGATCGCCGCCGTCGTTTCCGAGCCCAGCGTGGCGGCCATGTACACGCCCTCTTCCCAGCCCGGGGCTTCCACCACCAGCGGCACGGTGGTTGAACGCCGGCCGCCGAAAACGAAAGCCGAAATCGGCACGCCGGCCGGATCCTCCCACTTCGCATCCATCGAGGGGCACTGCGCGGCCGGTACCGTGAAGCGCGCGTTCGCGTGCGCGGCAGGGCGCCCGCAACCGGGAGTCCATTCCCTGCCTTGCCAGTCGATCAGGCGCGCAGGCGGCGCCTCGGTCATGCCTTCCCACCACACGTCGCCCTCGGGAGTGAGCGCCACGTTGGTGTAGATGACGTTGGCGCGCAGCATGCGCATCGCGTTGGGGTTGGTCTGCTCCGAGGTCCCCGGCGCGACGCCGAACAGGCCGTACTCGGGATTGATGGCGTGGAAGCGCCCATCGGCGCCAGGCTTGATCCAGGCGATGTCCTCGCCGATGGTGGTCACCTTCCAGCCGGAGAATGCGGCGGGCGGAATCAGCATCGCGAGGTTGGTCTTGCCGCAGGCCGAGGGAAACGCCGCCGCGATGTACGTCTTCTCGCCCGAGGGCGATTGCACGCCGAGAATCAGCATGTGCTCGGCGAGCCAGCCTGCATCGCGCGCCATGACCGAGGCGATGCGCAGCGCCAGGCATTTCTTGCCGAGCAGCGCGTTGCCGCCGTAGCCCGAGCCGAACGACCAGATCTCCCGGGTCTCGGGGAAGTGCACGATCCATTTTTCCTTTTCATTGCACGGCCAGGCGACGTCCCCTACCCGGGCGCCGAATTTGTCAACTAAGGGTGCGCCGGCCGAATGCACGCAGGGCACGAACGCGCCGTCCTCGCCGAGCCAGTCCGCGACCGCGCGGCCCATGCGCGTCATGACGCGCATGTTGACCGCCACGTAGGCGGAGTCCGAGATCTCGACGCCCACCTGGGCGATCGGCGAGCCGATCGGCCCCATCGAGAAAGGCATCACGTACATCGTGCGGCCGCGCATGCAGCCGTCGAACAGGCGATCGAGCGTGGCGCGCATTTCGCGCGGATCGATCCAGTTGTTGGTCGGGCCGGCGTCCTCCTTCTTCTGGCTGCAGATGAAGGTGCGGTCCTCCATGCGCGCCACGTCGCTCGGATGCGAGCGCGCCAAATAGGAGTTCGGGCGCAGGCTCTGGTTCAGCCTGATGAAAGTGCCGGCAGCGACCAGCTCGCCGCAGAGGCGGTCGTACTCGGCGTCGGAGCCGTCGCACCACGCGATGCGCCCGGGCTTTGTCAGCCGGGCCACCTCCGCGACCCACTGGCGCAGCCCTCGATGGCGCACCCAGGCCGGGGCGTTCGCCTGGTCAGCGGGGACGGCGGGAGCATTCATCGCGACTCACTCCAGAAGGCAAACGGCCCAGCGTAGGCTGGGCCGGGGGCACGAGGGTACATGTGCGGCCGTGATTCTAGCACCCGCGGCGATCGAGCCGTCCCAGATCGGCTCAGCCTAGACGCATGAAAACTTCCATAAAACAGCAACTTACTTCCGATAGGGAGTTTTGCATCACGCTGCTATCGCTGGAGGGCCACCATCGCCGGCTGGTGCTTCAAATGCCCGAGGTGGTGCAGCCGCTTTTTGATCCTGACCGAAGACACGTCGCCTTCGCGCATATGCAGGATATCCGCAGGGGTGATCAAGCGCGGATCCGCGTTGGTGATGGGTACCCGAGCGTGCCGGTAGGCCTGCAACACCAGCTGCGAGCAGAAGAACCGGCGCTCGCTGGTGGGCAAATGGTGGATCGCTCCGATGATCCTGATGCACGCATCCCGCGGCACCGAGGGCACCAGCGGCAGCTCGCACAGCCGGCGAGTCAGCGCAAACGGCACATGCAGGGCCACACCCAGATAGTTGTACTGCGTGCCGACCTGCTGCAGCGCATAGACGCGTATGCTCCGGGCCTGCTCCTCGTTGAGTTCCAAGTACCGGAAAGCGAGCACCGCTGCCTTTTCCGCCAGCAACTCGTCGAGGCGTCGAATGCGCACGCCCGAGGACACCACCGCCTCCACCACTTGATGATCGCCAATATAGATGGCCGCGTGGCTCACGGGCGCGAAGGTCAGCAGCTGGATACCGGCAGAGTCCAACGTCTGCGTCGAGGTCAGAATGATGTCGCCCGGCCTCAGGTCATCCGGCATCAGGAGCGCGTCGGCGCTACTGGGCTCGATGAATGAATGCTGAAACCGCAGGACCCGGTGCGCGGACGCAGTCTGCGGATCGTCGGGCCCGGACTCGGCCGCGATATGGAGCTGCGTGGCGCAACCCTGCATGAGAGCGATCAGCGACACATATCTGGTCCAGCGGTTCACGACCTGCCTCCCCCGATGCCGGCCGCCGGCTTGCTCGCTGGCGGTTGCGGCACATCCTGCGACCGGGGAACATGCAGGTCGCTTGCCGATCGGTCACAGACGACTTACTCGTCGAGGGGCGCTCCCGGACCAGGCCGACTCACTTTCCGATGCAGAAGCGCGCGAAGATCTCGCCCAGCAGGTCGTCGGCGCTGAACTCGCCGGTGATGGCGCCGAGCGCGCCGTGCGCGAGCCGCAGCTCCTCGGCGAAGAATTCCCAGCGCCGGCTTTCGCGCGCCGCGGCTTCGAGATGGTCGCGCGCGCGCTCGAGCGCCCGCAGGTGGCGCTCGCGGGCGAGGAACACCGGCTCGCCGGCGGAGGTCCAGCCGGCGGCCTCGAGGATCGCTTTGCGCAGGCGCTCGAGCCCCGCGCCGGTCTTCGCCGAAACTGCGAGCGCGCCGGCGGGCGCGACGAAGCCGGGGACGAGGTCGGCCTTGTTGTAAACCTCGATGCGTGCGGCGCCCGCGGGCAGGTTCTCCAGATCATCCCGAGGCTTGCCGGCCTCGAAGATCGCGAGCACCACGTCGGCCTGCTCGAGCTCGCGCTGCGCGCGCTCGATGCCGAGGCGCTCGACCAGATCCGATGAAACGCGCAGCCCCGCGGTATCCACCACCACGAGCGGCACGCCTTCGATCTGAATCGGCTCGCGCAGCGCGTCGCGCGTGGTGCCGGGAATCGGGGTAACGATGGCGCGCTCCGCGCCCGCGAGCCGGTTGAGCAGGCTCGACTTGCCCACGTTCGGACGGCCCGCGAGGACGACGTGGATGCCGCTGCGCAGCAGGCTGCCCTGGCGGCTTTTTCCCAGCACGTCGGCGAGCGCGCCGCGCACCTGCTCGAGCCGCGCCGCGGCGTCGTCGCGATGCAACCCCTCGACTTCCTCCTCCGGAAAGTCGAGCATCGCCTCGGTCAGCGCGCGCAGCTCGACGAGCCGCGACTGGAGCTGCGCGATCGCGGCGGAGAACTCCCCGCTGAGCGAGCGCAGCGCCGAGCGCGCCGCCTCGCGGCTCGCGGCATCGATCAGGTCGGCGACCGCCTCGGCCTGCGCGAGATCGAGCTTGCCCTCGAGGAAGGCGCGGCGCGTGAATTCGCCGGGCTCGGCGAGCCGCGCCCCCGCATCCAGGCAGGCGCCGAGCAGCGCCTGCATCACCACCGGCCCGCCGTGCCCCTGCAATTCGAGCACCGGCTCGCCGGTGTAGGAGTCCGGCGCCGGGAAGTACAGCGCGATGCCTTCGTCGACGTCCGCGAAGGCGGCATGGGTTGCTCGGCGCGGTTCCGGCAGCCTGCCCAGGATCGCCGCGGCGATGCGCGGCACTTCCGGCCCGGACACCCGCACCACTCCGATCCCGCCCCGGCCCGCCGGGGTCGCGACCGCCGCAATGGTGTCGCGGGTCACTTCATCGCTTGGCATGGGCAGGCTTGTCGCGGTCGAACATGCGCTGGATCTGCCATTGCTGGGCGATGGAAAGGATGTTGTTGACCAGCCAGTAGAGCACCAGCCCGGCTGGGAAGAAAAAGAAGAAGATGCTGAACACGAACGGCATCACCTGCATCACTTTCGCCTGCACCGGATCGGGCGGCACCGGGTTCATCTTCATCTGCAGAATCATCGTTACCGTCATCAGGATCGGCAGAACGTAGTACGGGTCGAGCGCCGACAGGTCCGTGATCCACAGCATGAACGGCGCATGGCGCAGCTCGATCGCCGCCAGCAGCACCCAGTAAAGGGCGATGAACACCGGGATCTGCACCAGGATCGGGAAGCAGCCGCCGAGCGGATTGATCTTCTCGGTCTTGTAGAGCTCCATCATCGCCTGGTTCATCTTCTGGCGGTCGTTGCCGTACATCTCGCGGAGCTTGGTGAGCCGCGGCGTGATCAGCTTCATCCTCGCCATCGACTTGTAGCTCGCGGCCGACAGCGGGAAGAACACGATCTTGATCAGCACCGTGAGCAGAATGATGGCGACCCCCCAGTTGCCGGCGAGCGCGTGGAACTTCTCCAGCAGCCAGAACAGCGGCCAGGCGATGATCGCGAGCCAGCCGTAGTCGACCGCCAGGTCGAGCCCGGGCGCGGCTGCCTGGAGGCGGCGCTGCTCCTGCGGGCCGGCGTACAGCGAGGCCTTGACCGGCACCGAAGCACCCGGGGCCACCGTGCCGGGCTGCACCACCGCGTTCCCCGAGTACAGGCCGTCGTTGCGCTTCAGCGCGCCGTAGTCGCGCACCACCTTGTCGGGCAGGATCCAGGCGGCGACAAAATAGTGCTGGACAAAGCCGAGCCAGCCGTTGTCGGCGCGCCGTTCGAACTTCGCCTTGTCGAGATCGGACGGATGGACTTTCTCGAACGCCTTCTCCGCGCTGTAGATGGCGAAGCCGGTGAAGCTTTGCGCACCGAATGTCTCGGCTACGGTGTTGACGCTGCTCGAGGGCTTGCCGTCGTGCGTAAGCTGGAAGTAGGCGTAAGGCGTCAGGCTCGCCTGGCCGCGGTTGTGCACTTCCAGGGAGAGGCCGACGACGTAGCTGTCGCGCCTGAACGTATACACCTTCTCGACGCTGACGCCGTCCCGGCCGGCGCCGGTCAGGCGCACTTCCACCGTATCCTTGCCCGCCTCCAGCGCGGCTTCCTTGACGCTCGCCGTCCAGGGCGTGAGATGGTTCGGTCCGCCCTCGCGCGTGATGCCGCTCTGCGCCTCGTAGCCATGCTCGGGACCGAACAGGACGAAGTTCTTGGTCGGATCGGCCGAGTCCTTGTGCCTGAGCAGCTCCACGCGCTTCAGCGTGCCTCCCAGGGTGTCGATCTCGGCGATCAGCAGATCGGTCTTCACGCGCACGACCTCGCCCTTCGCCGCGGGCGCAGCCGCAGGCACCGCGGTGGCAGACGGCTTGGATGGCGTGGCGGCTGTGGCCGGGCTGGCGGGCGCCGCGGGCTTGCCGGGAGCGGGCACGCTCTGCTGCGCCGGCGGCGCCGCGGGGGGCGGCTTGGGGCGCTTCTCCTTCTCCCAGGCTTCCCACAGCATGAGAAGCGAGAAGCTGAAGATCACCAGCAGAATCAGCCGTTGCGTATCCATTTACTTATGGAACGGGGTCATGGCCGCCCGCGTGCCAGGGGCCGCAGCGGCACAGGCGTCGCGCCGCAAGCCAGCCGCCGCGCCATGCGCCATGGCGCGTGAGCGCTTCCTCGGCGTACTCCGAGCAGCTGGGGTGGAAACGGCAGGCCGGCGGCAGCAGCGGCCTGACGAACCACTGGTAGCCGCGCACCGCGGTGCGCAGGGCGCGCGCGATCACAGCCGCAGCTTGCCGAGAAGCTGGCGCAGACGGGAGATCATTTGCGCGCAAGGCCTGATTCCATAAGGTGGGCGCACCAGCACGTCGAGGGCCCCTAGCCGCTCCTGCTCCAGCCTGAAGGCCTCGCGGATGCAGCGCTTGATGCGGTTGCGTTCGACAGCGCGCGACGCGTGCTTGCGCGAAACCAGCATGCCGAGCCTCGCGGCGCCGGTCTCGCGCCGCGCCAGATAGAAGATATAGCCATCCACGCTGCGCCGCGCCCCGTGCCGCAGCAATCCTTCGAATTGGGCTTTTTGCCTCAGCCGGCGCACGGCGTCCAGCCCGAAGCGCTTGCCGGCCGCGACTACAACCCGAGGCGGCGCCGGCCGCTCGCGCGCCGGTTGCGCAGCACTTTGCGTCCGCCGGGAGTGCGGCTGCGCACCAGAAAACCATGACGCCGCGCGCGCCGTGTCTTGGAGGGCTGGTAGGTCCGCTTCGTGGCCATCTCTGCCGATCCGAAAAAGGGCGGTATTAGAGCGTGCGCGTCAATGCGTTGTCAATTCTTTATCTGTGGATAAGGCATGACCAAGAAGGTAAAATTTCGACTCGCTTTAGGCCCAACGAAAAGATGCAGAACCTCTGGGATGCGTGCCTGCGTCGTCTTGAGCAGGAGCTCCCCGCGCAGCAGTTCAACACCTGGATCCGGCCGCTCGCGCCCGAGGCGGGCGAGGCGGCAGATACGCTGGTGCTGGCGGCGCCCAACCGATTCGTGCTGGAGCTGGTGCGCGAGCGCTTTGCCGCGCGTATCGAGCGCCTCGCCGCGGAAGCGAGCGGACGCAGCCTCGGGCTGCGCTTGGTGCTCGCGCGGGTCCCCGAAACGCTGGCGCGCTCCCCGCAGGCAGCGCCGCGTCAGGCCGAAACCCCTTCGGTGCTGGAGCGGGCACGCCTCAACCCGGCGTTTTCCTTCGACAGCTTCGTCACCGGCAAGGCGAACCAGCTGGCGCGCGCCGCGGCGCTGCAGGTGGCGGAGAATCCGGGGGTTTCGTACAACCCGCTGTTCGTCTACGGCGGGGTCGGGCTGGGCAAGACCCACCTGGTGCAGGCGATCGGCAACCAGCTCGCCGACCAGCGGCCGCAGGCGCGTATCCGCTACATCCATGCCGAGGCGTACGTCACCGACGTGGTGCGCGCCTACCAGCAGAAGTCCTTCGACGAGTTCAAGCGCTACTACCACTCGCTGGATCTCCTGCTGATCGACGACATCCAGTTCTTCTCCAACAAGGGCCGCACGCAGGAGGAGTTCTTCTACGCTTTCAACGCCCTGGTCGAGGCGCACAAGCAGATCGTCATCACCTGCGACACCTATCCCAAGGAGATCGCCGGCATGGAGGAGCGCCTGATCTCGCGCTTCGGCTGGGGGCTCACCGTGGCGATCGAGCCGCCCGAGCTCGAGATGCGGGTGGCGATCGTGCTGAAGAAGGCAGAGGCCGAGGCGGTAGCGCTGTCCGAGGACATCGCGTTCTTCATCGCCAAGCACCTGCGCTCCAATGTGCGCGAGCTCGAGGGGGCGCTGAAGAAGGTGCTCGCCTTTGCCCGCTTTAGCGGGCGCGAGCTGTCGCTCGAGCTCGCCAAGGAGGCGCTGCAGGACATCCTGAACGTCGCCAGCCGGCAGGTGAGCGTCGAGGGCATCCAGAAGACGGTCGCCGAATATTTCAAGATCAAGATCTCGGACATGCATTCCAAGAAACGCAGCCGCAACGTGGCGCGGCCGCGTCAGATGGCGATGGCGCTCGCCAAGGACCTCACACAGATGAGCCTGCCCGAGATCGGCGAGGCCTTCGGCAACCGCGACCACACCACGGTGCTGCACGCTTGCCGCACCATCGCGAGCCTGCGCAAGCACGACACGGGGCTCAATCGGGACTATGTGGTCCTTGAGCAGGTGCTCAAGGGCTAGGGAAAAGGTGGGGATCCGCTGGGGATACTTTGTGAATAAAGACTGCGTTTGGGCTCGCAGCGAGAACCATCCACAATTCATCTCGCGCCCTCCACAGGCTTTGCGCCTGTTCGAACACTGTGCAATGCGTGCCGCGGCAAGGAGTTACAAGCTTATCCCGCCAACTAGAGCGCTCTATTAGTTACTACTAAGGTAAATAACAATGCTTCTAGCAAAAGCAAAGCGCGACGAGCTGCTCGCGCCGCTCGCGGCGGTGAGCGGGATCATCGAGCGGCGCCATACGCTGCCGATCCTGTCGAACGTGCTTATCGAGCGCAATGGCAACGCCCTTTCCTTCCTTGCCACCGACATCGAAGTCCAGATCGCCGCGCGCAGCGGCGTCGAGGCGCCCGCCGAGGCGCGCGCGGTGACCGTCGGCGCGCGCAAGCTGCTCGACATCCTGCGCGCGCTGCCCGACGGCGCCGAAGTCACGCTGCAGCAGCAGGACAAGCGGCTGCTCGTCAAGGCGGGCAAGAGCCGCTTTGCCCTGCAAACCCTTGCCGCCGAAGATTTCCCGCGGCTGGCGAAGGCCGCGGGCGAATCTACGCGCTTCGAGCTCGGGCAGAAGGCCCTGCGCCGGCTGCTGTCGCTGGTGCAGTACGCGATGGCGCAGCAGGACATCCGCTATTACCTGAACGGCCTGCTGATGGTGGTCGAGGAAAGAAGCCTCAAGCTGGTCGCCACCGACGGCCATCGCCTGGCGTTCGCTTCGCTCAAGCTCGGCGCCGACCTGCCGCGCCAGGAGGTAATCGTGCCGCGCAAGACGGTGCTCGAGCTCGGCAAGCTCCTCGCCGACAGCGACGACCCGGTGCGCATCGAGCTTTCCGCGACCCAGGCGGGCTTCAGCTTCGGAGCCGTGGATCTCGTGTCCAAGCTGATCGACGGCAAGTTCCCCGACTACACGCGGGTGATTCCGGCCGGCCACAAGAACCGACTGCAGGTCGGGCGCGAGCCGCTGCGCCAGGCGCTGCTGCGCGCCGCGATCCTGTCGAACGAGAAATTCCGCGGCGTGCGCTGGGTGCTCGGCGAAGGGGCCCTGAAGATCGTGTCCTCGAACGCCGAGCAGGAGGAGGCGCACGAGGAGCTGGAGATCAGCTATTCGGGAGACGCGCTCGACATCGGCTTCAACGTGAACTACCTGCTCGATGTGCTGAACAACGTGGCGGGCGAGGCGATCGAATGCGCCTTCGGCGACGCCGCCTCGAGCGCGCTCATCACCTACGGCGCGGAGAAGGATTTCAAGTACGTCGTCATGCCCATGAGGATCTAGTGGGAGAACCGGAAAAGCACCTGCCCGACGCCAACGGCTACGGCTCCGATGCGATCAAGGTCCTGAAGGGCCTCGAGGCGGTGCGCAAGCGCCCCGGGATGTACATCGGCGACACCTCCGACGGCACCGGCCTGCACCACATGGTGTTCGAGGTGGTCGACAACTCGGTCGACGAGGCCCTCGCCGGGTTCTGCGACGAGATCGTGGTCACGATCCACACCGACAACTCGATCTCGGTGCTCGACAACGGGCGCGGCATCCCGACCGGCGTCAAGCAGGACGACACGCTGCAGCGCTCGGCGGCCGAGATCGTGATGACCGAGCTGCACGCCGGCGGCAAATTCGATTCCAACAGCTACAAGGTGGCGGGCGGGCTGCACGGCGTCGGCGTCTCGGTGGTGAACGCCCTATCGGAGTGGCTGCGGCTCACCGTGTGGCGCGAGGGCCAGGTGCACCAGATGGAGTTCCGCGACGGCGTGGCGGTCGCCGCGCTCCGGGCGACCGGCAGCACCGAGCGCCGCGGCACCGAGGTCCATTTCCTCGCCTCGAAGGCGATCTTCGGCAGCGTCGACTACCACTACGACATCCTGGCGCGGCGGCTGCGCGAGCTCTCGTTCCTCAACAACGGCGTCAAGATCGTGCTCATCGACCAGCGCGCCGGCAAGGAGGAGAACTTCGCGTTCTCGGGCGGCGTCAAGGGCTTCGTCGAGTACATGAACCGCGCGAAGAACGTGCTGCATCCCAACGTGTTCCTCGGCCACGGCGTCAAGGACGGCGTCACGGTGGAGGTGGCGATGCAGTGGAACGACTCCTACCAGGAGTCGGTGCTGTGCTTCACCAACAACATCCCGCAGAAGGACGGCGGCAGCCACCTCACCGGCCTGCGCGCCGCGATGACGCGGGTGCTGAACAAGTACATCGAGGAAAAGGAGATCGCCAAGAAGGCCAAGGTCGAAACCACCGGCGACGACATGCGCGAAGGCCTCGCCTGCGTGCTCTCGGTCAAGGTGCCCGAGCCCAAGTTCTCCTCGCAGACCAAGGAGAAGCTGGTGTCCTCGGAGGTGCGCCCGGTGGTCGAGGAGATCGTCGCCGAGCGCCTGCGCGAGTTCCTCGACGAGCGCCCGGCCGACGCGCGCACCATCACCGTCAAGATCGTCGAGGCCGCGGCGGCGCGCGAGGCGGCGCGCAAGGCGCGCGAGATGACGCGCCGCAAGGGCGTGCTCGACTCGATGGGCCTGCCGGGCAAGCTGGCCGACTGCCAGGAGCGCGACCCGGCGAAGTGCGAGCTGTATCTCGTCGAGGGCGACTCGGCGGGCGGCTCGGCGAAGCAGGGGCGCGACCGCAAGTTCCAGGCGATCCTGCCGCTCAAGGGCAAGATCCTGAACGTGGAGCGCGCGCGCTTCGAGAAGCTCCTGTCCTCGGCCGAGATCGCGACGCTCATCACGGCGCTCGGCTGCGGCATCGGAACCGAGGAGTACCACCCCGACAAGCTGCGCTACCACCGCATCATCGTGATGACCGACGCGGACGTCGACGGCTCGCACATCCGCACCCTGCTGCTGACGTTCTTCTACCGTCAAATGCGCGAGCTGGTCGAGCGCGGCCACATCTACATCGCGCAGCCGCCGCTGTACAAGGCCAAGCTCGGCAAGGAGGAGCGCTATCTCAAGGACGAGCACGAGCTCAACGGCTTCATGCTGCGTCAGGCGCTGGTCGACGCCGCGCTGCACCCCGGCGCGGGTCGCGAGCCGATCGGCGGCGATACCCTCGCCGAGCTCGCCAAGTCCTACCTCCTGTCGGAGGCGGTGATCGAGCGCGTGTCGCGGCTCGTCGACCGCGAGGTGCTGCAGGCGATGCTGCGCGGCGTGCAGGTGGATCTGTCGCGGCGCGATACCGCGGAAGCCTCCGCCGAGGCGCTGGAGGCGGCGATCGGCCCGCAGGGCTTCGCGGTGGCGCCGCACTTCGACCAGAAAACCGAGCGCCACCAGGTGCGCGTGGAGCGCACGCGTCACGGCAACGTGCGCCTGAGCACCATCGACACCGAGTTCGTGCACTCCGGCGACTACGCCCAGATCCGCAGCACCGCGGAGATGCTGCGCGGCCTGATCGGCGCGGGCGCGGCGGTGCAGCGCGGCGACAAGCGCCAGCCGATACGTGACTTCGCAGAAGCCATGCAATGGCTTCTTGGCGAAGTCGAAAAATCGATGACGCTGCAGCGCTACAAGGGACTGGGCGAGATGAACCCGGCGCAGCTCTGGGAGACCACCATGGACCCGGCGACGCGGCGCCTCCTCAGGGTGCAGATCGAGGACGGCATCGCCGCCGACGAGATCTTCACCATGCTGATGGGCGACGAAGTCGAGCCGCGCCGCGCGTTCATCGAGTCGAACGCGCTCGGCGTTCGGAACCTCGACGTATAGCTTTTTCTTCGGGTGCTTTTTCCTTGGGCGCCCGCGGCTGAAACTCGAATCCCACCTTTCCGTCGGGCTGCTTTACCAGGAACGCCTTAAATTTGCGGCCTTTCTTGGAGACGAAGCCCGTCAGCAGGTCGGTGCGGCCCGATTCGAGCAGCTTCTTCATCTGCTCGCGCTCGATCGATTGCTGCAGGATCATGCGCCCCGAGCGAAAGTCGCAGCTGCGGCCGGCGCCGACCGCCTTCTCGCAAACATAGGCGACGCCGTGCTCGAACACGCGCGCGGCGCATTTCGGGCAGCTTCCGAGCGGCGCCTGGCCTGAGAAGTCGGGCGCTTCCTCGCCCTCCCCGCTCGCGCCCTGGCCGAAGTCGAACTCCAGGCGCAGATCCTCGGTCAGCCGGATGCCGGCCGCGAACGGCCGGCCCTGCTTGCTGCGAAAGCCGGTGAGCGGCCCGACAAAGCGCTTGGTGATCAGCTCTGCAACTTCCTCCGGTGCCCATTCCCGGCCCGAAATGACCTTCCACAGCGAGAAGTCGCACTTCTGGCACTGGAACTTGCGGTAGTTCTCCTGCACGGTGCCGCGGCACTTCGGGCACGGCGCCGGCACGGTGGCGTAGGCCACGTCCGGGATCTCGCCGTGCTTGATGGTGTTCACCACGTTCTTCACCAGTTCGGTGATCTGCGCCATGAACTCCTCGCGCGTCATCTTCCCCGCCTCGATGAGCTTGAGCTTGTGCTCCCATTCGCCGGTGAGCTCGGGCGAGCCGAGCTCGACGATGTGCAGCATGTGCAGCGCGAACATCAGCGAGAACGCCTTGGGCGTGGGCACCAGCTCGCGGCCCTCGCGGTGCACGTAGTCCTCGCGGATCAGCCCCTCGATGATCGCGGCGCGCGTCGCCGGCGTGCCGAGGCCCTTGGCCTCCATTGCCGCGCGCAGCTCGTCGTCCTCGACCAGCTTGCCGGCACCTTCCATCGCCGAGAGCAGCGTCGCCTCGGTGTACCGGGGCGGCGGCCGGGTCTGGCTGGCCTGCGCGGCGATTTCGCGCACCGGCACCTTCTCGCCCCCGGCGATCGGCGGCAGGTTCTCGCTCTCCTCGCCGCCGGCGCGGCCGTACACCGCCAGCCAGCCCGGGATCTGCAGCACCTTGCCGTCGGTCTTGAAGCGATGCTCACCGACCTGCGTGACGCGCGTCGTCTGCAGATACTCGGCGGCGGGGTAGAACACCGCGAGGAAGCGGCGCACCACCAGGTCGTAGAGCTTCTGCTCGGCCTCGCTCAGGTGCTTGGGCGTCTGCAGCGTGGGGATGATCGCGAAGTGGTCCGAGATCTTGCTGTTGTCGAATACGCGCCTGTTCGGCCTGACCCAGCCCTGCTTCAGGATCTGTTTCGCGAACGATCCGAAGGCACGCGTCTCGCCAAGCTCCTCGAGCGTCTTCTTGACCGTGCCGAGGTAGTCCTCGGGCAGCGCGCGCGCGTCGGTGCGCGGGTAGGTCAGCACCTTGTGCCGCTCGTAGAGCGCCTGGGCGACCGACAGCGTCATGCGGGCGGGGAAGCCGAAGCGGCCGTTCGCCTCGCGCTGCAGGCTGGTGAGGTCGTAGAGCAGCGGCGAGAGCTGCGTCGAGGGCTTGCTCTCCTCGGTGGCGACGCCGGTCTTGCCGCGGCAGGCGGCGACGATCGCCTCGGCCGCGCGCGCGCTCCACAGGCGCTCGGGTTTGCGTTCGGCGTCGTCGTCTTTCTTGAACTTCGGATCGAACCAGCGAGCGGGATATTCGCCGGCCTTCGCGGCGAAGCGCGCCTGCACCTCCCAGTAGTCGCGCGGCGTGAACGCGCGGATACGCTCCTCGCGCTCGACCAGGATGGCGAGCGTCGGCGTCTGCACCCGGCCGACGGTGGTGAGGTAGAAGCCGCCTTCCTTCGAGTTGAAGGCGGTCATGGCACGCGTGCCGTTGATGCCGACCAGCCAGTCGGCTTCCGAGCGCGATTTGGCCGCGTCGGCGAGCGGCCGCAGCTCCCGGTCGGCGCGCAGGCTGGCGAATCCCTCGCGGATCGACTGCGGCGTCATCGACTGCAGCCACAGACGCTCGATCGGCTTCTTGTTGCGCGCGTGCTGCGCGATGTAGCGGAAGATGAGCTCGCCTTCGCGGCCGGCGTCGCAGGCGTTGACCAGGCCGGCGACGTCCTTGCGCTTCATCAGGCGCAGCAGCAGATTCAGGCGCGGCGCGCTCTTCTCGATCGGCGCAAGCGCGAAATGCGGCGGAATCAGCGGCAGGCGGTTAAACGACCACTTGCCGCGCTTGACGTCGTACTCCTCGGGGACCGCGAGCTCGAGCAGGTGGCCCACCGCGGAGGACAGCACGTACTTGTCGCTTTCGAAAAAATCGCCCTTGCGCGCGAAGCCGCCGACGGCGCGCGCGATGTCGGCCGCGACCGACGGTTTCTCCGCGATGATGAGTTTCTTTGCCATGCGGCGCGAAAGGCCGCAGAGGATACTCGCAAAGACTTCGCGAGAAAAGCTTTAGCTGGGCGGGCGTGTCCGCAAAAGCGCTAGCTGGGCAGGCGCGCCTGCGGCGCGCTGAACAGGTCCTCGGCGAGCAGCCGGCTGGTGGGCGTCTGCTGGTTCCACAGCACCATCAGGACCACAAGCTTGAGCTGCTCGAGGCTGAGCCTTTCGCTCGACGCGGCGAGCGCGCGTTCGATCACCAGCTCGCGGGTCTCGGCGCCGAGAATGCCCGAGTGCTCGAGCGTGAGCAGGAAGCCGCGGCTGTCGGCGTCGAGCTTGGCGAGCTCGCGCGGCGCGTAGGCGCGGAAGCTCGAGCGCGCGTCGGGCAGGGGCTCGCGCACCTGGTGGGGCGCGCGCAGCACGCCGGCGAGCCAGTGCAGGGCCTCGCTGATGTCCGAGTCCTCGAAGCCCGCCGCCGAGAGCTTGCGCGCGACGTGATCGCTGTCGTAGGCGAGCTCGGCCTGCTGGCAGTTCTCGAACAGGTAGACGAGGATGTCGTACATCAGCGCTCCCTTCTTATAACGCGGCCACGGGGTTTGCGTTTACCGGCGCTCCTTCTCCAGCCGCTGGTACAGCCCGCCGGGCAGCGCGGTGACGCGCCCGTCGAGCTCCAGCCGCAGCAGTTCCGAGGACACCTGCTCGGCCGACATTCCGGCGCGCGAGCACAGTGAGTCGACGTCGACCGGGTCGTGGCCCATGAGCGCGAGCAGACCGCAATCCTGACCTGCCGGCATCTCCTTCGTGGTCGAGGCGTAGCCGCTGGCGCGGAACCCGGACAGCTCGGCGAGCACGTCGTCCGCCGATTCGACGAGTTTCGCGCCCGACTTGATGAGCGCGTGGCAGCCCTTCGCGAGCGGCGAATGGATCGAGCCCGGCATCGCGAACACTTCGCGGCCCTGGTCGGCGGCGGCGCGCGCGGTGATGAGCGAGCCCGAGGCGAGCGCGGCCTCGACCACCAGGCAGCCGCGCGCCAGCCCGCTGATCAGGCGGTTGCGGCGCGGAAAGTTCTGTCCCGCGGGCGCCGTGCCGAGGGGAAATTCCGAGAGCAGCAGGCCGCGCTCGGCGATCTCGGCGGCGAGTTGCGCGTTGCGCTGCGGATAGACCAGGTCGATGCCGGTGCCGAGCACCGCGATGGTCGAGCCGGGGCCGGCAAGCCCGCCGCGGTGCGCCGCCGTGTCGATGCCGAGCGCGAGCCCGGACACGATGGTGAGCCCGGCCTCGCTCAGCGCCTTGGCGAGCGCCTGGGCGTTGCTTTCGCCTTGCGGCGTGGCGTTGCGGCTGCCGACAACGGCGAGCGCAGGCCGGGCGAGGAGCTCGACGCGGCCGCGCGCATAGAGCAGCGCCGGGGGATCGGAGATCTCGAGGAGCATTCGCGGGTAGGCTTCGTCCGCGAGGGTAACCACGCAATGGCCGGGCGCGCCTGCCCAGGCGAGCGCGCGGCTCACTGCCTGTGCGACTTCGTCGGAATCGAGCGCGGCAAGCGCCTCCGGCCCGGCAAGCGCGGTGAGCTCGGAGCGTTTCCTGGCGAGGATCTGCCGCGGCAGGCCGAATTGCCGCAGCATGCTGAGCAGAGTCGCGGGGCCCAGCCCGGGGGTAAGCGCCAGCTGCAGCCAGCTCGCCAGCCCCGGATCGTGCATCAGTTCGTGTTCTTCTTACGGTGTCTGCACCACATCGAGCGTGCTGACCGGCTTCGTGATGTGCATGACGACGGCATAGGATACCCGGTCGAAAACGCGAAACACGAATGCCAGGCCGGCGCGCTCATCGGGCAGCCGGATGCGCGCGTTCGGGTCATCCTTCGTCTTCGTGGTGTCGTGCACAGTGCCGCCGAGGTTATAGAGCGCGAGCACATGGCCGACTTCGAGACCCTCGGCCTTGCCGCGGTTGATGCTGATGACCGATTGCGGGCCGGCTTCGCCGACCTTGGCGAGGCCGCCGTAGATGCCGATGACCCGGCCGCGAATCTGGGCGCTCGGCGCCCGCGGCGCGTAACTGACCGGCTGCGGCCGTCCAGCCGCGACCAGCTTGTCTCCGGCGCCGACCTCCTGCACCGCGCTGGTGAGGACCACGGTGGCCGGCTCGCCCGGCCGCGTGAGCTGTGCCGTGCCGAGGTAGATCGCTTCATAGGCAAGCGTCTGGTTGGTCTCGGGGTCGATCAGCGCATTTCCCTTGCGATACACGTACCAGCTCTCGTCCTTCGCCGTGCCGATACCGCGCACGAACGCCGAGTTGCCCGTTGCAAGGATGACGCGATCGGCTTGCGTGGCGATGATGGTCGGCGCCTTGTCCAGGCCATCGGGCTCGATCACCAGCGGGCGCGAGAGGAACGGCTCGATCGCCGAAGAAGGAATGCTCGGAATCTCCTGCCTCGCGAGCGACTCGGCGCGCACGCGAGGGCCGAGCTTGACCGTGCCGGGGCCGGTGGTCGGGGCCGTCGTGGGGACCGAAGGGGCTACACCCGGCGCTCGCTCGGTGTCCGGCGCGCGTTCGGTGCCCGGTGCGATCGACAGCTGGGCGCGCTCGCGGTCGAGCACGATCACGTACCCGGGATAGATCAGGTGCGGGTTGCGAATCTGCTCGCGGTTGAGATTCCACAGATCCGGCCAGCGCCAGGGCGAATCGGTATAGCGCTGCGAAATCCCCCACAGCGTGTCCCCCGGCACCACGACGTACCGGTCCGGGGCGTCGGGCTTGATCGTCAGGGGTGCGCTGGGCGCCTGCCCGAAGACGGCCCCGGGGACCAAGAAAGCGAGCGCTATGATAGACTTACACAGTTGCTGGACCATGGCCACCCGTCCCTTTCGCGGTTCCTGGACCGGCTTGGAAATCAATTTCTCCACCCCAATTTAGCACAAAGGTTGAATTGCTTACACGCTGCCTGAGATTGTCCACATAATCCATTCAATTCGCAAGTGAAATGGCCGGTTTGAACATCCTGCGGTACCCAGACGCGCGCCTCCACAAGGTTGCGGCCCCCGTCACCGTCTTCGACCACAGCCTGAAAAAGCTGGTCGCCGACATGGCTGAAACCATGTACGGCGCGCCGGGGATCGGGCTCGCGGCGATCCAGGTCGATGTGCCCAAGCAGGTGATCGTGGTCGACGTCTCCGAGCGGCGCGACTCGCTCGTGGTGCTGGTGAACCCCGAGATCCTCGAAGCGACGGGCGTCTCCGACATCGAAGAGGGCTGCCTGTCGGTGCCCGGAATCTATGAGCTGGTCGAGCGCGCCGAGCGGGTCAAGGTGCGGGCGCACGACCAGAACGGCAATCCCTTCATCCTCGAAGCTCAAGGCCTGCTCGCGGTGTGCATCCAGCACGAGATGGACCACCTGAAGGGCAAGGTCTTCGTCGAGTACCTGTCGCAGCTCAAGCAGCAGCGCATCCGCGCCAAGCTCGCCAAGCAGCTGCGCAAATCGGCTTAACCCGCTTTCCTGCGTCTCGTCTTTGCCGGTACCGCGCCCTTCGCCGAGCGCGCGCTGGCGCGCCTGCTCGACGCCGGCCATGACATCGCGCTTGTCTTGACGCAACCGGATCGGCCTGCGGGTCGCGGAATGCAGCCGGCGCCGAGCGCCGTGAAGCGCCTCGCGGTGCAGCGCGAGCTGCCGGTGTTCCAGCCGCAGAGCCTCAAAGCACCGCCGGACGCCGCGCGCGTGGCAGCTGCGCGGCCCGACGTCTTGGTGGTCGCAGCCTACGGCCTGATCCTCCCCCGGCAGGTCCTGGACGCGGCGCCGCGCGGCGCTTTCAATATCCACGCATCGCTCCTGCCCCGCTGGCGCGGTGCGGCACCGATCCAGCGCGCCCTTCTCGCCGGGGACAGCGAGAGCGGCGTGTCGATCATGCAGATGGACGCCGGCCTCGACACCGGCCCGGTGCTGTCGCGGCACCCGGTGGCGATCGCCGCGGACGACGATGCCGGCACGCTGCACGACAAGCTTGCCGAGCTCGGCGCTGAAGCGATCGTCGCGGCGCTCGCCGAGGTCGAAGCCGGCCGCGCGCGCGCGACGCCGCAACCCGCGAGCGGCGTGAGCTACGCAGCAAAGATCGAGAAGCGCGACACTCGCCTTGACTGGACGCAGCCGGCGCCGATGCTCGAGCGCGCCGTCCGCGCCTTTCGCCCGACGCCCGGCGCCTACGCGCTGCTCGAGGGCGAACCGGTGAAAATCTGGCGCTCGCGCGTGGTGAACGTCAGCGGAGAACCGGGGGCAATTCTGGAGGCGCACAAGGAACTGGTGGTTGCCTGCGGCTCGCAGGCGCTGGCGGTGGCGGAGCTGCAGCGCGCCGGTGGCAAGCGGCTCGCGGCGGCGGAATTCCTGCGCGGGCGTGCGCTCGCGCCGGGGGCGCGTTTCGGATGAGGAGCTCCGGCGCGCTCGCGCCGGCGCTGCGCGACTGCGCGCGCATGGTGGCACGGGTCGCCGCGGGGCGCAGTCTCGGCGACGAGTTCCTCCGCGTCGCGGACGAAGGCGTGGAAACGCCGCGCGCCGCGCTGCTCGACCTGGCGCACGGCACCCTGCGGCGCTATGGCCGGGTGCAGTTCATCGTCGCGCAGCTGTCGCGCCGCGGGCAGCCCGACCCGCTGGTGCAGGCGCTGCTGTGGTGTGCGCTGTACGCGCTCGACTCGGGGCGCTACGCGGAGTACACGGTCGTCGACCAAGCGGTGCGCGCCTGCCTGCTGCTGGAGCGCTGGAGCGCCAAAGGCTATGTCAATGCCGTGCTGCGCGGCTATCTGCGCAGCCGCGAAGCGCTGCAGGCGCAGATGCGCGCCGATGACGAGGCGCGCTACCAGCATCCAGGCTGGTGGATCGATACCGTGCGCAGGGCGCATGCGGCGCAATGGGAAGAAATACTCGCCGCGGGCAACTCGCATCCGCCGATGACCTTGCGCGTGAATACACGCCGCGTGGCGCTCGCCGACTATGCGGCGCGCCTTGCCGCGGCGGGCATGGCGGCGCGCTCGCTCGGGGGCGAGGCCCTGTTCCTCGAGCGCGCCGTGCCGGTCGAGCGGCTGCCGGGCTTTCGCGAGGGAGAGGTCTCGGTGCAAGACGCCGGCGCTCAGCGCGCCGCGCGGCTCCTCGACCCGGCGCCGGGGCAGCGGGTGCTCGACGCGTGCGCCGCGCCGGGCGGCAAGTCCGCCCATATCCTCGAGCGCGCCGACGTCGCGCTTACGGCGCTCGACATCGACGCCGCGCGCTGCGAGCGCATCGCGCGCGGCCTGGAGCGGCTGGGGCTCGCGGCGACGATCCGCAACGCGGACTGCACGCGCCTGGAAACGTGGTGGGACGGCGTGCCCTACGAGCGCGTGCTTGCCGACGTGCCCTGCACCGCTTCCGGGGTGGCGCGGCGCCATCCCGACATCAAATGGCTGCGCCGCGCGCGCGATGTCAAGGCCTTCGCCGCTCGCCAGGCGGCCATCCTGGACGCGCTGTGGCAGGTGCTTCGTCCCGATGGTAAATTGCTGTATGCCACCTGCTCGGTGTTTCCGCAGGAAAACGACGCGGTGATCGACGTTTTCATCGCGCGCGCAGCGCGCGCTGTCCGGCTAGCGCTGCCCGATGGCGGCGCAGCGCAGGGGCTGCCCGGCGCCGAGCGCGACGGGTTCTACTACGCGCTGATCCACAAGCAGGCCTGACGCGACGCGCGATGCGGCGCATCGCAATAGTCGGTGGATTCCTCGCAATCCTCGTGGTAGCGGCGGCCGCGGGCGCCGACGAGATCGAGGTGCGTGACGTGGCGCTGCGTGGCACCGACGAGGGGCTCGCGCTCGACGCCGATTTCGAGTTCGAGCTGACGCAGCGGCTGGCCGACGTGGTGGCGAACGGCGTGCCGCTGTACTTCCGCGTCGACTTCGAGCTGACGCGGCCGCGCTGGTACTGGTTCGACGAACGCGCGGCGTCCCGGCAAATGCATCTGCGGCTGTCCTATCATGCGCTGTCGCGGCAATACCGGCTCTCGACCGGGCCGCTGCAGCAGAGCTTCGCGACGCTCGAGGAGGCGCTCAACGTGTTGAAGCGCGTGCGCAACTGGCTGGTGGTGGAACGCGGCGCCGGCATTTCCGCCTCGGACTACGAGGCCGCGGTGCGCATGCGCCTGGATACGGCGCTCCTGCCCAAACCGTTCCAGCTCTCGGCGCTCACCGGCCGCGAGTTGCAGCTGGAATCGCCCTGGAAGCGTTTCATCGTGCGACCGCCCCGATGAAGTGGCTCGTTCTCATCGGCGGTGCGGTGGCGGCGGTCGGGCTTTTCCTGCTGGCGACGGCGAGCGCGGACACGGCGCTGTTCGCCCGGCACTACCCGCTGATTCTCGGCCTCAACGCCGCGCTTGCCGCCCTGCTCGCCGCGCTCGTCGCGATCCAGCTGGTGCTGCTCGCGCGCCGGCTGCGCGCGCGGGTGTTCGGCGCGCGCCTGACGCTGCGGCTGCTGCTGCGCTTCGCGGCGCTCGCCGTGGTGCCCGGGCTGATCGTTTACGCGGTGTCGGTGCAGTTCTTGACGCGCTCCATCGAGTCGTGGTTCGACGTCAAGGTCGACGCCGCGCTCGAAGGCGGCATCAATCTCGGCCAGCAGGTGATCGACCAGATGACCGTCGACCTGCAGGGCAAGGCGAACGCGATGGCGCTCGAGCTGACCGATCGCTCGGCGCCGCAGCTCGCGGCGCAGCTCGAGCGGCTGCGCGCGCAGCTCGGCGTCGAGGAAGCGGTGCTGGTGACCGGTACCGGCCGGCTGCTGGCGAGCGCCGCCAGGGACGTCAACAAACTCGTGCCCGAGCTGCCGGCCGCGCAGGCACTGAGCCAGGCGCGGGCCCAGCGCGGATACACCGCGGTAGACGCCGCGGTCGGCCGGCCGCTCGCCTTGCGCGTGGTTGTACCCGTGGATTTGCCCGGCGAGGTGCGCTTCCTGCAACTGCGCCAAAGCGTGCCGGCGTCGTTCGCGCGCAGCGCCGAGGCGGTCGAAGCCGCCTACCGCGACTACCGGGAGCTGGCGATTTCGCGCGAGGACCTGAAACGCATCTATGTGGTCACGCTCAGCTTCGCGCTCCTGATGGCGCTGTTCGTCGCCGTGGCGGTGGCGGCCACGCAGTCCGGGCTGCTCGCCGAGCCGCTCGCCAACCTCGCGCAGGCCACGCAGGCCGTGGCGCGCGGCGACTTTTCGCCGCGCGCACCGGTCACCAGCCGCGACGAGCTCGGCGTGCTCACCGAGTCGTTCAACCTGATGACGCGCCAGCTGGAGGAAGCGCGTCGCGGCGTCGAGTCGAACCGCGCCGCGCTCGAGGCGGCGAAGGCGCGGCTGGAAAGCATTCTCGCCAACCTCTCGGCTGGGGTGCTGGTGTTCGACCACCAGCTCAAGCTCTCGATCTCGAACCACGGCGCGGCGGCAATCCTCGGGGCCGAGCTCGAGGCGTTCGCCGCGCTGATGCGCGCGCATTTCGCCGAGCAGGGCGACAAGGACTGGCAGCTCGAGCTGCAGCTCAAGGGCACCGGCAAGACGCTGCACGCGCGCGGCGCGCACCTGCCGCAATCCACCGGCGGCGGCGCGGTGGTGGTGTTCGACGACATCACGCGCCTGATCCAGGCGCAGCGCGCCACGGCCTGGGCCGAAGTGGCGCGCCGCCTCGCGCACGAGATCAAGAATCCGCTCACCCCGATCCAGCTGTCGGCCGAGCGGCTCGAGATGAAGCTCGGCGAGCGTCTGCCGCGCGAGGACGCCGACACGCTGAAACGCTCGACCGAGACCATCGTCAACCAGGTGAGGGCGCTGAAGGCGATGGTGGACGACTTCCGCGACTATGCGCGGCTACCCGCGCCCGAGCCTGCGCGGCTCGACCTGAACCAGCTCGTCAGCCAGGTGCTGGCGCTTTACGAGAACTCCAGCGTGCCGATCGCCAAGCACCTCGCCGAGCCGCTGCCGCCGGTGTGGGCCGACGGCGCGCAGATCCGCCAGGTGATCCACAATCTGGTGCAGAACGCGCAGGACGCGCTCGAGAACCTTCCCGAGCGCAGCGCAGCCGCGGCGATCGAGGTGCGCACCGAGCTCGCCGGCGACCGCATCCGCCTCGCGGTGTCCGACAACGGCGGCGGCTTTCCGGAGGAGCTGATGGCGCGCATCTTCGAGCCTTACGTCACCACCAAGCCACGCGGCACGGGGCTGGGGCTTGCGATCGTGAAGAAGATCGTCGACGAGCATCACGGCGCGGTGACCATCGAGAACCGGCCGAGCCGCGGCGCCTCGGTCAGCGTGCTGCTGCCGCTGGCGAAGGCGGCCTAACCCGATGGCGCAAATCCTGGTCGTCGACGACGAGGTGGGCATCCGCGAGCTGCTCTCGGAGATCCTCGCCGACGAGGGTCACCAGGTGATGCTGGCGGAAAGCGCAGGCGACGCGCGCCGGCTGCGCGAGCGCGCTCGCCCGGACCTGGTGCTGCTCGACATCTGGATGCCCGACGCCGACGGCATCACGCTGCTCAAGGAGTGGGCGGCGAGCGGCCAGCTGACCATGCCGGTGGTGATGATGTCGGGCCACGCCACCATCGAGACCGCGGTGGAGGCGACGCGCATCGGCGCGCTCGACTTCCTGGAGAAGCCGATCGCCCTGCAGCGTCTGCTCGCGACGGTGAAGCGCGCGCTGCGCAACCCGGAGACCGTGGCCGCGCCCGAGCTCTCGGTCGCGGCGCTGGGCCGCTCGCCGGTGCTCGCCGACGCGAAGCGGCGGCTGGCGCAGCTCGCCGGCTCGGGCGCGCCGCTGCTGCTGCGCGGCGAGCGCGGCATGCGCCCGGAGCTGTTCGCGCGGCTGCTCGCGGCGCCGGGCGCGCCGTTCCTCGCCGGCGGCGAGATGCTGTCGCAGCCGCCCTCGGAGCTCCTCGGCAAGGCCGCGGGCGGGATTCTCTTCATCGCGGATCTGAGCCGGCTCGGGCACGCCGAGCAGCGCAACCTCGAGTTCCTGCTCGCGCGCGCCGAGAAGCACCGCGTGCGCCTGGTGTCGTTCTCGCCGCTCGACACGCGCAGCCTGGCGGAGAAGTGCGGCTTCGACGTCGAACTCGGCGCGCGGCTGGGCGAGCTCACGCTGAAGCTGCCGGCGGTGCGCGATTTCGCCGAGGATGTGCCCGACCTCGCCTCGCTCATGCTGGCGCAGCTCGTCGAGGCGCGCGTGTGCCCGGCGCGCCGCCTTGCCATCGCCGCGCTCAATGCGCTGCGCCACTACGGCTGGCCCGGAAACCTCGCCGAGCTCGAAAGCGTGGTCAAGGACCTCGCGCTGGGCGCGCTCGAGGAGGAGGTGCGCCTGGAGGACGTGGAGCGCGTGCTCGCCGCGCGCGCGGCCCCGGGCACGCTGCCCGAGGTGGCGTTCGACCGGCCCTACCGGGAAGCGCGCGAGGCCTTCGAGCGCGTGTACTTCGAGCACCTGCTCGCGCGCGAGAACGGCAGCATGTCGCGCGTCGCCGAGCGCTCGGGCCTCGAGCGCACGCATCTGTACCGCAAGCTCAAGGCGCTCGGCCTGCCGGTCGGCCGGCGCGAGGAAAACTAGCCCGGGGATGCCCTAAATCTTCTTCGGCTTCGGTTTTTGGCGTTGCGGCCGCTTCTTGCCGTAGCTGCCCTTGTAGATCTTGCCGCGCCGCGTGCGCTTGTCGCCTTTTCCCATGGGACTAAATTATAAGGGGGTGCCTGCGGGCGCCCCGGCCGGCTCGTACGCCAAATAAGGAGCGAGCCACTTCTCGGCCTCGGCCACGCTGAGGCCCGAGCGCCGCGCGTAGTCCTCGAGCTGATCGCGGCCGATCTTGCCGACCGCGAAATAGCTCGACTCGGGGTGCGACAGGTAGAAGCCGGAGACCGCCGACGCCGGCAGCATGGCGAAGGACTCGGTGAGCTTCATGCCGGCGTTTTTTTCCGCGTCGAGCAGACGGAAGAGCGGCCCCTTCGCGGTGTGATCGGGACAGGCGGGATAGCCGGGCGCGGGCCGGATGCCGCGGTAGCGCTCGGCGAGGAGCTCGGCGCCGCTCAGGCGCTCATCGGAGGCGTAGCCCCAGAGTTCGCGCCGCACGCGCTCGTGCAGCCGCTCGGCGAACGCTTCCGCCAGGCGGTCGGCGAGCACCTTCAGCATGATCGCGTTGTAGTCGTCGCCGCGCGCCTCGAGCTCGGCGACGCGCGCTTCGATGCCGCCCGCGCTCACGGCGAAGGCGCCGACCCAGTCGCGCACGCCGCTCGCCTTTGGCGCGACGAAGTCGGCGAGGCACAGGTTGGCGCGGCCTTCGGGCTTGTGGTTCTGCTGGCGCAGGTTGTGCCAGGTCATGAGCCGCTCGCGCCGTTCTTCGTCGCGGTAGATCTCGATATCGTCGCCGTTCACCTGCGCCGCCGGGTAGAGCGCGAGCACGCCGTTGGCCTGCACCAGGTTTTCGCGCGCGATGCGCGCGAGCATTTGCTGTCCTTCCGCAAAAACCTTTCGCGCCGCCTCCCCCACTACCGGGTCCTGCAGGATCTTCGGATAGGGCCCGGAGAGCTCCCAGGCCTGGAAGAACGGCCCCCAGTCGATGTAGTCGACGAGCTCCGCGAGCGGGTAGCGGCGCAGCACCGTGAGCCCCGGCCTGGCCGGCGCCGGCGGCAGGTAGCGCCCCCAGTCGGTCCTGCAGCCCAGCTCGCGCGCCCGGGCGATGGCGTGCAGCGGCCCGGGGCCCTTCTTGTCGCGGTGCTGCTCGCGGATGCGCTCGTAGTCGGCGCGCACGCCGGCGACGTACGCATCGGCGTTGGCGGCGAGCAGGCTTTGCACCGCCGGCACGCTGCGCGAGGCGTCGGGCACATACACCACCGGGCCGGAATAGTTCGGCGCGATCTTCACCGCGGTATGGGCGCGCGAGGTAGTGGCGCCGCCGATCAGCAGCGGCAGCTGCAGCCGGGCGCGCTCCATCTCGCGCGCCACGTGCGCCATCTCCTCGAGCGAGGGCGTGATCAGGCCGGAAAGGCCGATGACGTCGGCTTTCTCGCGCCGCGCGGTCTCGAGGATCGTCTCGGCGGGCACCATCACACCGAGGTTGACGACCTCGTAGTTATTGCACTGGAGCACCACCGCGACGATGTTCTTGCCGATGTCGTGCACGTCGCCCTTGACGGTGGCGAGCACCAGGCGGCCCTTGGCGCGCCCGGCGTCGCCGCTCTTCGCTTTCTCCGTCTCGATGTAGGGCACGAGGTGCGCCACCGCCTGCTTCATCACGCGCGCCGACTTGACCACCTGCGGCAGGAACATCTTGCCGGCGCCGAACAGGTCGCCGACCACGTTCATGCCGTCCATCAGCGGCCCCTCGATCACCTCGATCGGCCGCGGGTACTTGCGCCGCGCCTCCTCGGTATCGGCGACCACGTGGCTGGAGATGCCGTTCACCAGGGCGTGCGCGAGGCGCTGCTCCACGCTGCCCGCGCGCCATGCTTCGTCCTTCGCGCTCTCGCGCGCCCCGGACTTCACCGTGCCGGCGAGCTCGACCAGCCGCTCGGTGGCGTCGGGCCGGCGGTCGAACAGCACGTCCTCGACGCGCAGCCGCAGCTCGGCGCCGATCTCCTCGTAGACGCCGAGCTGCCCGGCGTTGACGATGCCCATCGACAGCCCGGCGCGGATCGCGTGGTAGAGGAACGCGGTGTGCATCGCTTCGCGCACCGCGTCGTTGCCGCGGAACGAGAACGACAGGTTCGAAACGCCGCCCGACACGCGCGCCTGCGGCAGCTCCTTGCGGATCCAGCGCACGGCCTCGAGGAAGTCGATGGCATAGCGGGCGTGCTCTTCGAGCCCGGTGGCGATCGCGAAAATGTTCGGGTCGAAAATGATGTCCTCGGGCGAGAAGCCGGCCTGTCGCGTGAGCAGCTCGTAGGCGCGCCGGCATACCGCAGTGCGGCGCTCGAGCGTATCGGCCTGGCCTTTCTCGTCGAAGGCCATGACCACGACCGCCGCGCCGTACTGCCGGCAAAGGCGCGCTTGGCGCAGAAACTCGGCTTCGCCTTCCTTGAGCGAGATCGAGTTCACGATCGGCTTTCCCTGCACGCACTTCAGGCCCGCCTCGATTACGCTCCACTTCGAGCTGTCGATCATCACCGGGACGCGCGCGATGTCGGGCTCGGCGGCGACCAGCCGCAGGAAGGTGGCCATCGCCTTCTCCGAGTCGAGCATCGCCTCGTCCATGTTGACGTCGATGACCTGCGCGCCGTTCTCGACCTGCTGGCGCGCCACCGTCAGGGCGCCCGTGTAGTCGCCCGCGAGCACCAGCCGCGCGAAAGCGCGCGATCCGGTGACATTGGTGCGCTCGCCGATGTTCACGAACAGCGAGCGGTCGTCGACGTTGAGCGGCTCGAGGCCGGAAAGCCGCAGCGCGCGCGGCCGCGAGGGCGCATTTCCGCCGAGGGGCCGCGGCGCGAGCGGGCGCAGCGCTTCGCCGATGGCGCGGATGTGCTCGGGGGTGGTGCCGCAGCAGCCGCCGGCGAGGTTGAGCCACCCGGCGCGCGCCCACTCGGCGGCGTGGCCGGCCATCGACTCGGGCGTGTCCTCGTACTCGCCGAAGGCGTTGGGCAGCCCGGCATTCGGGTGGCACGAGACGTAGCTCTCGGCGAGGCCGGCGAGCTCTTCGACGTAGGGCCTGAGCTCCTTCGCACCGAGCGCGCAGTTCAGGCCGACCGCGAGCGGCCGCGTATGGCGAACCGAGTTGTAGAAGGCCTCCGCGGTCTGCCCCGACAGGGTGCGTCCCGAGGCGTCGGTAATCGTGCCTGAGATGATGACCGGCAGACGTCGGCGGTTCGCCGCGAACGTCTGCTCGATTGCGAACAGCGCCGCCTTGGCGTTGAGCGTGTCGAACACCGTCTCGACCAGCACCAGATCGATGCCGCCCTCGAGCAGGCCGGCGAGTGCCTCGCCATAGGCGGCGACCAGCTCCTCGAAGCCGATGGCGCGAAACCCCGGGTCGTTGACGTCCGGCGAGATCGACGCCGTCTTGTTGGTCGGCCCGAGCACGCCGGCGACGAAGCGCGGATGGCGGGGATCGCGCGCCTCGTAGTCGCGCGCCGCCCCGGTGGCGAGGTGCGCCGCGGCGCGGTTCAGCTCGCGCGCGAGCGCCTGCATGCCGTAGTCGGCGAGCGCCACTGCGGTGGAATTGAAGGTGTTCGTTTCGATGACGTCGGCGCCCGCGTCCAGGTACTGGGCGTGGATGTCGCGCACCAGCCGTGGCTGGGTGAGCGACAGGAGGTCGTTGTTGCCGCGCAGCTCGCGCGGCCAGTCGCGGAAGCGCGCGCCGCGGTAATCTTCCTCGGCGAGACGCGCGCGCTGGATCATGGTGCCCATGGCGCCGTCGAGCAGCAGGATCCGTTCGCGCAGCAGCGCTTCGAGTTTGTCCATCATTGAAAACAAAAAAGCCCGCTCAGCTTGTGCAGAGAACGGGCTTCACGCGCGTCTCTTTAGCGGCATTTGTAACGCGCCCGCAAGCTGAGCATCAAATCGGCGCGAGCGTGGGATTCTGCCCATCAAGCCCTGATCTGTCAACGGCTTATAATCGATTCGATGACCGAGTTCGAGTCGATCGTCGGGCGCTTTGCCTGCGAGGTCTACTGGGGCGACTGCGATCCCGCCGGCATCATTTTCTACCCGACGTACTTTCGCTGGATGGACGCCGCGACCTGGGCTTTCATGGGCTCGGTGGGCTATGGGCCCAAGCGCATGCGGGAGGAGCACTTGGCGATGCCGCTGGTCGGCGCCGACTGCCAGTTCCTCGCGCCGGCGTTGCACGGCGACCGCTGCGAAGTGCGCTCGCGCATCGCGCGCTTCGGCGGCGCGTCGTTCAGCGTGTCGCATGACATCGTGCGCGCCGACGGCACTACGCTGGCGAAGGGAAGCGAGAAGCGCGTGTGGGGGCGCTACGCCGACGGCCCGGGCACGCCGCTGAAAGGCCAGCCGATCCCCGAGGACATCAAGGCGCTGTTTCGCGCCCGGTAGCAGACAGGCTCTTCTCCAGGCGGTCGAGCGTTTCCATCGCCGGCAGGCACTGCGCGACGCTCGCATTGGGCTCGCGCTGCTCGCGGATCGCGGCGAAGAACTCGCGGTCCTGCAGCTCGATGCCGTTCATCGAGACATCGACCTTCGATACGTCGATCTTGTTGTCCTTGCCGTCGAACAGGTCGTCGTAGCGCGCGATGTAGGTGCCGTTGTCGCCGATGTAGCGGAAGAACGTCCCGAGCGGCCCGTCGTTGTTGAACGAGAGCGCGAGCGAGCACACCGCGCCCGACGGCACCCGCATCTGGATGCTCATGTCCATGGCGATGCGCAGCTGCGGGTGCATCGGTCCCTCGAGGGCGCGCGCCTGGGAGGCGGTCTCGCCGGTCTGGTACTGGAACAGATCGACGGTATGGCACGCGTGGTGCCACAGCAGGTGATCGGTCCAGCTGCGCGGCTTGCCCGCGGCGTTCATGTTGGTGCGGCGGAAAAAGAAGGTCTGCACCACGAGGTGCTGGAGCTTGAGCTCCCCGGCCAGGATCTTCCTTCGCACCCACTGGTGGCTCGGATTGAAGCGGCGCGTGTGCCCGGCCATCGCGACCCGCCCGGTTTCCTTCTGCGCCCTGACGATCTCGCGCGCATCGGCAAGCGACTCGCTCATCGGGATCTCGACCTGCACGTGCTTGCCGGCGCGCATGCACTGGATCGCCTGGCGCGCGTGCATCTGGGTCGGGGTGGCCAGGATCACGGCCTCCACTCCCGGCTGTTTGAGGCTCTCAGCGAGGTCGCCCGTCCAGTGCGGGATGTTGAACTTGCGGGCGACTTCCTTCGTCGCCTCGGGATTGCCGCCGGCGAGAGACACCACCTCGACCCCTTTGATGTTGGCGATGCCCTCGAGGTGCTTCTGCCCGAAGGCGCCCTGACCTGCCACGCAGACTTTCATTTCAGGTTCTCCAGAATAAGGTGCCCGACGGCGGTGTTCGAGGCGGGCACGTGGTAGAAGCGGTGCACCTCCCGGACCTTGTCGTCGAGCGCGCCGCGCATGATGAGCCACATCACCAGCTCGATGCCCTCGGAGCCCGTCTCGCGCAGTAGTTCGAGGTGCGTAATGCGGGTCAGCGCCTTCGGATCCCGGGTCATGAGCTCGAGGAAGCGGCGGTCGAACTTGCTGTTGATCAGCCCTGCGCGCTGCCCCTGCAGCTGGTGCGACATGCCGCCGGTGCCGAACACCACCACTCGCAGATCCTCCTCGTAGGAGCGGATCGCCTTGCGCAGCGCGCGCCCCAACCGGAAGCAGCGGTGGGCGGTCGGCGGCGGGTAGACCACCACGTTCACCGGGAGCGGGATCACGCGGCAGGGCCACTCCGTCGGTTGGCCGTACATCAGCGACAGCGGCACGCTCAGGCCGTGGTCGACGTCCATCTTGTTGACAATGGTGAGGTCGAACTCGTCGAGGATCACCGACTGCGCGATGTGCGCCGCGAGCTCCGGATGGCCCACGACCTTCGGCACCGGCCGCGGACCCCAGCCCTCATCGGCGATCGGGAATTCCGCCGCGCAGCCGAGCGCGAAGGTCGGCACGATGTCGAGCGAGAACGCGGAGGCGTGGTCGTTGTAGACCAGCACGATGACGTCGGGCTTCGCGTCGCGGATCCATGCCTTCGAGCGCTCGTAGCCGTCAAACACCTTCTTCCAGTAGGGCTCGCCGCTCTTGCCGTTGTCGAGCGCGGCGCCGATCGCCGGAACGTGGGAGGTAGTGACGCCACCGATGATCCTAGCCACGCGCCTTGCCTCGCGTCTTCTCCCACTCCCTGCGGTAACGGTTGCCCTTCACCGGCCTGCCGCCCTTCAGCATCATCTGCGCGTATTCTTCCTGCGTGCTGCCCGTCATCAGCGCCGCAACGTACTGAAACGACTTCTGGTCGGTGAAGAAGAGCTTGGCGAGGAAATAGATGTTGCCGCCGAGGCTGATCATGCGGTTCCAGTCGCGATCGAGCACCGCCTGCTTCTGCTCCTCGGCCATCGGCCAGCGGTCGAGATACGCGCGCTCGTTCGCCTTGAACGCTGCGCGGTTCTCGGCCTTCATGAGTGACATGCAGAACATGTTCAGGTGGTAGCCCTGCCGCGCGCGTTGCGCGTCGAACACCGTGGTGCCCGGGATGTCGTCGTATTCGTTGGGCTTGCCCATGGTCTACTCTGCGTCGGGTTGTTTCGCGGGCTGCGCGCGATCGAAGGCCTCGAGCTTCATACACTGCTCGAACACGCGCATCGTGGTCGGATAGGGAACGAGATCGCAGTTGTAGCGTTTGGCATTGAAGATCTGCGGCACCAGGCAGCAGTCGGCCATGGTCGGCGAGTCGCCGTGGCAGAACCTGCCTTTTTGGGTGGTCAGTTCTGCTTCCAGCTTGCCGAGCCCATCGGCGATCCAGTGGCGGTACCAGGCATTGACCTGGTCTTCGGTCTGTCCGAGGGCGCGCTTGAGGTGCTGCAACACGCGCAGATTATTCAACGGATGGATCTCGCAGGCGACGAGATACGAGAGCGAACGCACCCGCGCCCTGGCGAGGCGCTCTTTCGGGACCAGGGGTACCTGCGGGTGCGCCTCGTCGAGATACTCGATGATCGCCATCGACTGATTCAGGCGCGTGCCGTCGTCGAGGACCAGCGCCGGCACCAGGGCCTGGGGATTGACGGCTGCATATGCCGCCTGGCGGTGCTCGCTTTTGGCGAAGCTCACGCACACCGGCTCGTAGGCGAGGCCCTTGAGGTTGAGCGCGATGCGCACGCGAAACGCGGCCGAGCTGCGGAAATGCGTGTACAGCTTCACAATGCCGGCAGCATCTTCACCTTGAGCTCGCCGATGCCGTCGATGCCCGCGTGCAGCTCGTCGCCGGGCTTCACCGGCCCCACCCCGGCCGGGGTGCCGGAATAGATCAGATCGCCCGGCTCGAGCGTGTAGTACTCGGATAGGTAGGCGAGCTGCTCGGGCACCGACCAGATCATGTCGCCGAGGTCGGCGCGCTGGCGCTGCTTGCCGTTCACCGTGAGCCAGATGGCGCCGCGCGCCGGGTGGCCGATCTTGGCCGCCGGCGCGAGCGCGGCGCACGGGGCCGCCTGGTCGAAGTCCTTGCCGAAATCCCAGGGCCGGCCGTGGTCCTTGCCCCATTGCTGCAGGTCGCGGCGGGTCATGTCGAGCCCGACCGCGTAGCCGAACACGTGCTCGTTCGCACGCGTAGCGGCTATGCGCCTTCCGCCCTTGGCGAGCGCCACGACGAGCTCGGTCTCGTAGTGGTAGTTCGAGGTCTTCGGCGGGTAGCGCACCTCGCCGCCGCCCGCCACCAGCGCGTGCGCGCTCTTGATGAAGAAAAACGGCTGCTCGCGCCCGTCGCCGCCCATCTCCTTCTGGTGCTCGGCGTAGTTGCGGCCGACGCAGAAGATGCGGCGCACCGGAAAGCTGTCGGCGCTCCCGGCGACCGGCAGCGCGGGCGGGCTCCACAGGGGAATGGCGTGACCCATGCAATCCTCGAAAAGGCGGGATTCTATCCCGCGGTGTCGCCGGCGACGCGGATGGTGAATTCGCCGATGCGTTCGATCCCGGCCCGGATCTGGTCGCCGGGCTTCACCGGCCCGACGCCCTCGGGCGTGCCGCTGAAGATCAGGTCGCCCGGGTGCAGCGTGTAGAAGCTCGACGCGTATTCGATCAGGCGCGCCACGTCGTAGACCATGCGCCGCGTGTTCGAGCGCTGCCGCGGCTCGCCGTTGACCGTGAGCCACAGCTCGAGCGCGTTGGGATCGGGCACCTCGTCGCGCGTCACGAGCCAGGGCGCGAGCACGCTGTAGGTGTCGATCGACTTGCGGAAGCTCGGGAACTCGGCGCCGCGCAGCGTCATGTCGAGGCCGATCGAATAGCCGCACACGTAGTCGAGCGCCCGGGCGCGCGGCACGCGGTTCGCTTCGCGGCCGATCACCACCGCGAGCTCGACCTCGTGGTCGTTGCGCCGCTCGGGGAAGCGCAGGCGGACCGCGTCGCCCGCGCCGACGAGCGAGCTCGGCGACTTCAGGAACAGGCCCCAGTCGCCGATCGTCTTGATCTCGCGCCCATGCGCGATCCCTTGGTCGGCCTTGGCCTCGTCGATGTGGGCTTGGTAGTTGATCGGTGCGTTGACGATCTTGGAGGGGTTCGCCACCGGCGGGCGCAGCCGGATCTCGGCGAGCTTGTGCCGCGCGGCGCGCGGCGCAAGGCGTTTCGCCCGCTCGAGCACCGCCGGCAGATGCGCGATCAGCGCGTCGCCGTGGCGGTAGGGCCAGTTCTGCGGCGCGATCGCCGCCAGCGCCTCGCTCACGTCGAGCACCTCGTCGCCTTCGACCAGGCCCAGCCGGTCGTCGTCGAATCGGCACAGCTTCATCGGCGGATCACCGTATCGCTCTGCACCTGGGTGCGGCAGGCGAGCACGATGCCGCGCGCGCGCTCCGCGGCGGACAGCGCTTGCTCGGAATACACGAGCTCCTGGACGTTGCCCGACAGCAGCTCGCACTTGCAACTGCCGCAGTTGCCGGTCTGGCAGGCGAACGGGAACGGCAGGCCGGCGCGCAGCAGCGACTCGAGCAAGGTGTCGCCCGCCTGCACCGGGACCGGCTGGTCGTGGCCTTCGAGGGTGATTTGCATGCGGCGCCCGGTCGATGGTATCCATTGTTTGGCACCCAAACAAATGCTCAAGCCCGGCCCGCTCCCCGGATTGCTCGGCTACCGCCTGCGCCTCGCGCAGCAGGCGGTGTTTCGCGACTTCGCGCGCGCGATCCCGGAAGCCTCGCCCGGCCGCGCGGGCATCCTGCTGCTGATCGAGGCCAACCCCGGGGTGACCCAGAGCCGGCTCGCGCACGCGGTCGGGCTCGAGCGCTCGACGCTGGTCGGAGTGCTGCACACGCTCGAAGCCGCCGACCTGGTCGCGCGCCGGCGCGGCGAGGACCGGCGCACCAACGGGCTGTGGCTCACGCGCGCCGGGCAGGCGCTGGTCGCGAGCCTCAAGCGTCGCATCCGCCTGCACGAGCGCCGGGTCGGAGCCCGGCTTACGGCCGCCGAGCGTGCGCAGCTGATCGCGCTGCTGGGAAAGCTGGCCGCCTGAATCGAAAGAAAAGGGCGCCGAAGCGCCCTTCTCTTTTACTTGTGAGTAACCCCTTACATCCGGTACGCAGCCTCGCCGTGCGCCGTGGTGTCGAGGCCCTCGCGCTCGTCTTCCTCGGTCACGCGCAGGCCGATGGTGAGGTCGACCAGCTTGAACGCGACCAGGGCGACGATGCCCGACCAGAGGATCGTGACGCCCACGGCCTTGGCCTGCACCCAGAGCTGCTCGCCGATCGAGCTGAAGCCGGTCCTGGCGCTGACCCAGTCGGTGACGAAGCCCGGCCCACCCAGGTCCGGCGAGCAGAACACGCCGGTGAGAAGCGCGCCCAGGATCCCGCCCACGGCATGGACGCCGAAGACGTCGAGCGAGTCGTCCGCCCCCAGCAGCTTCTTCAGCCCGCTTACGCCCCAGAGGCACACCAGGCCGGCGGCGAGGCCGATGACGAAGGCGCCGGGAAGCCCGACGTTGCCTGCCGCGGGTGTAATTGCGACCAGGCCGGCCACTGCGCCGGAGGCCGCGCCCAGCATGGTCGGCTTGCCCTTGAAGAGCGCCTCGCCGACGCTCCAGGAGAGCACGGCGCAGGCGGTCGCAAGGTAGGTGTTCAGGAACGCGAGCGCGGCCGAGTTGCCCGCCTCGAGCGCCGAGCCGGCGTTGAAGCCGAACCAGCCCATCCACAGCAGCGACGCGCCGATCATGGTGAGCGGCAGGTTGTGCGCCGGCATCGCTTCCTTGCCGAAGCCGATGCGCTTGCCGACGAGGTACGCCCCCACCAGGCCGGCGACGCCGGCGTTGATGTGCACCACCGTGCCGCCGGCGAAGTCGAGCGCGCCCCACTGCCAGATCAGGCCGGCCTTGCCGTTCATCTCGTCGGCCACGCCCTTGGCCGCGGTGTACGCGTCCGGTCCCATCCAGAACCACACCATGTGCGCGATCGGCGCATAGCTGAAGGTGAACCACAAGGTGATGAACACCAGCACCGCCGAGAACTTGGCGCGCTCGGCGAAGGCGCCGAGCACCAGGCAGCAGGTGATCGCGGCGAAGGTCGCCTGGAACACCACGAACACGATCTCGGGGATCACTACGCCCTTCGAGAAGGTGGCCGCGTTGGCGAACTCTCCCTTTCCAGGGTCCATGGCGCCTTTGAGGAACAGGCGATCGAAGCCGCCGAAATACGCATTGCCCTCGGTGAACGCCAGGCTGTAGCCGTAGATGCACCACAGCACCGTGACCAGCGAGAACACCACGAACACCTGCATCAGCATGGAAAGCGCGTTCTTCGAGCGCACCATGCCGCCGTAGAACAGCGCGAGCCCCGGCACGCTCATCATCAGCACCAGGGCCGTCGACACGAGCATCCAGCTGACATCGCCCTTGTTCGGCGTCGGTGGCGCAGGCTTCGCCTCCTCCTTCTTCACTTCGGCTGCGGCCGGTTTGTCCGGCGCCGCCGCCGGCTTGTCCTGCGCCAGGGTCGCGCCCGCAAACACGAGCGAGAGCACCAGGGCAAGGAATGCGCACAATTTCTTCATCACGTTCTCCCCTTAAAGCGCCGCCGCATCGGTCTCGCCGGTGCGGATGCGGATGACTTTCTCGAGATCGAACACGAAGATCTTGCCGTCGCCGATCTTGCCGGTGTTCGCCGATTTCTCGATCGCCTCGATCGCCTGCTCGACCAGATCCGACTTCACCGCGGCCTCGACCTTCACCTTGGGCAGGAAGTCGACCACGTACTCGGCGCCGCGGTAGAGCTCGGTGTGGCCCTTCTGGCGGCCGAAGCCCTTGACCTCGGTGACGGTGATCCCCTGCACGCCGATCGCCGACAGCGCTTCGCGCACCTCGTCGAGCTTGAACGGCTTGATGATTGCGGTAACCAGTTTCATGGCGCCCTCGGGTTCCTTTCAGAAGGTCTTCATCACGGAGAACACGATCGTGCTCTTGGCGGTCTCTTTGTTGCCCTTGCTGCCGGCGGTGTAATAGAAGTTGTTGTCGGCGTCGGTATCCACGTAGGCGGCGCCCAAAATCCAGCCGTTCAGGTCGTAGGTGAGGCCGAGCTTCCAGTCCTTGTAGTCGAGCTCGCCGTACTTCTCGACCTCGAGCATCCCGTAGTGCGCGACGATCGAGAGCTCCCTGGTCATCGGCACCGTGGCGGTGAGATCGAGATACCAGGTGCCGTCGGAGCCGCCGCGGGATCCGAGAGCGGCCCCGGTCGACTTGTTCACCCAGTAGCCGCCGCCAGCCTGCTCATTGCCGAGGCCGAAGTAATCGGTTAGGGCGTAGGAGAACTTTGCCGAAAGCCATTTCCAGCTCGCGCCGAAGTAGATTTCCAGGTTGTCGAACTTGGCGTCACCGGCGGTGCTGCCGGTGTTCGCGTTCCACTCCGCTTTGGGATAGAAGTAATAGATCGCGCCGATGTCGATGCCGACGTCGCCGTAGCTCTTCTTCCAGCCGCCGTAGAAGTCCATTTCGATCCCCGAGCCGCCGGAGTACGCAGAGCTGCTCACGTTGGAGTTCCAGTTACCGAGGTACACGCCGCTCGCGTGCGCGTAGTCGACCCCGCCTTGGATCGCGGGTCCGAGATAGGTTTGCGAGACGCCGCGGAAACGGTAGTCGCTCGCGATCGTCATGTTGCCGGTGACGGGCGAGGACTCGGCTGCGGCGAGAGCCGGCGCGGCGAGCGCGACCGCCAGCGACATTGAGAGCATGGACTTGTGCATCAAAATCTCCCTTAATGTTGGAAACACCACTACTGGGTAGCATCTCCCATGCCAGTAACTAAGAACTTGTTTCCCAAAGAGTTCTTTTTGCCGGCGGATTGCGCGGCACTTTCCTGGTGCGGCGCCGGGACGGCTGCGCCCGGCCTTGGTGCACGGTGCTGCGGTACCTTGCGGCCATGATCGACCCGCGCCTGTTCGACGAGCTGCGCACCCGCATCGACGAGGCGCTGCGCAACTCCCCGGCGCAGGACCTGGAGAAGAACCTGCGCGCGCTGCTCGCCGCGTGGTTCGACCGGCTGGACCTGGTGCTGCGCGAGGACTTCGAGGTGCAGAAGAAGCTGCTCGAGCGCGCGCAGGCAAAGCTGGCGCAGCTCGAAGCGCGCATCGCCGAGCTGGAAGCTCGCAAGTAAACCGCCGGCGCCGTCGGAGCGTTGTGTAGCTCATGACGGTCGCTACGGTGGCGAGCCGCGCGCTTGCCGGCATCGACGCGCCCGAGGTCACCGTCGAGGTGCACCTCGGCCCCGGGTTGCCCGCGTTCCACATCGTCGGCCTGCCCGACGCCGAGGTGCGCGAGGCGCGCGACCGCGTGCGCGCAGCGCTGAACCACGCGCACTTCGAGTTCCCGGCCCGGCGCATCACGGTCAATCTCGCGCCGGCCGAGCTGCCGAAGGATTCGAGCCGCTTCGACCTGCCGATCGCGCTCGGAATCCTTGCCGCCAGCGGGCAGCTCGCGCCGCAGGCGCTCGCCGGCCAGGAGTTCGCCGGCGAGCTTTCGCTCACCGGCGAGCTGCGCGGGGTGCGTGGCGCCCTGGCAATGGCGCTGTCGGCGCGTGCTTCCGGCCGCGCTTTCGTCCTTCCGCACGGCAATGCGCCGCAGGCCGCGCTCGCCGAGGGCGCGCGCATCCTGCCGGCGCGCACCTTGCTCGAGGTGGTCGCGCACCTCGCTGGCGAGGCGCCGCTCGCGCAGTACGCCGGCTGCGCGCACGGCAGGGCGGCGAGCTATCCGGACTTCGCCGAGGTCAAGGGCCAGCAGCAGGCGAAGCGCGCGCTCGAGGTCGCGGCCGCGGGCGGCCACAGCGTGCTGATGGTCGGCCCGCCCGGCACCGGCAAGTCGATGCTGGCCGCGCGCTTTCCCGGCATCCTGCCGGGGCTCTCCGAGGCCGAAGCGCTCGAGATCGCCGCGGTCCATTCGGTATCGAGCGCCGGTTTCGACGCGCTGCGCTGGGGCGAGCGGCCTTACCGCGCACCGCACCACAGCGCCTCCGGGCCGGCGCTGGTCGGCGGCGGCGCGCTGCCGCGCCCGGGCGAGATCTCACTCGCGCACCACGGGGTCTTGTTTCTCGACGAGCTGCCGGAGTTCGACCGCGACGTGCTCGAGTCGCTGCGCGAGCCGCTCGAGTCCGGCCGCGTGTCGATCGCGCGCGCGGCGCGCCAGACGCAGTTCCCGGCGCGCTTCCAGCTCGTCGCGGCGATGAACCCCTGCCCCTGCGGCCATTGCGGCGACCGCGGCGGGCGCTGCCGCTGCACGCCCGAGCGCATCGCGCGCTATCGCGCGCGCGTCTCCGGGCCTCTCGCCGACCGCATCGACATCAAGCTGGAAGTGCCGCAGCCGCGCGAGAGCGAGCTCGTCGCGCCGGTTTCGGGCGAGTCGTCGGATCTGATCAAGGCCAGGGTGGAAAAGGCACGGCGCGCGCAGCTCGAGCGCCAGAGCAAGCCGAACGCGCTACTCGGCACGCGCGAGATCGACCGCTACTGCGCGACCGATCGCGACGGCGACCAGCTGCTGCGCCATGCGCTCGCGCGGCTGCTGCTTTCCGCGCGCGCCTATCATCGGGTACTGCGTGTCGCACGCTCAATAGCGGATCTGTCCCAAAAAATTTCAATAAGCGCCGAGCACATCGCCGAGGCGATCCAGTACCGGCGCCTCGACGCGAGCTTCTAGTCAGGATTCCCCTACAGCGTTCGGACAATGGGACAAATCTCGCCAGATGTTTGACGAATTTGAGGTTTACTTTGGCGCGCAGGTCGGATGAAGATTGGCGGGCGTGAACGCGCAACCGCCGCAGACACGGGAGGAGCTCATTCAAACACCTCGAGCAGCTGACCGGCCGCAGCTTCAAGACGCGCGAGGACATCCAGGCCTATGTGCGCGAGATATCTGCGCGCAAGGGCAACGACCAGCCTTCGGTCAGGCGCTGGCTGCGCGCCAAGCAGTTCACGCTCGCGGCGCTGTTCGCCTTCGGCGTCATCCAGTACTACATGCTCGACGTGCTGCTGGAGATCGTGTCGATGCAGAGCACCACCTACTTCGTGCCGGTGAAGGTGCAGCTGCTGAAGTCGATGCTCCTCACGTTCGCCTAAGAAGCCCCTGCTATATTCGCCGCCGATGGCGACGTACGCGATCGGCGACGTGCAGGGCTGCTTCGACGAATTGCGGCAGCTGCTGCAGGACCTCGGGTACAAGAAGAAGCAGGACAGGCTCTGGTTCGTGGGCGATCTGGTCAACCGCGGGCCGAAATCGCTCGAGGTGCTGCGCTTCGTGCGCGACCTCGGCAGCCGCGCGGTCACGGTGCTCGGCAACCACGATCTGCACCTCGTCACCCAGTTCGAAGGCGTCGAGCGTGCGCGCAAGGACGACACCTTTCACGACGTGCTCGCGGCGCCCGAGGCGCGCGAGCTGGTCGCGTGGCTGCGGCAGCGGCCGATGATGCACGTTGAAGGCGGCTACGCGGTAGTGCACGCCGGCCTTCTGCCGCAGTGGACGATCGACGGCGCCGCGACGCTTGGCAAGGAAGTGGAGCGGGCTCTGGCGGCGCCGGATTACCGCGAATTTCTCGCGCACATGTACGGCAGCAGGCCGCAACGCTGGGACGACGCGCTCGCCGGATGGGACCGGCTGCGCGTGATCGTCAATGCGATGACACGGATGCGCTTCTGCGACCGCCAGGGCCGGATGGCCTTGCAAGGCAAGGGTATCGAGCCGCCGAAGGGCTACCTGCGCTGGTACCAGACCCGGCCGAAGGAGGAACACACCATCGTGTTCGGCCACTGGTCGCAGCTCGGGCTGGTGCGCGAGCCGGGCGTCGCGGGGCTCGACAGCGGCTGCGTCTGGGGAGGCGCGCTTAGCGCGCTCAGACTCGAGGATCACACGCTCTATCAGGTAGCGTGCCGCGGCTATCAGCAACCGGGAGAGGGGTAATGAGCGAGTGCGTGTTCTGCAGGATCGTGGCGCGGCAGATTCCGGCGTCGGTGGTGCACGAAGACGAGCACACGTTCGCCTTCATGGACCTCGGCCAGGTGAATCCGGGCCACGTGCTGGTCGCGGTGAAGAAGCACGTTGCGGACCTTTACGCGCTCGATGACGCGCAGGCGGGCGCGGTGCTGCGCGCGGCGGCGCGCGTGGCGCGCGCGATCCGCGACGCCTTCACGCCCGCGGGGCTATCGGTGTACCAGGCGAATGGCAAGGCCGCCGGCCAGACCGTGTTCCACTATCACGTGCACCTCGTGCCGCGGCACGAGGGCGACGGCATGGCGCTCGCCTGGCCGGTGAAGAATCCGCCGCGTGAAAAGCTTGAGGAATACGCGGCAAGGATCAAGGCGTCACTCGGGTAATCCCGCCCGAGGTGAGCAGGCGCACGCGCTGGCCGGGCTGGAATTCCTGATCCGCCTCCTGCACGATCGCGCGCAGCTCGCCGCTGTCGAGCCGGACCGTGATCTCGAACGCGTCCTTGCGCGTCGCCTTCTCCTCGACGGTGTTGCCGATCACCCCGCCCGCGACTCCTCCGAGCACCGCGGCGGTGGCCGAGCCGCGGCCCTGCCCGACGCCGCTGCCCGCGACGCCGCCGGTCACGCCGCCTGCCACCGCGCCCACGCCCGACTGGCTGCCCTGGAGCACGACCTTGCGTACCGAGTCGACGGTCGCATAGCGCACCAGCTGCTCGCGCCCCGCCTCGTGCTTGCCGTAGACGTTCGCCGATTCGCGCGTCTGGCAGCTGGCGAGCACCACGCACGCGGCAATCAGCAAGAGTTTCAGTTTTTCCATGGTGAGTATCCGAATGCCTTGCGAAAGCGGTTCTCGATTTCGTCCAGCGGCACGGCGTGGTTCTGGGCGCCGCGATGAGCGATCTTGAGAGCGCCCATCAACGAACCAAGTTTACCGGTGCTCGGCCAGTCCCAGGTGTGCGAAATGCCGTAAAGCAACCCGGCGCGGTACGCGTCGCCGCAGCCGGTGGGATCGACCAGCGCGGCTGCCTGCACGCAGGGCACCTCGTGGCGCTGGCCCCCGGCGAGAATCAGCGAGCCCTTGGCGCCGAGCGTGCACACCAGCGCCTTCACCTCGCGCGCCAGCTGCTCGAGGCTGCGCCCAGTCTTCTCCTCGAGGAGCTTGCCCTCGTAGTCGTTCACCGCGACGTAATCGGCGAGGCGCAGGAATTCATCGAGCTCGGTGCCCGAGAACATCGGCAGCCCCTGCCCGGGATCGAACAGGAACGGGATCCCGGCGGCGGCGCACTCGCGCGCGTGCTGCAGCATCCCCTGCTTGCCGTCGGGCGCGATGATCGCGACGCCGGCGGCGAGCTCGCGCGTGACGTGATTCTCGTGCGAGTGGTTCATCGCGCCGGGGTGAAAGGCGGTGATCTGGTTGTCGTCGAGGTCGGTGGTGATGAAGGCCTGCGCGGTGAACTGGCCGACGATGCGCCTGAGGAGCGCGGCCGCGATGCCGAGCTCGCCGAAGCGTTGCAGGTACGGCTGGATGTCTTCTCCCACCGTGGCCATGACGAGCGGGTCCTCGCCGAGAAGCTTCAGGTTGTAGCCGATGTTGCCCGCGGTGCCGCCGAACTCGCGGCGCATCTCCGGCGTGAGGAAGCAGACGTTGAGGATGTGCAGCTGGTCGCTGAGCAGGTGGTTGCGGAAGCGGTCCGGGAACACCATGATGGTGTCGTAGGCGATCGAGCCGGTGACGAGGATCGGGTTGCTGTCGCTATTCATTGGATTCGAGGCACTGGCGCGGATATAGGCAGACCCGGTAGCCGTTGGCTTTCGCGGCGCGGGAATCGAGGTAGATGCGCAGCGCCTCTTCGCCGCCGGCCGGCATGCCCTGCGCGATGCGCTGGCTTGCGCCGGCGCTCCTCAGGTACTCGACCGGGCCGAGCAGGCGCCGCGTCACCGGCTTGCCGTCATGGGTCAGCGTGAGCTGCAGCACCGGGAAGCGCTGCGAGAAGCGCGCGTTGTTGCGCAGGAGTGCGTGGAACACCACGACCCCTTCGCGCTCCGGATCCTGGTGCATGTCGGACGAAACCATCGCCACCAGCAACAGATTCTGCGGCAGCGGCACGTCGCAGCCGGCGCTGCGACATAGGACCTCGAGCGCCGGGCGCAGCTCCGGCAGCAGCATGGTGAGCTCGGAGCGATAGCGGTAGGCCTGCACGAGGAGCCCGGCCGCCGCAATCAGGCTGAGGAGGACCCACAGCCAGGTGCGCCGCGGCGCGGGTTCCTGCTCCGTCAGGAAGGCCGGCGGCGGCCCCGGGTCCTCGGCCGCCGCCCTGTGGCCCGGCGGCGGGCGCCGCGAGGGGTCGAACAGGCCGAGCTGCGGCGAGGGGTCGAGCGCGAGCAGCCGCTCCGCGCTGTCGTCCACCAGGGCCGATACGCCGTCGAACAGGTTGCCGCACTTGCCGCAGCGCACCGCGCCGGAGCGCGCCGCCAGCTGGTCGCGCTGCACGCGGAACGCGGTGCCGCAGGTCGGGCAGCGCGTGACCAGGCTCATCGCTGCGTGCCCGCGAGCAGCACCCAGGACTCGTCGCCGTCCTCGATCTTCAAGCGAAACCAGGGGCGATAGGCGAGCCAGGGCATCACTTTTTCTTCTTCTCCTCCTGCGCGAGCTTCTGCTCGAGGTAGTGGATCGAGACGCCGCCGCGCAGGAAGCGCTGGTCGTTGAGCAGCTCGCGGTGCAGCGGGATGTTGGTCTGGATGCCCTCCAGCACCATCTCGGAGAGCGCGATGCGCATGCGCCCGAGCGCCTGCTCGCGTGTCGCGCCGTAGGCGATCACCTTGCCGACCATCGAGTCGTAGTGGGGCGGCACGCTGTAGCCCTGGTAGACGTGCGAGTCGACGCGGATCCCGGGCCCCCCGGGCGGATGGTAGGAAGTGATCCTGCCCGGCGAAGGCGTGAAGCGGTACGGGTCCTCCGCGTTGATGCGGCACTCGATGGCGTGGCCGCGGAGCTGAACGTCCTTCTGCCGCATGCGCAGCTTCTCGCCGGCGGCGACGAAGATCTGCTCCTGCACCAGGTCGAGGCCGGTCACCATCTCGGTGACCGGGTGCTCGACCTGGATGCGCGTGTTCATCTCGATGAAGTAGAACTCGCCCTCCTGGTACAGGAACTCGAAGGTGCCGACGCCGCGGTAACCGATGCGCCGGCACGCGTCGACGCAGCGCTCGCCGATCTTGTCGCGCAGCTTCGTCGGCAGCTCGGGCGCGGGCGCCTCCTCGAGCACCTTCTGGTGGCGCCGCTGCAGCGAGCAGTCGCGCTCGCCGAGGTGCACCGCGTTCTTGTGCGCGTCGGCGAGCACCTGGATCTCGATGTGGCGCGGCTGCTCGAGATAGCGCTCGAGGTAGACGGTCGGGTTGGCGAACGCCGCCTGCGCCTCGGTGCGCGTCATGTTGACCGCGTTGAGCAGCGCCGCCTCGGTGTGCACCACGCGCATGCCGCGCCCGCCGCCGCCGCCGGCGGCCTTGATGATCACCGGGTAGCCGACCTTGCGCGCGATGCGCACGATCTCCTTCGGGTCCTCGGGCAGCGCGCCCTCCGAGCCGGGCACCGTGGGCACGCCGGCCTTGGTCATCGCCGCCTTGGCGCTCACCTTGTCGCCCATCAGCCGGATGTTTTCCGGCCGCGGGCCGACGAACACGAACCCCGAGCGCTCGACCTTCTCGGCGAAATCGGCGTTCTCGGCGAGGAAGCCGTAGCCGGGATGGATCGCCTCGGCGTCGGTGACCTCGGCGGCGCTGATGATCGCCGGGATGTTCAGGTAGCTCGCGGCCGCGGGCGGCGGGCCGATGCACACCGACTCGTCGGCGAGCTTGACGTACTTCGCCTCGGTGTCGGCCTCCGAGTGCACCACGACCGTGCGGATGCCGAGCTCGCGGCAGGCGCGCTGGATGCGCAGCGCGATCTCGCCGCGGTTGGCGATCAGGATCTTGCCGAACATCTAGCCGAGGATGAAAAGGGGCTGGCCGTACTCGACGGGCTGCCCGTTCTCGACCAGGATGGCCTTGACCACGCCCGAGGCGTCGGCCTCGATCTCGTTCATGAGCTTCATGGCCTCGATGATGCAGATGGTGTCGCCCTCCTTCACCGCCTGCCCCACTTCCACGAAAGGCTTGGCGTCGGGCGACGGCGAGCGGTAGAAGGTGCCGACCATCGGCGCCTTGACGACGGGTCCTTCCTGGCCCGGCTCGGGCTCCGCGGGGGCTGGCGGGCGGGACTCGGCGGCGGCCGGCGGCGGCGCGGCAGGCGCGGCCGGCGGGGGGGCGGCGCTTACGTTGACGCCGCCGCCCTTGACGATCTTCACCTTTTCCTCGCCCTCGGTGATCTCGAGCTCGGCGATGCCGGACTCCTGCACGAGGTCGATGAGCTTCTTCAGCTTGCGCAGGTCCATTGGGCTTCCCGCGTGTTACCGGTTTTTCGACGCAGAACGCGGCATTTTAGCGTGGGAAGCCGGCGAGAATCCCGTCCAGATCCTGCCGGGTCAACGCTCCCAGCCAGCTCTTGACCACGGCGCCCCTGGCGTCAAGCAGCACCGTAAAGGGCAGGCCGCCCTGCCGGTTCCCAAGCGCCCGCATCAGCTCAATCGCTGTAGCGTCGCCCACCAGCACCGGATAGTTGATTTTGTAGATCTTCACAAATTCTCTGATTTTCTCTGCATGATCGATACCGATCCCTGCAATTTCAATTCTGTTCCCGGGAAGATGCTGCTTCGCAGCAACGAATAGGGGGATCTCTTCGCGGCACGGCGCGCACCAGGTTGCCCAGAAGTTGCATAGCAGCGCCCTACCCTGCCACTCGAGCAGCCGGCGCGGCCGGCCCTCCAGATCGACGAAGCGTGCGGCAAGCAGCTCGGCAGCGCCGCTGCGCCACTGCAGGCCAAGCACCCCCACCATGGCGCCCGCCCCGGCTGCCGCGAGGCCGACCGAGCCCAGGATCAGGGCGTCACGCCGGCCCGGTGCCATCGCGCGTGAGCGCGTCCACCTCGGAGATGCCGGCGCGGTCCATTACCCGGCCTGCCTGCGAGGTCTTGAGCGCGAGCCGCTCGTCGCGCGGGTCGAACACCGAGAGCCTGAGCGGCGCCTCCTGCCAGGCGAGCGAAAGCACGCTCACGGCATGCGCCCGGTCGCCGGAAAAGCGCCGCGCCTCGCGGGTGGCATACGCGATGCCCTGGTCGAGAAGGAACAGCTCCACCTCCTTCGCGCTCTCCGGGAAGAGCTGCAACTCGATCTCGGCGTACGGGCCGGCCGTGCCCTTCAGCACCGCTCCGGTTAGATAGGGGTTGAAGCGCTCGAGCGTGCGCATGGCGTCGAGCGCGATGCAGCGCAGCTCGGCGATGCGCCGCGCATGCTCCTCGGGCTGGTACAGCGCGCGGTAGGCGCGCAGCTCCGCTTCGACCTCGTCGTTGGCCGGCAACGCCTCAGTCTCGGCGGCGCCGAGCTGGCGCGCCGCCTTGCGCTTGGCGAGCGCGAAGTCGTCGATGCCGTCCTCGGCCATGATGCGCGCCGCGGCCGCGGCGATGCGCGCGCGCATTGCGCTCTGGCGGCTCTGCCTTCGGCTCACGCCTGCGATTCAATCATAGAATCTCGTCCCTTCATGGCGGCGCACCTCCACATCCTCGGCATCTGCGGCACGTTCATGGGCGGCATCGCGGCGATCGCCAAGAGCACCGGCTGGCGCGTCACCGGCTGCGACGCCAACGTGTATCCGCCGATGAGCGAGCAGCTGCGCGCGCTCGGCGTCGAGCTCACCGAAGGCTTCGGCGCCGAGCAGCTCGCCCTGCGGCCCGACGTCTGGGTGATCGGCAACGTCGTGACGCGCGGCAACTCGCTGATGGAAGCGATCCTCGACCAGGGCGAACGCTACGTCTCGGGGCCGCAATGGCTCGCGGAGCAGGTGCTGCCGGGGAAGCACGTGCTCGCCGTTGCCGGGACCCACGGCAAGACGACGGTGTCCGCGATGCTTGCCTGGATCCTCGAGCGGGCGGGGCTGGCTCCCGGGTTTCTGATCGGCGGCGTGGCGAACGACTTTCCGGTCTCGGCCCGGCTCACGCCCTCACCGTTCTTCGTGATCGAGGCCGACGAGTACGACACCGCCTTTTTCGATAAGCGCTCGAAGTTCGTCCACTACCGGGCGCGCACTGCAATTCTCAATAATATCGAGTTCGATCATGCTGACATCTTCGACGATCTCGCAGCGATCGAGCGGCAATTCCACCATTTCGTGCGAACTTTGCCACGGTCCGGAAAGGTAGTCGCAAATGGGTCCGATGAGGTAGTGAAGCGAGTGCTCACATTAGGATGCTGGACACCGATCGAGCTCTTTAGTCTCCCGGAAGGCTGGCAGGCCGGCGACGCCGATCCGGAAGGTTCCTTTGAAGTCTCGCTTGCCGGAAAGTCCATGGGACGGGTGCGCTGGCCATTGCTCGGCGCTCATAACCGGCTGAACGCGCTCGCCGCAATTGCCGCAGCCCGGCAGGCAGGAGTCGAGCCGGCGGCCGCGATCGACGCCCTGGGATCCTTTGGCGGCGTGCGGCGGCGCATGCAGGTGAAGGGGCAGGCGAGGGGGGTGACGGTTTACGACGACTTCGCCCACCACCCGACGGCGATCCGGGCCACGCTCGAAGGCCTGCGCCAGCACGTGGGCAAAGCTCGCATCCTCGCGCTGCTCGAGCCGCGCTCGAACACCATGAAGCGCGGGGTGATGAAGCAAACGCTGCCAGGAAGCCTCGCCGAGGCAGACAGGATCTACGTCTACAGTTCGGGCCTTGCCTGGGATGCGCAGTCGGTGTTCGCGCCGCTGGGCACGCGCGCGAGCTGCCAGCCTGAGCTCGAAGCACTCATCGCCGCGGTGCTCGCGGAGGCGAGGGCAGGGGACCACGTCCTGGTCATGTCCAACGGCGACTTTGGCGGCATCCAAGAGAAACTGCTTGATCGTCTATCTGCACGGGTTTAACTCCTCGCCGCAGTCGCACAAGGCGCAGGTGATGCAGCGCTTCATGGCGCAGCGCGGCCTCGCCCACGAATACGCCTGCCCGGCTCTGCCGCCCCTCGCTCATGAAGCAATTATGACCATTGAGAACGCTATCGCCTCTCACGGTGACATTTGCTTCATCGGTTCGTCGCTCGGCGGGTTCTACGCCACCCATCTCGCGGAGAAGCACGGCCTGAAGGCGGTGCTGATCAACCCGGCGATCGACCCCCACGTCGGCCTGCGCGCCTACCTCGGGCCGCAGCAGAACCTGCACACCGGCGAGCCCTACGAGCTCACCGAGGCGCACCTGCGGGAATGGCAGAAGCTCTGCATCCCGCGCATCACGCCGAAGAGGTACCTGCTCATCGTCGAAGCCGGCGACGAGGTGCTCGACTACCGCCGGGCGGTGGAACGCTATGCCGGCGCCGAGCAGCTCGTCATCCCCGGCGGCGACCACAGCCTGCAGAGCTTTCCGCAACATCTGGCGCGCATACTCGAGTTTTCCCGTGCACCTTCTCTATGAAGAAAACGGCGAGCTGAAGGCCGCCACGGTGCTCGACCGGGCGCCGGCGTCTTTCCAGGTCGAGAGCCCGCATGGCCGGCGCTCGAAGGTCAAGGCGGCCAGCGTGCTGCTCGAATTCGAACGGCCGGGCGCAGCCGAGCTGCTGGTGGCGGCACGGGGCTTCGCCGACACCCTGGAAGCCGAGTTTCTGTGGGAATGCAGCGCCGGCCGCGAGTTCGGGTTCCAGGAGCTCGCGCGAGACTACGTCGGGCGCGAGCCGACGCCGATGGAGGCGGCGGGGGTGCTGATGAAGCTGCGCGGCGCGCCGCTGTACTTCTACCGGCGCGGCAAGGGTCGCTTCCAGCCGGCGCCCGAAGCGACGCTCAAGCTCGCGCTTGCCGCGGTCGAGAAGAAGAAACGCGTCCAGCAGCAGGTGACGGACTGGGCCGAGCGCATGGCGCAGGGCGACTGTCCCGAGCCGGTGGCTCGTCTGAAGGATGAGCTTCTCTATGCGCCGGACCGCAACAAGCCCGAAACGCGGGCGCTCGAGCAAGCCTGCGCGAAGAGCGGGCTCGCGCCGGCACGCCTGTTCGAGCGCTGCGGCCTGCTTCCCGACAGCCACGACTACCACCTCAGGCGCTTCCTGCATGAGTTCTTCCCGCGCGGAACGGCATTCCCGGCGCACGGTCTGCCGGACGTGCCCGAGGACTTGCCGCGCGCCGCCGTGCCGGCGTTCAGCCTGGACGACGTCGGCACGACCGAGATCGACGACGCGTTCTCGGTGCAGCGCTTAGGGGGCGAGATGCGCGGCGGCTTGCGTATCGGCATCCACATCGCGGCGCCGGCGCTCGGCTTCGCACCCGGCTCGCCGCTCGATGCGATCGCGCGCGAGCGGCTGTCGACCGCGTACATGCCCGGCCGCAAATTCACCATGCTGCCCGAGGACGTGGTCGAGCGCTTCTCCCTCGACCACGGCGGCGAACTGCCCGCGGTTTCGCTCTACGTGGATCTCGATGAGCAGCATGCGGTGCGCGCGCGTCATACGCGGCTCGAGCGCGTGCCGATCGTCGCCAACCTGCGGCATGCCGAGTACGACGCCCTGAACGACGTTTTTGAAAAGAATCAGACCAAGGGCCTTGCCCACGAGGACGAACTGCGCACCCTGTGGCAGGTTGCCTGCGCGCTCGAAGCGCGCCGCGGCCGGCCGAGCGCCGGCTCCATGGCGCTCGACTACAGCTTCCACGTGGAGGAGGGCAGGGTGCGCATCGTGCCGCGCAAGCGCGGCGCGCCGCTCGACAAGCTGGTGTCCGAGATGATGGTGCTCGTCAACTCGGCCTGGGGCGAGCTGCTCGCCGAGCGCGATGTCGCCGCGATCTACCGCGTGCAGTCGGTCGGCAAGGTGCGCTTGAGCGTCCATCCCGAACCGCACGAGGGGCTCGGCGTGTCCTGCTACGCCTGGATGTCCTCGCCCCTGCGGCGTTACGTCGACCTCGTCAACCAGTGGCAGCTCGCGGCCGCGCTCTGCGGCCGCAAGCCGCCATTCGCGCGCAACTCGGACGCATTGCTGGCCGCGCTGCGCGCCTTCGAGGAAGCGCATGCGCGCTACGATGAGCACCAGCGGGCGATGGAGACGTACTGGAGCCTGCGCTGGCTGCTGCAGGAGGGGATCGCGGCCGTCGATGCGGTCGTGCTGCGCGAGAATCTGGTGCGCATTGAAGGCCTTCCGCTCGTCACGCGCGTAAGCTCGCTGCCGGGGGTAGAGCCCCTCACGCGGGTGCGCCTCGGGGTGACGGGCGTAGATCTCATCGAGCCCTCGCTGGCGTGCGCGTACCGCGAAGCGCTCGGCCCGACCGCGCACGATGTCACAGGGGACGCTGGCCAAAAAACCTAAAATATGAAAGGCTTGTGGTACTGACGTGAGATTGCACTTCACTTTCGGTCCGCAGGATCGGGTGCTCGGCGCCGCGATCGGGCTGTCGCTCGCGCTGCACGCCGCGCTGCTTTCGGTGCATTTCAAGTTCCCCGATTCCCAGCGCTGGAAGCCGCAGGACGCGCCCCTCGAAGTGGTGCTCGTCAACGCCAGGACGAAAGAGCGGCCGGTGAAGGCCGACGTGCTCGCGCAATCGAACCTCAATCGCGGCGGCACGGTCGACGAACGGCGCCGGGCCAGGACGCCGCTGCCGGTGACCGAGCCGCGCGAGCCGGGCAAGGACCTCGCCGAGGCGCGCCGGCGCCAGCAAGTGCTGGAGGCCAGGCAACAGGAGCTGCTGGCGCAGGCGCGCGCGGCGCAGACGCAGGTGGCGCCGGCGGCGCCGCAGCAGCCGGGCGCGGAGGCGCCGGTCGCGCAGCCCAGCGGCCGCGACCTCGCCGACCTCGCGCTCGCGGCGATGCGCCTGCAGGCGCAGATCGACCGGCAGATCGAGGAATACCAGAAGCGGCCGCGCAAGAAGTTCATCGGCGCGAACGCGACCGAATACCGCCTGGCGCAGTACGAGGAGGACTTCCGGGCGAAGATCGAACGCATCGGCACGCTCAACTACCCCGCCGAGGCGCGCGGCAAGCACTACGGGAGCCTGAGGCTCACCGTCACGATCCGCCCCGATGGCAGCGTGGAGTTGATCGAGCTCGACCGCTCCTCGGGCCTGAAGGTGCTCGACGCCGCCGCCTTCAAGATCGTGCGCATCGCGACGCCCTTTGCTGCCTTCCCCGCGAACATCCGGCGCGATACCGACCTGGTGGTGATCACGCGCACGTGGATCTTCGACAAGGGCGACAAGATCTGGACTGAGTAGCGTCATGAGCGACCGGTACGCGGTGATCGGCAACCCGGTCGCGCATTCGAAGTCGCCCTGGATCCACGCCGAGTTCGCGCGCGCCGCGGGGCACGACATCGAATACACCCGCATCGAAGCGCCGCTCGATGCGTTTGCGCAGACGGTCGAGCGCTTTCGCGCCGCCGGCGGCAAGGGCGTCAACGTCACCGTGCCTTTCAAGCAGCAGGCATTCGAGCTTTGCCAGCGCGCGAGCGACCGTGCGCGCCTCGCAAGAGCGGCGAATACCCTGGTGCTGGGCGAGTCCTTCGCCGACAACACCGACGGAGTGGGACTGGTTCGAGACATCTCCGGGAATCTCGGCCTGCCCCTGAAAGGTAAGCGCTTGCTACTGCTGGGTGCAGGCGGAGCCGCGCAGAGCGTGGTAGGCGCGCTGCTCGAGGCCGGCGTGGCACAGCTCGCGATCGCAAACCGCACCGTGCCGAGGGCGCAAGCGCTCGCCGCGCGTTTCCCCGGGGCGCTGGCCTGCGGCTACCAGGCCCTTGCGGGAAAGTCTTTTGACATCGTGATCAACGCGACCTCGGCGGGATTGACGAATGAATCGCCGGCGCTTCCCGCCGGTGTCCTGGGCAAGGGCACGCTGGCCTACGACATGGTGTACGGCCGCGACACGCCGTTTCTTGCCGCCGCGAGGGCCGCCGGAGGGCAGGCGAGCGACGGCCTCGGCATGCTCGTCGAGCAGGCGGCACAGTCGTTCTTCCTCTGGCGCGGGGTGCGGCCGGCGACGCGCCCGGTGCTCGCCAAGCTGCGTGGCTCGTAAGCGCTTTCGCGCTCTCGTCTTCGCCTGGAAAGCGTTCTGCTACACGCTGGGGACGGCGCTCCTCGTCGCCATCGCGGTCCAGGTGTGGTTCATGGCGCATGTCGTCTACTGGTCGAGCTTCAATCCGTCTTCGACCGCGTTCATGGATCGCTACCTGGAGAAGCCGGGGGCGCGGCTGCGCCACGCCTGGGTTCCCTACAGCCGCATCTCCGAGCACCTCAAGCGCGCCGTGGTCGCCGCCGAGGACGCGAGGTTTCTCGACCACGAGGGCTTCGACTGGGAGGCGATCCAGAAAGCGATGCAGAAGAACGAGCAACGCGGCAAAGTTGTCGCCGGCGCCTCGACCATCAGCCAGCAGCTCGCGAAGAACCTGTTTCTGTCGGGCAGCCGCTCGTGGCTGCGCAAGGGACAGGAAGCGGCGATCACCTGGATGCTGGAGCACACGCTCTCCAAGCGCCGCATCCTCGAGATCTACCTCAACGTCGCGGAATGGGGCGAGGGCGTGTTCGGCGCCGAGGCGGCGGCACGCCACCATTTCGGCGTACCGGCGGCGGCGCTGACGCCGGAGCAGTCGGCGTGGCTCGCCGCCATCCTGCCCAGCCCGCGGCGCTACGACCGCGGCCGCGAGACGCCCTACATCGCCGGGCGCATGGTCACGATCTCCGCGCGCATGGTCGCCGCGCAGATCCCCTAAGCATCGGCGGGTCGTTCACCCGCCATTCCTGAATGAGTTGCGGGCGGCGGCGAGCGTGGCATGGATCTCCGCCGCGCCATGCGCGCCGGAGACGAAGCCCGCCTCGTACGCCGAAGGCGCCAGATACACCCCGTTTTCCAGCATGGCGTGGAAAAAGCGGTTGAAGCGCTCGCGGTCGCATTGCATGACCTCGGCGAAGCGGGTCGGCGGCGAGGCGCGGAAATAGATACCGAACATGCTGCCGATCGACTGCGCAGAGAAGGGGAGATTTAGTTCTTTTGCTTGCGAGTTGAGGCCGTCCACGAGGCTACGAGTCGTTGATTCCACTTTCTTGTGGAAGCCTTTTGCCGAAACGACTTTCAAGGTCGCGAGGCCCGCGGCGACGGCGATCGGGTTTCCCGACAGCGTCCCGGCCTGGTACACCGGCCCGAGCGGCGCGATTTTCTCCATGATGTCGCGCCGGCCGCCGACCGCGGCGAGCGGCAGGCCGCCGCCGATCACTTTGCCGAGCGTGGTGAGGTCGGGGCGGATGCCGAAGCGCGCCTGCGCGCCGCCGGCCGCGACGCGGAACCCCGTCATCACCTCGTCGAAGATCAGCACCGCGCCGTGGTGCGTGCACTCTTCGCGCAGCGCCTCGAGGAAGCCGGGGGCCGGCAGGACCAGGTTCATGTTTCCCGCAACCGGTTCGACTATGACGCAGGCGATGTCCTTGCCCTTTTCCGCAAACAGCTTTTTGATTTGCGAAACATCGTTGTAGTCGAGCACGACCGTGCCCGCCGCCGTTTCGGGCGGCACGCCCGCGGAGCTCGGGTGGCCGAAGGTGAGGGCGCCCGAGCCCGCTTTGACCAGGAGCGGGTCGGCGTGCCCGTGGTAGCAGCCCTCGAACTTTACGACGAGGTGCCTGCCGGTGAAGCCGCGCGCGAGGCGCAGCGCGGTCATCGTCGCCTCGGTGCCGGAGGAGACCAGACGCACCAGCTCGAGCGAGGGTACCAGCCGGCAGAGCAGCTCGGCGAGCTCGATCTCGGCTTCGGTCGGCGCCCCGAAGGAGAGCGCGCGCGCAGCCGCTGCGCGCACCGCCTTCACCACGGCGGGATGGCCGTGGCCCGCGAGCATCGGGCCCCACGAGCCGACGTAGTCGATGTACCGCGCGCCGTCCGCGTCCCAGAGGTGAGCGCCCGAGGCGCGCGCGAAGAAGACCGGCGTGCCGCCGACGGCACGGAACGCCCGCACCGGCGAATTGACGCCGCCGGGGATGCGCTTCTGCGCGCGCGCGAAGAGGCGCTGGCTTTTTTTCATTGGAACAGCCTGCGGTATTGGCTGGCGCGCGCGCCGATGTCGGGCGCGTCGAAAAGATCGGAGATCACGGCGAGAAGGCTCGCCCCGGCCGCGACCAGCGCCGGCGCGTTTTCGAGCGTGATGCCGCCGATCGCGCAAAGCGGGACGCCAAGATCATTCTCGAACAGCGATAGCGGCGCGCGCGCCGCGGCGGGCTTGGTGGGCGAAGGGAACACGGCTCCGAAGGCAACATAGTCCGCGCCGGCGCGCACCGCCGCCCGGGCCTTGGCGAGATCGTCGTAGCACGAGGCGCCGAGGATTTTCCCGGGAAGCTTGGCGCGCGCGGCGGCAAGATCGCCGTCCTGCCGCCCGAGGTGGGCGCCGTTTGCGCCGACCGCAAGCGCGACCTCGAGGTCGTCGTTGACGATGAAGGGCACGCCGTAGCCGCGCGCGAGCGGCGCAAGCTCCTTCGCCTGCAGCAGGCGCTTGTCCTTGGACATGATCTTGTTGCGGTATTGCAGCATCGCGACTCCGGCCGCGAGCGCCTGCTCGACCTTGCGCGCGAGAGCGGCGGTGTCGGCAATGTCGGGCGTAATGGCGTACAGGCCGCGCATCACCTGCGGAAAAAGCGGTTCGGCAGCAGCTGCCCCGCGCCGGTGCGCAATCCCGCGGCGAGCGCCTGCCAGGTGAACTCCTGCGCCTCGCGCACCGCTTCGGGCATGGCCACGCCCTTGGCGAGCGCCGCGGCAATCGCCGCGGCGAGCGTGCAGCCCGAGCCATGGTAGCTGTGCGGCAGCCGCTGCCAGCGGTCTTCGCGCACCACGCCGCGCGCATCGTAGAGCCGGTTGATCACCTCGGGGCCCGGATCGTGCGTGCCGGTGACGAGCACGTAGCGGCAGCCGAGCGCGAGCAGGCGCTCGGCTCCGCCAAGGCGCTTGGCCTCCTCGGTGTTGGGGGTTACCACCGTCGCGCAGGGCACAAGGAACTTCAACAATGACGTCAACACCGCGTCGCTCGCCAGCGCATCGCCGCGGCCGGAGGCGAGCACCGGATCGAGCACCAGAGGAATGCGCGTGTGCTCGGCCGCGATCGCGGCAACGGTGCGTGCGTTCTCCGCCGATCCGACCACGCCCACCTTGAATGCCGCGACCGCGCTCTCGGCGAGCAGGCACCTCGCTTGACGCGCAACCAGATCCGCGCCGATCGCCTCGAGATGCTCGACGCCGCTCGTGTCCTGCACCGTGAGCGCCGTCAGTACCGAGAGCGGATGGCAGCCGAGCGCGGCGAGCGTGAGCAGGTCGGCTTGCACTCCAGCGCCACCCGTCGGATCGGACGCCGCGAAGCTAAGGACTATCGGTGGCATGCGTTAATATCGGGCCCATTTTATGACCGAGAGCCAGGTGCAGTTCAAGACGTGGATGTGCCTCATCTGCGGCTTCGTCTACGACGAGGCGGCGGGTCTTCCCGACGAGGGCATCGCGCCCGGCACGCGCTGGGAGGACGTGCCGATGAACTGGACCTGCCCGGAATGCGGCGCGCGCAAGGAAGACTTCGAGATGGTGGAGATATAGGCAAACTTTCGGCGGCGCGGCGCCTCTAACCCCTGCCTCTAACCCTTATTACCGTAAAATAAGGGGTGGGCAAATGTCCTCGCGCATGTCCACAGTCAATCTGACGCATCACTTCCTGATCGCCATGCCCAGCATGGCCGATCCGTACTTCACCAGGACCCTCACTTTCATCTGCGAGCACAACGACCAGGGCGCGCTCGGCCTGGTCGTCAACCGCCCGATCAACATGACGCTGCAGGCGCTGTTCGAGCGCCTGTCGCTCAGGCTGGCCGACGCCGGGCGCAAGGACGCGCCGATCTACTTCGGCGGGCCGGTGCAGACCGACCGCGGCTTCGTGCTGCACGCGCCGGCGGGCAACTGGCAGTCGACGCTGCGCGTGCGCGACGCGATCGGCCTCACCACCTCGAAGGATATCCTCGAGGCCGTGGGGCGGGGCGAAGGCCCGCCGCGCATGCTGGTGACCCTCGGCTATGCCGGCTGGTCGCCGGGCCAGCTCGAGCACGAGCTCTCGCAGAACGCCTGGCTCACGGTGGAGGCGCGCGACGGCATCATTTTCGAGACGCCGGCGGAGGAGCGGCTGCCGGCGGCGATGGAGCTCCTCGGTCTCGACTACGCGCGGCTGCAGGACGCGGCAGGACATGCCTGAGCGCGGCGCGCGCACCATCCTCGCCTTCGATTTCGGTCTCAAGCGTATTGGCGTGGCGGTCGGCGAGCCCGAGCTCGGCACCGCGCACCCGCTGCCTGCGGTTTCCCGTTTTCAGCAAATCGAACATCTTGTGACCCAGTGGAAGCCCGCCTCCCTGGTCGTAGGCCTTCCCACCTCGGCGCAGGGCGAGCCGCACAGGATGACGCGCCAGGCGGAGGATTTCGCGCGCCGCCTCGAGCGCCGTTTCAGGCTGCCGGTCGCGCGGGTGGATGAGAGATACACGTCGGTCGAGGCTGAACGGAAATTGCGGGGAATAAGAAGGAAGGAAGTCGACTCGGTCGCGGCGCAGCTGATCCTGGAGCAGTACATGGGAGGAATAAGTGACTCAGCTGCCTGACGCGGAGAAACTTTGCGCGCAGCTCGCGAAGGAGCTGCGCCCGCTCGTCGGCCCGAAGAGCGCGATGGTCGGGCTCTATACCGGCGGGGCCTGGCTGGCGGAGCGCCTGTACCAGGAGCTGGCGCTCAAGACGCCGCTCGGGCTGATGGACATCGCGTTCTACCGCGACGACTACGCGGCGCGCGGGCTGAAGCACGACCCGAAGCGCACCAAGATCCCGTTCGACGTCAACGGCGCCGAGCTGCTGCTGGTCGACGACGTGCTCTATAGCGGCCGCACGGTGCGCGCGGCGATGAACGAGCTGTTCGACTACGGCCGCCCGGCGAGCATCTCGCTGGTGGTGCTCGCCGACCGCGGCGGGCGGCAGCTGCCGATCTGCGCCCAGCACGTCGGCGCGCGCGTCGAGGTGCCGGCGGGCATGCGGCTGACGCTCAAGCGCGGCGAAAACGGCAAACTTGCCCTTGCGCTGGAGGCCGAGCGTGCAGCGTAACCCGCAGCTCAACTCCAAGGGCGAGCTGCAGCATCTTTTGTCCACCGAGGGGTTGCCGCGCGAAATTCTGCTGCAGATCCTCGACACCGCGGAGTCGTTCGCCGGCGTCACCGAGCGCGAGGTGAAGAAGGTGCCGCTGCTGCGCGGCAAGAGCGTGTTCAACCTGTTCTTCGAGCCTTCGACCCGCACCCGCACCACCTTCGAGATCGCCGCCAAGCGGCTGTCGGCGGACGTCATCAACCTGAACATCACGGTCTCCTCGGCAACCAAGGGCGAGTCGCTGCTCGACACGGTGGCCAACCTGTCGGCGATGCACGCCGACATCTTCGTCGTGCGGCACGAATTCTCGGGCGCGCCGTTCCTGATCGCGCGCCACGTCAAGCCGCACGAGCACGTGATCAACGCGGGCGACGGGCGGCACGCGCACCCGACGCAGGGGCTGCTCGACCTTTTCACCATCCGCCACTACAAGAAGGACTTCACCCGGCTCACCGTCGCGATCGTCGGCGACATCCTGCATTCGCGCGTGGCGCGCTCGCTGATCCACGGCCTGACGACCCTCGGCGCCCCGGAAGTGCGCGTGATCGCGCCGCAAACGCTGCTGCCGAGCGGCGTCGAGGCGCTCGGCGTGCGCGTGTTCCACGACATGCGCGCCGGCGTCAAGGACGCCGACGTGGTGGTGATGCTGCGGCTGCAGAACGAGCGCATGAAGGGGGCGCTGCTGCCCTCCGCGCAGGAGTTCAACAAGCATTACGGCCTCACCGGCGACAAGCTCGCGCTCGCGCGCAAGGACGCCATCGTGATGCACCCCGGCCCGATGAACCGCGGCGTCGAGATCGACTCGACCGTCGCCGACGGCCCGCACTCGGTGATCCTGCCGCAGGTCACCTTCGGCATCGCGGTGCGCATGGCGGTGATGAGCATCGTGGCGGGCAACTGATGCGCATTCATGTGAAGAACGGGCGCGTGGTCGACCCGGCGAGCGGCAAGGAGGGCATCGGGGACGTTTTCGTCGCCGACGGAAAAATTGTCGAGTCCCTGAAAGACAAATCCGAAAGGACCATCGATGCCAAGGGCCTGGTGGTCGCGCCCGGGTTCATCGACCTCTCGGCGCGGCTGCGCGAGCCCGGCTACGAGTACAAGGCGACGCTGGAATCGGAAATGGACGCGGCGCTCGCCGGCGGCGTCACCAGCCTCGCCTGCCCGCCGGACACCGATCCGCCGCTCGACGAGCCGGGGCTGGTCGACATGCTGCGCCGGCGCGCCAAGGCGCTGTCGCGCGCGCGCGTCTATCCGGTCGGCGCGCTCACGGTAAAGCTCGCGGGCGAGGCGCTCACCGAGATGGGACAGCTCGCCGATGCCGGCTGCGTCGCTTTCTCCCAGGCGAACGCGCCGCTCGCCGACACCCAGGTGCTGTGGCGCGCGCTGCAGTACGCGGCGACCTTCGGCTTCCCGGTGTGGCTGCGCGCCGAGGACGCGTGGCTCGCCAAGGGCGGCGTCTCCCACGACGGCGAAGTGGCGACGCGGCTCGGCCTGCCCGGGATCCCGGCGTTCGCCGAGACCATCGCGCTGGCGACGATCCTGGAGCTGGTGCGCGCGACGCGCGCCCGGGTGCACGTGTGCCGGCTGTCGAGCGCCGGCGGCGTCGAGCTGATGCGCCGCGCGAAGGAAGAGCGCCTGCCGGTGAGCTGCGACGTCGGCATCCACCACGTGCACCTCTGCGACATGGACCTCGGCTATTTCGACTCGCATTGCCGGCTCGAGCCGCCGCTCAGGAGCCAGCGCGACCGCGATGCGCTCGCGCGCGCGGCCGCCGACGGGGTGGTCGACTGCCTGTGCTCGGACCACACGCCGGTGGACGAAGACGGCAAGCACCTGCCGTTCGCCCAGGCCGAGCCCGGCGCGACCGGCCTGGAGCTCCTGCTGCCGCTGACGCTCAAATGGGGGCAGGCGCACGGGCTCTCGCTCGCGGCCACGCTCGCGCGGATCACCTCGGAGCCGGCGCGCATCCTCGGCGTCGCCTCGGGCAGGCTCGCCGCCGGGGCGCCCGCCGACCTGGTGCTGTTCGACCCCGCGGCGCCGTTCAAGGTGGCCGCCGAGACGCTGAAGAGCCAGGGCAAGAACACGCCGTTTCTGGGCTACGAGCTCGCCGGCCGCGTGCGCACGACGATCGTTGCAGGGAACGTGGTTTACGAATCATGAGACGGGTTTGCGTCGTGATGGGCCTGCTGTTGCTGGGCGGCTGCGGCTCGGCGCCGCAGAAGGGCGGCTACTACAAGGACGACGGCCCGGGCGACAAGCCGCCTGCCAATGTCGCCGACGCGGTGCCGCGCGTCGAGCCGCTGCACAGGTTCGCCAACCGGCCCTACAAGGCGCTGGGGAAGGAGTACGTGCCGCTCACTTCGCTGCAGCCCTTCAAGCAGCGCGGCATGGCGAGCTGGTACGGCAAGCGCTACCACGGGCAGAAGACCTCGAGCGGCGAGATCTACGACATGTACGCGATGAGCGCGGCGCACCCGACGCTGCCGATACCGAGCTATGCGCGCGTCACCAACATCAGGAACGGCAGGAGCGTGGTGGTGCGGATCAACGACCGCGGGCCGTTCCGCTCGGACCGGGTGATCGACCTGTCCTACGTGGCGGCCCACAAGCTCGACTTCGTCCAGGCGGGCCAGGCGCAGGTGGAGGTGGAGAGCATCATCCCCGGCAAACGCGCGGGCTTATAATCCGCCGCTTTTCGGCAAGCTGATGCGAATTCTTCCGGCGCTTCTTCTCCTTGCTTCTTCCGTAGCCGGGGCCGCCGTACCGCAAGCGCCCTCGGTGATCGGCAAGTCGTGGATCGTCGGCGACGTGTCGAGCGGCCGGACGCTCGCCGCGCAGAAGGCCGACGAGCGCTTCGAGCCCGCGTCGCTCACCAAGCTGATGACCGCCTACGTGGTGTTCATCGCGCTGCGCGACAGGAAAATCGCGCTCGACCAGCAGGTGCACGTGTCGGCGCGCGCCTGGAAAGCGCCGGGCTCGCGCATGTACATCGAGCCGCGCCGGCCGGTGACGGTGGAAGAGCTGATCCGCGGCATGGTGGTGCAGTCGGGCAACGACGCCTGCATCGCGCTCGCCGAGGCGGTGGCGGGCAGCGAGGAGGTGTTCGTGCAGCTCATGAACCGCGAGGCGGAGCGCCTCGGGCTGAAGAACACCCGGTTCATGAATACATCCGGGCTGCCGGACGCGCAGCACTACAGCACCGCGCAGGACATGTACACGCTCGCCGCGGCGCTGATCCGCGATTTCCCATCCGAGTACGCGCAGTACTACTCGCAGAAAGAATACCGCTACAACGGCATCGCCCAGCCCAACCGCAACCGGCTGCTGTGGATCGACCCGAGCGTCGACGGCGTGAAGACCGGGCACACCGAAGCCGCCGGCTATTGCCTGGTCGCCTCGTCGCGCCGCGGCGGCCGGCGCCTGCTCTCGGTGCTGCTCGGCTCGACCTCCGAGGCGTCGCGCGCGCAGGAGTCGTTGAAGCTTCTCAACTGGGGTTTCCAGTTCTTCGACAGCGTGAAGCTCTACGGCGGCGGCAACGCCGTGAAGTCGATCGAGGTCTGGAAAGGCGCGGCGCGCGCGGTGCAGGTTGGCGTCGGCGCCGATCTTTTCGTCACCGTGCCCAAGGGCGAGGCGGACAAGCTCAAGGCCGAGCTGGTGTCGCAGCAGCCGCTCGTCGCGCCGCTCGCCAAGGGGCAGCGCGTCGGCGCGCTGCGCGTGACGCACGACGGCAAGCCCTACGGCGAGTACCCGCTGATCGCGCTGGAGCCCGTGGCCGCCGCCGGATTCTTCCGCCGCACCTGGGATACACTGCGGCTATGGCTGAAGTGACCACGGTCTTCCTGAACGGGAAGTTCCTGCCGCTCGAGCAGGCGAGCGTCTCGGTGCTCGACCGCGGCTTCATCTTCGGCGACGGCGTGTACGAGCTGGTGCCGGTGTACTCGCGCGTGCCGTTCCGGCTGGACGAGCACCTGGCGCGCCTCGAGCGCAGCCTGGGCGAGGCGAAGATCCGCAACCCGTACTCTGCCGCGCAATGGCGCGCGCACATCTACCGGCTGATCGACGCCCAGCCGTTCGAGGACCAGGGCGTGTACTTCCAGGTGACGCGCGGCGTGGCGAAGCGCGACCACGCGTTCCCGAAGGGCGGCGAGCCCACGGTGTTCATGATGTCCAACCCGCTGGTGAATCCGCCGCAGGCGCAGATCGACAAAGGGTCTGCGGCGGTGAGCGCGCAGGACAACCGCTGGCTGCGCTGCGACATCAAGTCGATCTCGCTCATCGGCAACGTGCTCCTGCGCCAGCTCTCGGCCGAAGCGGGCGCGGCGGAGACCATCCTGTTCCGCGACGGCAAGCTGACCGAGGCGTCGGCGTCGAACGTGTTCATCGTCAAGCGCAGCGTGATCCAGTCGCCGCCGAAGACCAACCTGATCCTCCCGGGCATCACCTACGACGTGGTGGTGGAGCTCGCCCGGGCCGACGCCCTGCCGCTCGAATTCAGGGACGTGACCGAGGCGGATGTGCGTGCCGCCGACGAAATCTGGGTCACTTCGTCGTCGAAGGAAGTGCTCGCCATCGTCGAGCTCGACGGCAAGCGCGTCGGCGACGGACGCCCCGGGCCGGTGTTCCGCCGCGTCTACCAGCTCTACCAGGAGTTCAAGCAGAAGGTGATGCGCGCCGGCAAGCGCGAAGCCCTGCCGGTCTAGATGCGTGCCTGAAAGGAATGGCCGTGCCGGTCGTCGCCGATAGTTCACCGCTGGCGTTTCCCTGCGACTTCCCGGTCAAGGTGATGGGCCGCAAGGAGCCGCGCTTCGTCCAGTCGGTGACCTCCATCGTGCGCAAGCACGCGCCCGACTTCGACGCCGCGACGGTCGAAATGCGGCCGAGCCGGCAGGGCAAGTACCTGAGCGTCACCTGCATCGTGCGCGCCACCTCGCGCGAGCAGCTCGATGCGCTCTACCAGGAGCTGTGCGACCATCCTGCAGTCGTGATGGTGCTATGACCCCGCGGTGATCCTTCTTGAACACATCGTCGTCAAGCGGCTCGGGCGCGCCGAGTACCTGCCGACCTGGCAGGCGATGCGCGACTTCACCTTGCGGCGTACCGACCCGACGCCGGACGAGTTCTGGCTCCTCGAGCATCCGCCGGTCTATACGGTGGGACAGGGGTGTTCGCTGCCGCAGCTCTCCGGCGCCATCCCGGTTCTGAAGACCGACCGCGGCGGCGACATCACCTACCACGGCCCCGGCCAGGCGGTGCTCTACACCCTCGTCGACCTCGCGCGGCGCTCGCTCAAGGTGAAGCGCTTCGTCTGGCTGCTCGAGCAAAGCGTGATCGATCTTCTCGGCGGGCGAGGCGAGCGCAAGCCCGGCGCGCCCGGCGTCTACGTCGACGGCGCCAAGATCGCGGCGCTCGGCATCCGCGTGGTGCGCGGCCGCTCGTACCACGGCCTCGCGCTCAACGTCGACATGGATCTCTCGCCCTTCGCCGCGATCGACCCGTGCGGTTATCCGGGTCTGCGCGTCACCCAGATGAAGGATTTGGGCTTTACCGACTCCCCGGAAACGGCGGCCGCGCGCCTTTCACACATTCTGCTGGAAAAGCTCGATGCGTGAAGCCGGCGTAAAGGAAAGGGGCGCGCGCAAGACGATCCGCATCGTGCGCCGTGAGGACGCAACTGCGGCGCCGCTTCCCAAACCTTCGTGGATCCGCGTGCGCGCGGCGAGCCCGAACTCGCGCTTCTACGACATCAAGCGCATCCTGCGCAGCCAGAAGCTACACACGGTGTGCGAAGAGGCCTCGTGCCCCAACATCGCCGAGTGCTTCGGAAGCGGCACCGCGACCTTCATGATCCTGGGCGACATCTGCACGCGCCGCTGCCCGTTCTGCGACGTGGCGCACGGCCGGCCGCTCGCGCCGGACGCCGACGAGCCGCGGCACCTGGCAGAAACCATTGCTCTTCTTGGTTTGTCGTATGTCGTGATCACGAGCGTCGATCGCGATGATCTGCGCGACGGTGGCGCAGAGCATTTTGTGAAATGTATCGGGGAGATTCGAAAGACTTCGCCTGACACCACCATCGAAATCCTGGTGCCCGATTTCCGGGGCCGGTTGGAGCGGGCGCTCGACATCCTCGATGCGGCGCCGCCTGACGTGATGAACCACAACCTGGAGACGGTGCCGCGGCTCTACCGGCAGGCGCGCCCGGGCGGCGATTACGCGCACTCGCTGCGTCTACTGAAAGAGTTCAAGCGGCGGCACCCGGCCGTGCCGACCAAGTCGGGGCTGATGGTCGGGCTGGGAGAGACCGACGAGGAGATCGTGGCGGTGATGCGCGACTTGCGCGCACACGACGTGGAGATGCTGACGATCGGGCAGTACCTGCAGCCCTCGCCGCACCACCTGCTCGTGGAGCGGTATGTGCACCCGGATGTCTTTTCGAAGTTTCAGCAGGAAGCTTCCGTGGCAGGCTTCAAGCACGCTGCGATCGGCGCGCTGGTGCGTTCCTCCTACCACGCCGATCAACAGGCGCACGCGGCAGGAATCTGAGATCCGCAATCCTTGCAGCCGCGCTCATTGCCGGCGCGGGGCCGGCCCTAGGCCAGTTGGACCGCATCACCGAGCGCGAGGCGGTCGCCGGCCTCAAGGCGGCGCTCGAGAAGGGCTCGCAGGCCGCGGTCGCCGCGCTCGGCAGGACCGACGGCTTTTTCGGCAATCCGCAGGTCAAGATCCCGCTGCCCGAGTCGCTCGAGCGCACCGAGCGGCTGATGCGCAGGGTCGGCCTCGGCAAGCACGCCGATGAGCTGGTCCTCACGCTCAACCGCGCCGCCGAAGCCGCGGTCCCGGAAGCGCGCAAGCTGTTCGTCGACGCGGTGAAGAAGATGACGTTCGACGACGCGAAGGGCATCCTGCGCGGCGGCGAGAGCGCGGCCACTGAGTACTTCAGGCGCAGCACCAGCGGCGAGCTGCGCAAGCGCTTCCTGCCGATCGTCGAGCGGACCACCGCCAGGGTGAACCTGGCGCAGAAATACGACGACTACGCCTCGCACGGCGTCGCGCTTGGCCTGGTGAAGAAGGAGCACGCCGACCTCGACGAGTACGTGACGCAGAAGGCGCTCGACGGCCTGTTCTTCATGCTCGCCGAGGAGGAGAAGAAGGTCCGCCGCGATCCGGCCGGGTCGGCTTCGCGCATCATCCGCAAGGTATTCGGCGCGGCGCGCTAGACCATCAGGCTCCTCCTCGCCTTCGCGATCATCGCCGTCGGCCTCGCCGGCCGCTCGGCGGTGGACAAGGTGCTCGCGCTGCGCGGCGGCGGCGAGCTGGTGGCGCTCTGGGCGCAGCTTTCCTCGGTGATCGAAATGGTCACCGCGGTCGCGCTCGCCGGCGTCGGCGCGGGGCTGTCGGTGCTCGTGGCCCGGGCCGGCCCGCCCGAGCGGCAGGCGCTGCTTCTCTGGCGCGCGCTCTACCTCGGGCTGGCGGTGTGCCTGCCGGTCGCGTTTGCCGCGGCGCTCGCCGGCTGGCTGTTTTCGGGCGCGCTTTCGCCGTGGAGCCTTGCTCTGGCGGCGGCCTGCGGCTGGATCGCCGTAGGCCACGGCGTGGTCAACAGCTACTGGCTCGGACTGCAGCGCCGTGGCCTGATGCTGGCTCTTGCTGCCGGCGCGAGCGCGATGGCGCTCCTCGCGGCAGCAGCGGCGCCGCCCGCGCGCATCCTCGAGCTGCTTGCCATCGCGCACGCGGTTCCGGCGCTCGTCATGCTCTTTGTTCCGCGCCCGGGCGGCGTGCCGCGCCGCTCGCAGGACCGCGCGCTCGAGCGCTACATCCTGCCGGGCCTGGTGATCGGGGTCCTGAGCCCGGCCTCGATGCTGGTGGCGCGCGGTTTCGTCGCCGAGGCGATGTCGTGGCACGAAGCCGGAGTGCTGCAGGCGCTGTGGCGCATCGCCGACTGGGTCTGCGGCATCGCCGCCGGGGTGCTTTCGGTGCTCTACCTGCCGCGGCTCGCGGCGGCCGCTCCCGGAAAGCCATTCCGCGCCGTGGTGCGCAGCGCCGTGAATACGGTTCTCGTCCCGTCGGCGCTGCTCTTCGTGGTGCTGTTCCTCGCGCACCGCCCGCTGCTGGCGCTTCTCTACGACGCGAGCTTCGAGGTTTCTGCCACCGCGGTCGCGCTCGTCTTCGCGGGCAGCCTGGCGCGCATCGCGGCCTGGATCCCGCTGTTCGCGCTCTACGCCCTGCTGCGCACCCGCGCGATCGCGGCGGGCGAGCTGCTCTCGCTGCCGCTGTTCGCGGCGCTCGCCGGCGTCGCCGGGCAGAGCCTGACGCTCGAGCTCGCCGGCGCCTTCTGGCTCGCGGTGTACCTCGCTTACGGCGGCTTCAACGCCTGGGCGATGCTCCGACGCTAGTGCGCCTTGTCCCAGTTCTCGCCGACTCCGACTTCGACGATGAGCGGGACGTCGAGCTTGGCCACCGACTGCATGAGTTCCGGGATCTTTGCTTTTATGGTTTCGATCTCGCTGATTGGAGCTTCCAGCACCAGCTCGTCGTGGACTTGCATGATCAGCATTGTTTTTAGATTTTTCTTCTCGAGAAAATCCTGTACTGCGATCATCGCCAGCTTGATGAGGTCTGCTGCAGTGCCCTGCATCGGCGCGTTGATCGCCGCGCGCTCGGCGGCCTGGCGGCGCACCGGCGCGCCGCTCTTCAGCTCTGGAAGCCAGAGCCGGCGGCCGAACACGGTCTCGACGTAGCCCATCTCCTTCGCGCGCCTGCGCGTCTCGTCCATGTAGCGCTTGGCGCCCGGAAAGCGCGCGAAGTAGCGCTCGACGTAGGTCTGCGCGGTGCCGCGGTCGATGCCGAGGTTCTGCGCCACGCCGAAGGACGACATGCCGTAGATCAGGCCGAAGTTGATCACCTTGGCCACGCGCCGATGGTCGGGTTCTACTGCGGAAAGGGGAACCCCGAAGACCTCGGCCGCGGTGGCGCGGTGCACGTCCTCGCCGTCGCGGAACGCGCGCCGCAGGTTCTCGTCGCCCGACAGGTGCGCCATGATCCGCAGCTCGATCTGCGAATAGTCGGCCGACACGAGCTGCGCGCCCGGCGGCGCGATGAAGCACTCGCGGATGCGCCGTCCCGCCGGCGTGCGGATCGGGATGTTCTGCAGGTTGGGCTCGTTGGACGAAAGCCTTCCCGTGACCGCGGTGGTTTGGGAGTAGGTGGTGTGCACGCGCCCGGTGGCGGGATTGATGCTCTTCGGCAGCTTGTCGGTGTAGGTGGACTTGAGCTTGGCGAGCGCACGGTGCTCGAGGATCAGCCGCGGCAGCGGATGGTCGAGCGCGAGCTCGGCGAGCGAGTCCTCGTCGGTGGAGGGCTGGCCCGAGGGCGTCTTTTTCTTCACCGGCAGCTTCTGCCGCTCGAACAGGATCTCCTGGATCTGCTTGGGCGAGCCGAGATTGAACGGCTGGCCAGCGGCCGAGTACGCGTCCTGTTCCTTCTTCAATAGTTCTTTTCCGAGCTCGTGGCTCTGGGCCTCGAGCTTCTCCCGGTCGAGCAGCACGCCGTTGCGCTCCATGCGCCAGAGCACCGGCAGCACCGGCATCTCGATCGATGCGTAGACGAAATTCAGCTTTTCGTCGCGGGCGATCTTTTCGAACAGCAGCTGATGCAGCACAAGCGTGCAATCGGTTCTCTCGGCGGCATATGCCGTGGCGCGCGCGATTTCCACCGACGCAAACAGTATGCGCGCCGCGCCCTTGCCCGTGACCTCGTCGTAGCCGAGCGTGGTCCAGCCGCAATGGCGCTGCGCGAGGCTGCCGAGGTCGTGGCGCTCGTGCACTTCCAGCACGTAGGACTCGAGCAGCGTGTCGTGCACGCAGCCCGCGAGCCGCACGCCGTGGTTGGCGAGCACGTGGGTATCGAACTTCACGTTCTCGCCGACCTTCCTGCGGTCTTGGCGCTCGAGCCAGGGCTTGAGCAACGCCAGGGTGGTGGAAGGCTTCACCTGTTCAGGAACACCTGGATATTCATGCGCGAGCGGCAGGTAGACCGCCTCGTCGCCGAAAGCGAACGACAGGCCGACGAGCCGGGCGCTCATCGGCTCTTCACCCTCGCACACGGTGTCGAAGCCGACGAGCGCCACGCCTTCGATCTTCAGCAGCAGCTCCTTCAATTCGTCTTCGCCGAGGATCGCGCGGTACTTGCGTTTCTGCAGGCCTGTCGCGGGCGCGGGCTGCGGCGCTGCCGGAACTCCCGTCCCTTCGAGTTCCCTTAACCAGGACTTGAAGCCGAAGCGCTCGTATTGCGCGCGTTGTTTTGCCGCATCGGCTTTGAAGGTCAGTTCTGAAATGGAAACCCCGAGCGGGACATCGCGCTTCACGGTGAGCAGCTGGCGCGCTTTTGGCAGCCAGTCGAGCGCCTTCCTCAGGTTCTCGCCGCGCGTGCCGGTTATCTGTTGCGCATTGCTCATGAGATTGTCCAGAGACCCGTACTGCTTGATCCATTTGGACGCGAAGCCGGGACCGACCCCATCCACCCCCGGAATGTTGTCTATGGCGTCGCCGACCAAAGCCAGGTAGTCAACGATCCTGTCGGGCGGCACGCCGAACTTTGCCTGCACGCCCGCCGGGTCGAGCTTCTCGTTCGACATGGTGTTGATCCACAGCACGTGCTCATCGACGAGTTGCGTCAGATCCTTGTCACCGGTCGAGATCACCGTGCGCCAGCCGTCGCGCTTCGCAGCTTCAGCGAGCGTGGCGATGACGTCGTCGGCCTCGACGCCTTCGACCACCAGCACCGGCCAGCCGAGCGCCTCGACCGCCTCGTGCAGCGGCGCGACCTGCGCGCCCAGGTCGTCGGGCATCGGCGCGCGGTTCGCCTTGTACTCGGCGTACTCGGCGTCGCGGAAGGTCTTGCCCCGGGCGTCGAACACGCAGGCGAGGGCGGCGGGCTTATAATCGGTCGCGAGCTTGCGCAGCATGTTGAGCACGCCGTAGATCGCTCCCGTCGGCTCTCCCGTCTTCGGGCTTCTCAGCTCCGGCAGCGCGTGGAACGCGCGGTAGAGGTAGGACGAGCCGTCAACCAGCAACAACGTGTTCTCAGGATTTTTTCCCGACATGAATCAAGACAGGCAACCGAAGCTGGCCGAATTGGCGAAAGAGGTCCCCGCGCGCGAGGCGTGGCGGGTGTTCGGCATTATGGCAGAGTTGGTCGAGGCGACCGAGCGCCTCGTCGGCATCCATCCCGCGGTCTCGGTGTTCGGCAGCGCGCGCGTCAAGCCGGGCACGCCCTACTACGCGCTCGCCGAGAAGACCGCGCGGCTGCTTTCCGACGCGGGCTTCGCGGTGGTGTGCGGCGGCGGGCCGGGCCTGATGGAGGCGACCAGCAAGGGCGCGTTCGCCGGCAGCGGCCTCGCCGTCGGGCTCAACATCGAGCTGCCGGGCGAGCAGCCTTCCAGCCGCTACCAGCACATCAGCCTGCGCTTCAAGCATTTCTTCACGCGCAAGGCGATGTTCGCCAAGGTGGCGAGCGCGTTCATCGTGCTGCCCGGCGGCTTCGGCACGCTGGACGAGCTGTTCGAGGCGCTGACGCTGGTGCAGACCGGCAAGACGCGGCAGATGCCGGTCATCCTGGTGCACGAGCCGTACTGGCGCGGGCTGGTCGCCTGGATCCGCGACAAGCTCGCCGCCGAAGGCATGATCGACGCGGCCGACGTCGAGCTGCTCCAGGTCTACGACGAGCCGCAGCAGGTGGTCGACGCGATCTTCGCCTTCTACGAGAAGCGCGGCTTCGCGCCCTCGCCCGCGGAGCGCGAGGTGCTGCTGAACCTCTAGTAAAATCGAAACGATGCGGCGCTTGCTGCTCGCTGCCCTGGTTTTCACCCTCTCAAGCTCGATTGCCGATGCTCAGCAAAGACGCCCGCCCAAGCTCGAGCCGCTGCCCGAGCCGCCGCCGCCCCCGCCGATGGCCATCGAGGAGCCCGCGGTGCGCATCCCGGTGCAGGAAGCCGACAGGGTCGAGGAACTGCGCGAGGGCGGGCGCGTGGTGATGCTCAAGGTCACCCCGCCCCACGGCAAGCCCTACTACCTGGTCGACACCACCGGCAACGGCAACTGGATGCGCCGCGATTCGCTGGACGACGGCGTGCGCGTGCCGATGTGGCCGATCCACACGTTCGACTGACTTGTCGGTCTACACCTCAGTTTCGGAGGCCGAGCTCGGCAACTGGCTCAAGAACTACTCCGTGGGCCAGCTGGTGGATTGCGAGCCGATCAAGGAAGGCATCGAGAACACCAACTACTTCGTCGCCACGACGCAGGGCCGCTACGTCCTGACGCTGTTCGAGCGGCTGCCCGCGGCCGAGCTGCCCTTCTACCTCGATCTCATGGCACACCTCGCGCGCCACGGCATTCCGTGCCCGGCGCCGATCGCCGACCTCGCCGACCAGTACCTCGGCCACCTCAACGGCAAGCCGGCGGCGCTCGTCACCCGCCTTCCCGGCCGCTCGGTCGAGCGCCCCGGCGTCGCGCATTGCGCCGAGCTCGGCGCGCTGCTCGCGCGCATGCACCTCGCCGGCCGTTCCTACAGCGCCTACCTCGAGAACCCGCGCGGCTCCAGGTGGTGGCGCATCGCCGCCCACGAAGTGAAGCGCTTCGTGAAGAAAAAGGACAGCGAACTGCTGGAAGGCGAGATCGCCTATCAATCCGAGCACCGCTTCCCGGACTTGCCGCGCGGGCCGGTGCACGCGGATCTGTTCCGCGACAACGCGCTGTTCGAGGACGCTCGCATCTCGGGCGTGATCGATTTCTACTTCGCGGGCGTCGACTGCCTGCTCCACGACCTCGCGGTGTGCGCGAACGACTGGTGCCTCCTGAAGGACTACCGCCTGGATGAGGCGCGGGCCGGCGCGCTGCTGCGCGCCTACCACGCGCTGCGGCCGTTCGCGCCGCTCGAGCGCGACGCCTGGCCGGTGATGCTGCGCGCGGCGGCGCTGCGTTTCTGGCTCTCGCGGCTGCACGACTTCCACTTGCCGCGCCCGGGTATGCTGGTGCATGCGCACGACCCGGAGCATTTCTGCCGCATCCTCGACTCGCGCATCGCGCTCGAGTCACCCTGGGCTGCCTGATGCAGGCGCGCATCGTGCCGACATTGCAGGGGGTGCGCTGGCTCGCCGAGGGCTGGCGGCTGTTCCGCGCGGCGCCGCTGGGCTGGCTCGCGTTCGTGTTCGCCTACTGGCTGATCGTGACGCTGGTGTCGGTCGTGCCGCTGGTCGGGATCGCCGCCGCCTCGATGCTGGTGCCCGCGTTCTCGGTCGGCTTCATGGCCGGGGCGCGCGCTGCGGCACGGCGCGCGCCGCTCGAGTTCGCGCTGCTGTTCGACGGCTTTCGCCACCACCTGCAAAGCCAGATGATCCTGGGCGCGGTGTACCTTGCCTGCCTCGGGCTGCTGCTCGGCGCCACCACGCTCGTCGACGACGGCGCGCTCGCGCGCTGGATGCTCGCCGGCAGGCGGCCCGCCGACGAAGTGCTGCAGTCGGAGGATTTCCTCACCGCGCTCGCGTGCGGCGCGGCGCTCTACGCGCCGGTGCTGATGATGTTCTGGTTCGCCCCGCCGCTCGCCGCCTGGCACGGGACCGGCGCCGCCAAGGCGCTGTTCTTCAGCTTCTTCGCCTGCCTCATGAACTGGCGCGCGTTCCTCGCCTATGGCGCGATCACCGTGCTGGTGGCCCTGGTGCTGCCTTTCCTCGTACTCTCGGTCCTGATGCTCGCTTCGCTGAAGGCGCCGGTGATGGCGCTCGTGTTCCCGATCCTTCTCGTCCTGCTGCCGACGCTGTTTGCGAGCTTCTATGTGAGCTACAGGGACGTATTCGGGGCGGAAATGAGCGCCGGCTCATGAGTGAGCGCGTACCCACCGGCATCTATTCGTGACGGCGGCGAATAAGTCCGAGAAGGTCAGGCGCGTATTCGACTCGGTTGCCGAGCGCTACGACGTCATGAACGACCTCATGTCGCTCGGGCTGCACCGGGCGTGGAAGGCGTTCGCGGTGTCGATCGCCCGCCCGCGGCCGGGCGAGCGCGTGCTCGACGTCGCGACCGGCAGCGGCGACCTGGCGGCCGCGCTCGGCCGCAAGGTGCTCCCCGGGGGCGAGCTGTGGATCACCGACATCAACCACCGCATGCTCGAGCGCGGGCGCGACCGGCTGCTCGATACCGGGCTCGCCGTGCCGGCGGTGCAATGCGACGGCGAGCGGCTGCCTTTTCCCGCCGCGCACTTCGACTGCGTCACCGTGGGCTTCGGGCTGCGCAACATGACGCGCAAGGACGCGGCGCTCGCCGAAATGGCGCGCGTGCTCAAGCCCGGCGGGCGACTCGTGGTGCTCGAGTTCTCCAAGGTGTGGAAGCCGCTCGAGCGCGCCTACGACTGGTACTCGTTCAAGGTCCTGCCCTGGCTCGGCGCGAGAGTGGCCGGCGACGCCGATGCCTATCGCTACCTCGCCGAGTCAATCCGCGTGCATCCCGATCAGGCGGCGCTCGCCGGCATGCTGCGCAACGCAGGCTTCGCCGAGGTGGAAGTCTTTAACCTTGCCGCCGGTGTGGTCGCGGTCCATCGTGGGGTACGTTTTTGATAGGATTACCGGTTCGGAGGTGCGAATCATGAGCAAGTGGCTTCTTGCAGTCGGAATTCTGGTGCTCGGTGGCGTCCTCGCGATCCCTGACGCCGAAGCACGCCGCCTCGGCGGAGGCCGCAGTGTCGGCGCGCAGCGCAACGTGACCGCGCCGCCCGCACAGACGCCCGCGCGTCCCGCGCAGCAGCAGGCCGCGTCCGGACAGCAGCAGCCGGCGGGCCAGGCTGCGCCGGCCTCGGCTGCCGGCCGCTGGGCCCCGATCCTCGGCGGGCTCGCGATCGGCGGCATCCTCGGCTACCTCTTCGGCGGCAGCGGGCTGCTCGGGTTCCTGCTCGTCGCAATGCTCGCGATTGCCGCGGTGGTCGCGGTGCGGGCCCTGATGCAGCGGCGCGCACCCGCGTCGCAGCCGATGCAGTACGCCGGCATGCGCGAAACGGTGGCCGTCCCGACTGGAAGCAACGCTCCGGTAGTCCAAAAAACCAATATTCCGGCGGGTTTCGACGCCTCGGGTTTCCTGCGCGCGGCGAAGCTGAATTACCTGAAGCTCCAGGCCGCGAACGACGCCGGCCGGCTGGAGGAGATCCGCGAGTTCGCCACCGACGAGCTGTTCCAGGAGCTCAAGGGTGACCTGGCCGGGAAACAGCAGACCGACGTGTTCGGGCTCGAGGCGGACCTGCTCGAGCTCGCCACCGAAGGCGACCGGCACTGGGCGAGCGTGCGCTTCTCCGGCACGGTGCGCGAGGCGCCGGGCGCCGAGTCCGAGGCGTTCTCCGAGGTGTGGAACCTGGTGAAGCCGGCCGACGGCTCGAGCGGCTGGCTGCTCGCCGGCATCCAGCAGATGCATTGAGGCAGCTGACGCCTCTCGACAAGGCCACCCCCGCGGTGGCCTTTTGCTTTCTATTGAATCAATTGCTCGCGCGCGAGGAGTGGGCGCGCCTGCGCCTTGCGCCGTTCGCTGGCGAAACGCTGGAACTGCGCGCGCCACCGCTTCCCACGCTACGCTTCAGGATTCTTCCGGGGGGAACCGTGGAGGCGGGGGAAGCTGCGGCGGACGAGAAGCCGGGGCTCAGCATGACGCTGAAGCCCGAGCTGCTGCCGGCGCTGGCGCGCGGCGAGGAGCACGCGCTGCGCGCGGTCGAGGTCGAGGGCGACGCAAAGCTGGCGGCCGAAGTGCTGCTGCTCGCGCGCCATCTGCGCTGGGACGTGGAGGAGGACTTGTCGCGGCTGATCGGCGACCCCGCGGCGCACCGCGTCGCCGAAGCGGCGCGCGCGTTCGCCGCCTGGCACCTCGACGCCGCGCAGCGCCTTGCCGCCGCGCTCGCCGATTACGCGACCGAAGAAAAGCAGCTGCTCGCGCGCCGCGCCGAGCTCGAGCGGCTTGCCGAGTCGGTCGCCGGGCTGCGCGACGCCATCGCGCGGCTCGACAAGCGGGTCGAGCGCCTTTGCTAGGCCGCCTCAGCAACCTGCGACGGGTCGTTCGCATCCTCGCGACCGGCCTGCGCTTCAGGCTGCACGACCTGGCGCCGGCTTCCGGCACGCCGCGCGGGCCCCGGCTGCGGCAGGCGCTCGAGACCCTCGGGCCGATCTTCGTCAAGTTCGGCCAGGTGCTCTCGACGCGGCGCGACCTGCTGCCGCTCGACATCGCCGACGAGTTGGCGAAGCTGCAGGACCGCGTGCCGCCGTTCCCTTCCGACCTCGCCGTGGCCGAGGTAGAGCGCTCGCTCGGAAGAAGGCTCCAGGAAATCTTCAGCGCTTTCGAAATGCAGCCCGTGGCGAGCGCTTCGGTCGCGCAGGTGCACCTCGCGCGGCTGCACGACGGCACCGAGGTCGCGGTCAAGGTGCTGCGGCCGAAGGTCGAGGCGGCGATCGCGCGCGACCTCGCGCTGCTCGAGACCGCCGCCGGCCTTGTCGAGCGGTTCTGGGCGGACGGCCGGCGCCTCAAGCCGCGCGAGGTGGTCGCCGAGTTCGCGCGCCACCTCGACGACGAGCTCGACTTGATGCGCGAAGCGGCCAACGCAAGCCAGCTCGGGCGCAACTTCGCGGGCTCGGCGCTGCTCGTGGTCCCCGCGGTCTACTGGGACCTGTGCGCGCAGCGCGTGATGGTGATGGAGCGCATGCACGGCACCCCGATATCGCAAGCAGGCATCCTGAACGAAAAGGGCATCGACATCCCGGCGCTGGCGAAGGCGGGGGTCGAGATCTTCTTCACCCAGGTGTTCCGCCACGGCTTCTTCCATGCCGACATGCACCCGGGCAACATTCTCGTCGCGGATGACGGGCGCTACGTCGCGCTCGACTTCGGCATCATGGGCACGCTCACCGAGGTCGACAAGAACTACCTCGCGCAGAACTTCATCGCTTTCTTCAACCGCGACTACCGGCGCGTCGCGCAGGCGCACCTCGACGCCGGCTGGGTGCCCGCGGGCACGCGCGTCGACGAGTTCGAGGCGGCGGTCCGCGCGGTGTGCGAGCCGATCTTCGCCCGGCCGCTGAAGGAGATCTACTTCGGCAGGCTGCTGCTGCGCCTGTTCCAGACCTCGCGCCGCTTCAACGTCGAGGTGCAGCCGCAGCTCGTCATGCTGCAGAAGACGCTGCTCAACATCGAGGGCCTCGGGCGCGAGCTCGATCCCGACCTGGATCTGTGGCAGACCGCCAAGCCCTTCCTCGAGCGCTGGATGCGCGAGCAGGTCGGCTGGCGCGGCCTGGTGCGCACCATCCGGCACGAGGCGCCCTTCTGGGCGGCGACCCTGCCGCAGCTGCCGCGGCTCGTGCACCGCGCGCTCGCCGAGGACCGCCTCGGCGCGCTGCACGCCGCGCTCGAGCGCCTCGCGGCGCAGAACGTGCGGCGCAACCGCCTGCTTTCGGCGCTGGTCGCGCTGATCGCCGTGATCATGGGCGTGCTCATCAACCGGCTCTGATCGTTCGTGGGGCAGGACAGCTCCCGGCCCGAATTCTGGGACACGCGCTTCCGGGACGGCGTGACGCCCTGGGACGCCGGCGGCGTGCCGCCGCAGCTTGCGGCCTGGGTCGAAGGGAAACCTCCGCTAAGGGTATTGGTTCCAGGCTGCGGCACCGGGTACGAGGTGAGACTGCTTGCCGAGCGCGGCTGGGACGTGCTGGCGGTGGATTTCTCGCAGCTGGCTGTGGAGGCCGCACGCCGGGAACTCAAGCAGTGGGCGGGCCTCGTGCAAAAAGCCGACTTCTTCAGCTTCAGCGCCGGGCCCTTCGATCTCGTCTATGAGCGCGCGTTCCTCTGCGCCCTGCCGCGCCCGCTGTGGCCCGACTGGGGGCGGCGCATGGCCGAGCTGGTGCGCCCGGGCGGCGAGCTCGCCGGATTCTTCTACCTCGACGACAACCAGCGCGGGCCGCCCTTCGGGGCTTCCCGCCAGGGGATAGGGAAATTGCTGGAGCCGGGGTTTGACCTGATGCAAGACCAGCCGGTGCCGGCCGCGCAGTCCCTGCCGGTGTTCGGCGGCAAGGAGATTTGGCAGGTTTGGAAGCGGCGGCTATGATTGCCCGCGCATGCTGATCGGCTCGGTCGTCGTGTACCTGCTGCTCACCATCGCCATCGGGCTGTGGGCGGCGCAGCGCGTGCGCAACTCCAAGGACTACGTGGTCGCCGGCCGCAGCCTGCCGCTCTACATGAGCGCGGCGACGGTGTTCGCCACCTGGTTCGGCGCCGAGACGGTGCTCTCGGTGTCGGCGACCTTCACGCGCGACGGCCTGGGCGGCGTCATCGCCGACCCCTTCGGCGCCTCGTTCTGCCTGCTGTTCGTGGCGCTGTTCTTCGCGCGCGCGTTCTACCGCATGGATCTGCTGACCATCGGGGACTTCTACCGCAAGCGCTACAACAAGCCGGTCGAGCTGGTCACCAGCGTCGCGATCACCGCCTCGTACCTCGGCTGGACCTCGGCGCAGCTCACCGCGCTCGGCCTGGTGTTCTCGGTGCTCTCGGGCGGTGCGATCGGCATCACCGCCGGCATCCTCATCGGCGCGGCGATCGTGGTGGTGTACACCATCTTCGGCGGGATGTGGTCGGTGGCGCTGACCGACCTGTTCCAGTCGGTGGTGATCCTGGTCGGCCTCGCCGCGGTGGCATGGCTGGTGGGCGACATGGCGGGCGGCGCCGGCAAGGTGATCGCCGCGGCCTCCGAGGCGGGCAAGTTCGAGTTCTGGCCGAAGGGCGGCACCAAGGAGTGGCTGTGGTTCCTCGCCGCCTGGATGACGCTCGCCATCGGCTCGATCCCGCAGCAGGACGTGTTCCAGCGCGTCACCGCGGCCAAGGACGAGAAAACCGCGGTGCGCGGCACCCTGATCGGCTGCATCGTGTATTTCTGCTTCGCCTTCGTGCCGATCTACATCGCCTACGCGGCGCTGGTGATCGACCCGGGCTACGCGAAGCTCTTTGCCGCCGAGGACGCGCGCGAGATCCAGCGCATCCTGCCCGACCTGATCCTCAACAGGACGCCGCTGTGGGCGCAGGTGCTGTTCTTCGGCGCGCTGCTCTCGGCGATCCTGTCCACCGCGAGCGGCGCCATCATCGCGCCGACGGCGCTGTTCACCGCGAACGTGGTGCGGCCGTTCGTGCCCGGGATGAGCGAGCGCCAGTTCATGCTCCTGCTGCGCGTGATCCTCGTCACCTTCACCCTGGCGGCGCTGCTGTTCGCGCTCAACTCGAAGAGCACGATGTACGAGATGGTGCAGAACGCCTACAAGGTGACGCTGGTGTCGTGCATCGTGCCGCTCGCGGCGGGAATTTTCTGGAAGCGCGCCAACGTCGCGGGCGCGATGCTCTCGGTGGTATTCGGGCTGCTCTCCTGGACCATCGCCGAATGGATCGCCGCCGACGCGACCGTGCCGCCGCAGCTCGTCGGCCTCGGCTTCTCGATCGTCGGCATGGGACTCGGCTCGCTGGTGCCAAGCGCGGCGGCCGCGCCCGCGCCGCACGCCCACGACAAGCACTGAAACTGCCGCAACGCGCGCCTCGCCGCTCGCGAGGATCCTGCTTCTCGTCTATGTGCTGCTGGTCGCCTATGCCTCGCTCTATCCGCTCGCGGGCTGGCGCGCCGTCGGGCTGTCGCCGCTCGCCTACCTGAGCGGGGCCTGGCCGCGCTACGTCACCGCGTTCGACGTCGCGGTGAACGTGGCGGGCTACGTGCCGTTCGGCTTCCTCGCCATGGCCGCGCTCCGTCCGCGTCTGCGCGGAGCCGCGGCGTTCGCGCTCGCGGTGGCGGGCGCCGCGGCGCTGTCGCTCGTGCTCGAGGCCGGGCAAAGCTACCTGCCGGCGCGCGTGGCCACCAACCTGGACGTGCTGTGCAACGTGAGCGGCGCCGCGCTCGGCGCGCTGCTCGGCCTGCAGTTCGCGCCGCTCTCCGCCGGCGGGCCGCTCGAGCGCTGGCGCGCGGCGGCGTTCCTCGCCGGCGCCGGGATCGATTTCGGCCTGGTGCTGATCGCGCTGTGGCTGTTCATCCAGCTCAACCCGGCGGCGCTGCTGTTCGGCGCCGGCGACCTGCGCGATTTCCTCGCCCCGCCCGAGGGGCGCGCGCGTCGGCCGGAGTTCTTCGTGTCGATCGAGGCGTTCACCACCGCGGCCAACCTGGTGGCGGTCGGGCTGCTGCTGTCGGCGCTGGCGGCGCCGGGGCGGCCGGTGCGCGCCATGCTGCTCGGCCTGGTGCTCGCCGCGCTCGCGGTGAAGACCGCGGCGCTCGCCATCCTGATGCGCGCCGAGAACGTGCTCGCCTGGCTCACGCACGGCGCGCAGCTCGGCCTCGTCGTCGGCGTGGCGGCGGCGCTCGTCGCGCTCGCGGCGCCGCGCACCGCGCGCCTCGCGCTCGCCGCGGTCCTGCTGATGGCGGCGACGGTGCTCGTCAACCTCAGCCCGCCCAATCCCTACCTCGCCGCTTCGCTCAAGGTCTGGCAGCAGGGGCACTTTCTCAATTTCAACGGCCTGACATGGCTGGTGAGCGCGCTGTGGCCGTTCATGGCGCTCGGCTATCTGATCTATCTGGCATCCAGAAGAAGGGACGCGCTCGGCTAGAATCGCGGGTCCATGTCCTACTATTCAAAGCACGTGTTTTTCTGCTGCAACCAGCGCGACGCCGGGCGCACCTGTTGCAACGACAAGGGCGCATCGCGCATGCGCGACTACGCGAAGGGCCGCGTCAAGGCGCTCGGGCTCGCGGGCGAAGGCAAGGTGCGCATCAACCAGGCGGGCTGCCTCGACCGCTGCGAGGAGGGGCCCTGCGTGGTGGTGTACCCCGACGCGGTCTGGTACACCTACGTCGACCGGTCCGACATCGACGAGATCATCGAGGAGCACCTGCGGAACGGCCGTATCGTAGAGCGCCTGCGGATGTAATGCGGGCGAGCACCCGTCGCGAATTCATCGCCGGCCCGGCGGGCCGCATCGAGTGCGCGGTCGACAAGCCCGATGGCCCGGACGGCACCGCGCGCGGCGTCGCGCTCATTGCGCACCCGCATCCGCTCTTCGGCGGCACGCTCGACAACAAGGTCGTGCAGACGCTCGCGCGCGCGCTGGCCGAGCTCGGCTATGAAACCTGGCGCCCGAACTTCCGCGGCGTCGGCGCGACCGAAGGCGTGCACGACGAGGGGCGGGGCGAGCTTGAGGATCTTGAAAGCATCGTGAAGCACCTGGCGGCGGAAAAGGTCGTGCTGGCCGGATTCTCATTCGGCGCGTCCTTGGTGGCGCGGCTCGCCGGGCGCCTCAGGTCACCCGCCTCATCCGAATGGCTGGTGCTCGTCGGCCTCGGCATCACGCGACTGGCGGCGCCGCCGGTGCCCGCCGGCACGCTGGTGATCCACGGCGAAAACGACGATACCGTGCCGCTCGCCGCGGTGCTCGACTGGGCGCGGCCTCAGGAGCTGCCGGTGGTGGTGGTGCCGGGTGCGGATCACTTCTTTCACCGCAAGCTGCACCTCCTCAAGCAGCTCGTCCTCACCAACTGGCGATGAGCGCCCTCGCCGCCCGCGCGCTGCGCAAGTCCTACGACGCGCTCGAAGTCGTGTCCGGCGTCGACCTCGCGGTCGCCCCGGGCGAGTGCTTCGGCCTGCTCGGGCCGAACGGCGCCGGCAAGACCACCACGCTCAAGCTCTGCCTCGGGCTGATCGAGCCCGACGCTGGGGAGATCGAGCTCCTCGGCGAACCGGTGCCAAAGAGGGCTCGAGAAGCACGCGCGCGCGTAGGGGTCGTGCCGCAGTTCGACAACCTCGACCCCGATTTCACCGTCGAGGAGAACCTGGTGGTCTATGGCCGCTACTTCGGCATTGCGCGCTATGAAATCGAGCGGCGGGTTCCCGCGTTGCTCGAGTTCGCCGGCCTCGCCGGCCGCGGCGACGCCAAGATCAACGCCCTTTCCGGCGGCATGAAGCGCCGCCTGACGCTCGCGCGCGCGCTGGTCAACGAGCCGCAGCTCGTGTTCATGGACGAGCCCACCACCGGGCTCGACCCGCAGGCGCGCCACCTGATCTGGGAGCGGCTGCGCCGCCTGACCCAGGAAGGCAGGACTCTGGTACTGACCACGCATTTCATGGAGGAGGCCGAGCGGCTGTGCCACCGGCTCGCGATCATGGACCGCGGCCGCATCATCGCCCAGGGCACGCCGCGCGCTCTGATCGCCGAGCACATCGAGGCGCAGGTGCTCGAGGTGCACGGCCCGGGCTACGAGGCGTGGATGGAGCGCGCGAAGAGCCTCGCGCCGCGCGTCGAGCGGGCGGGGGATACGGTGTTCTGCTATGGGGACGACATCGAGCCCCTGCTGAAGAGCATCTCCGGAGACCTGAGCTTCCTACACCGTCCGGCGAGCCTGGAGGACGTGTTTCTCAAGCTCACCGGGAGAGATCTGAGGGACTGAAAGGAGAACCGATTACGCGTTGGATTACCGTCTGGCGTCGGAACATGCTGGTGTGGCGCAAGCTCATGGCGGCGGCGGTGCTCAGCAACCTCGCCGACCCGCTGATCATGCTGTTCGGCCTGGGCTACGGCCTGGGCGCGCTCCTGCCCTCGGTCGAAGGCATGTCCTACATCGCGTTCTTCGCCGCGGGGCAGCTGTGCACCGCGACCATGTTCACCGCCTCGTTCGAGTCGATGTTCTCGGGGTTCTCGCGCATGCACGGCCAGAAGACCTGGGACGCGATCCTGTACGCGCCGCTCATCATCGACGACATCGTCGCCGGCGAGATCGCGTGGGCCGCGAGCAAGGCCTGGCTTACCGGCTCGACCATCCTCGGCGTGGCGGTGGTGTTCGGCCTGGCAGCCTCGCCCTGGGTGCTGCTCGCGCTGCCGGCGGCCTTCCTCGTCGGGCTCGCGTTCTCCGCGGTCGGCCTCATCATGTGCGTGCTCGCGCGCGGCTGGGACTTCTTCAGCTACTACATGACGCTGGTGATGACGCCGATGATGATGATCTCGGGGGTGTTCTTCCCCGCCGAGCAGCTGCCCGCGCCGCTGCTGGCGGTGGCGAAGGTATTGCCGCTCTACCACGGCGTGCAGATCGTGCGGCCGCTCATCGCCGGCGGCCCGCCGCCCGGGCTGTGGCTGCACGTCGCGGTGCTGCTCGCGTATGCTGCCGTCGGTTACGTGATCGCCATCCACTTCGCCCGCAGGCGTTTTTCCTCATAACCGATGCTCTGGGTCAAGTCGCTGCACATCATCTTCATGGTGACCTGGTTCGCGGGCCTGTTTTACCTGCCGCGCCTGTTCGTCTACCACGCCGCGGCCGAGGACCGGATTTCCATCGAGCGCTTCAAGCTGATGGAGCGCAAGCTGTTCTGGGGAATCATGACCCCGGGCGCGGTGCTCACGCTCGCCTTCGGCGTATGGCTGTGGCTCGGCTGGTTCCGCGGCGCCTCGAGCTGGCTGCACGCCAAGATGGCGCTCGCGGCGATCCTCGCCGGCTACCACCTCTGGTGCTGGCGGCTGATGCGCGCCTTTGCCGCGGAGCGCAACACGAAGAGCCAGCTCTGGCTGCGCTGGTTCAACGAGTTTCCGGTGGTGGTCCTCGTCGCTACGGTACTGATCGTTGTCTTCAAGCCGTTCTGAGGCGTTCTTCGCGAGCTCGCCGCGCGGGCTGGAGTCGCTCCTTTCAAGGGAGCTTCTTTCCTTGGGGGCGAAAGAGCCCAGGGAAACGCCCGGAGGGGTCGCGTTCAGCGGTACCTGGGAAACCTGTTATCGAGCCAACCTCTGGTCGCGCATCGCCTCGCGCGTGCTCTGGCGGGTTCATTCTTTTTCTTACGCCGATGAAGCCGATGTCTATGAAAGGACAAAGACGCTCGACTGGCCGGCGTACTTCGCGCTCGAGCGCACGATCCGCGTCAACGTCACGGCGCAGAAAAGCCCGCTGCGCAGCCTGGAGTTCGCGACGCTGCGCGTCAAGGACGCGGTGTGCGACCGTTTCCGCGACGCGAAGGGACGCCGGCCGGACGTCGAGCGCACCGCGCCGGAGGTCCGCATCCATGCTTTCCTGGAGAAAGACAAGGGCACGCTGTATCTCGACACCTCCGGCGAGCCGCTCTTCAAGCGCGGCTGGCGCGCGGGGCAGGGCGAGGCGCCGCTGCGCGAGAACCTCGCCGCGGGGATCGTGATGCTCACCGGCTGGCAGCCGGGCGAGCCGCTGCTCGACCCGATGTGCGGCGGCGCCACGCTGCTCGTCGAAGCGGCGGCGATGGCGCGCGCCCGCGCCCCGGGCGCGAAGCGACGCTTCGGCTTCGAGAAGCTGTCGGTCTTCGATGTGAAGCTCTGGGATCGAATAAGAAGCGAAGAAAAGGACGCTTCCTCGAGCCCGAAACTCTACGGCAGCGACAGCGACCCGAAGGCCCTCGCCGCGGCACGGCGCAACCTCGCCGAGGCGGGCGTAGAGCGCTGGGTGAAGCTCGAGCAGGCCGACGTGCTGGAGCGCGCGGCGCCGGCGGGCGCCGGCGTGATGATCGCCAACCCGCCCTATGGCGAGCGCATGGGAAGCCTGGAGGAACTCGGGCGTTTCTACCCGAAGCTCGGCGACGCGCTGAAGCAGAAGTTCGCCGGCTGGCGCTGCTATCTCTTCACTTCCGACCTGCGGCTGCCCAAGCTGATCCGCCTCGAGGCCTCGCGCCGCACGCCGCTGTGGAACGGCGCGCTGGAATGCCGCCTGTACGAGTTCAAGATAGTTTCAGGGCGTCCTGCGCGAACCTGACCTTCTTCCAGCTTGGTGTTGGCCAACAACCGGCTGTTAGGCGGCATAGGGTGGAGCCTCTCGCCCCGATTCGCGCCTCCACCGTCAAAGCGCAACCGTCACGCGCAAGAACGTCGCGGGAATGGAGGTCATGTCCTTGCGTGAGCTCTTGTTCTGCGTCTTGAACAGGTCCTCCAGCTGCCCCTGCAGATCCGCAACGCGCCCGCTCTTGTCTGCGGCTTCGAAGGCATTCATGGTCGGCCCGTAGTAGCTCTTGAACCGGCCGACGAACTCCGCCGGCGTGCCGGGAACGTTGAAGATAAACGTGTCACGCGCGAAGGATATTTTGTCGGCCGGAACTCCGGCGGCGACGAAGCGCTCCGTGACGCTGCTCTCGACGCCCCAGGTCATCGGGCTGACGAAGCCCGCTGGCGGCGGCGGCGTGAACGCCGAGCTAATCTTCAGGATCTGCGCTACCAGCGTCGGATCGTTGGGGATCCAGTTGCCCATGATGATGCGTCCCCCGGGCCGGGTGACGCGGACCATCTCTTTCGCCACATCGAACGGCTTGGGCGCGAACATCGCGCCGAAGATGCTTACGAGCAGGTCGAAGCTCCGATCCTGCACCCCCTGCATGTCGGAGGCATCGCCTTCCTGAAACCTGCAGTTGGCGAGACCCAGCTCCTTTGCGCGCTTGTTGCCCGCGGCGACGAGGTTGCTCGCGATGTCGACGCCTAGTACGTCGGCGCCGCATTTCGCCTCAGGGATGGCGGTGGTTCCGTCACCGCATCCGAGGTCGAGCACCTTGAGGCCTTTCGTGATGCCGAACTTCTCGACCAGCGCCTCTCCGCTTTCGCGCATGGTCTCCGCGATGCACGTGAAGTCGCCCTTTTCCCATAGTGCCTTGTTCGGATTCATCTAATCGCTCCTTCTTAGGTGGTTCACGGTTGGTGACGGTATCTAAGTCAGCGCTGCGTCATCGAAGCGAAACAGCCGTCGTCGTTCGGCTAGACCTTTGAGCTCGTGCTCGCCCGCATCGGAGAAGTTGAGGCCGGATCCCTCAAGAATTGCCGTCGTGGAAGTCGAAAGCAGGATTTCACCGGGTTGCGCCAGCGCCGCTATCCGCGCTGCAATGTGTACGGCCACACCACGCAGATGCTCCCCATGGCGTTCAACCTCTCCGGAATGAACGCCGGCGCGCACTTCGATGCCGTTCTGCCTCGCGGCCTCCCGGATGGATGCCGTGCAGCGAACCGCGCGCGCCGCGCCATCGAACACGGCAAGGAATCCGTCGCCGCTGGTATCCACTTCAATGCCGCGGAAGCTGCCCAGTTGCCGGCGCACGCTGTCGTGATGCCGGGCGAGCAGCGCCTTCCAGGCGACGTCGCCCAATCGAGCCGCGGCGGCTGTCGAGCCAACAATGTCGGTGACCATCAATGTCGCAAGCACCCGTTGTCCTGATTCCGGCGGCTTTCCCCAGTCCCGTGCGCTCTGAAACTCAATCATCACGCAGGATTCGTCGCCGAGAACCCAGGCATCGTGACCCGGAAGAATGTCGAAAGCGTCGCCGGGGCCAATGATCCGCTCACCGCCTTCATCCGAGGCGACGTGAAGCCGTCCCGACAGAACAATTCCCTGATGATGGTGCTGACAACTGGCGGTCTTGGCGGTGGGCTTGATGTCCCTGGACCAGCGCCAGCCGCGCTGGCATTCGATGCGGGCGATCGCCGTCTTGCCGACCGTCACGATTCGTTTGGCCACCCTGGGTCCCGATACGATCTCGTCTGGCTGGTCAATTGACTTGGTGCTGATCACGCCCATACAAATCTCTCCAGACGGTCCCGCCACTCACCTGAGATGGCTCGAGGATCCCTGGTCAAAATGTGGCCTATCGAACTGGCTAACCGGCGCGCGGCGCTGTTGGGCGATGTCCCGTAGCGTGTTGAACGAAGCGAGGCAGCGGCTCCGGATTTGCATGTTACGCGACCTTGCGTTCGCTGTTCGCTGAACGGGCGCCGTAGTGCCGGTCGAGCGCGGCGCAGAGCTTTGG